>VFSW01000484.1_pt1 | contig 58618 bp, 48 predicted proteins | sample 5358111 | NCBI WGS metagenome assembly VFSW01 (sample SAMN11554181, study PRJNA540505) | mine drainage metagenome | isolation source: sediment from site ElyBrook_90M | place: USA: Ely Copper Mine, Vershire, VT | collected 2017
CCATCGATAATGTATCTGCCAATGATGCCGATGCCCACCGGAAGGAAGGCAACGACGATTCGAATGGTGATATTCCAGAACACAATCGATGGTCCAGACTCCCAAACGAAATGGAGAACCGGCGGCACGTTCTTCAGTGCGCGCAATCGGTCAGACCAGGCATTGCCCTGCCCTTGCGGCGGCTCGGATTCTTTCTCGCTGGATGTTCCGGTGACCTCTGGATCGTCTATCGCGGAAGACATTGACTTCCTTTTCGTACCTGTTCAGGTGCCGGGGGGATTGATTGAACGGCCGGAAAGGGGTTCAAATCCTTTTGCAACATTAAGGAGATTCTAGTTCCGGCCGACACCGTATCTTTCAGAATACGATGCCATTTCGATGAGCATTGTTGTTTGAACCTGGCTGTCGCGGATCTCACCTTCCGGTTTCGACATTGACCGTGGGCGGTTACGGGCGCAAAAAGACGGCCCAATTCGACTTCGACGTCACAGGTGGGTGGGAAGGGGTTGATAGGGCTTGAAGCCGGCGTTAGACATGCCTTTTTGCGCCTCCGGGTTCTTCATGAATGTATCCCACACAAATCCCGATCGCGCATTTTCCGCCATCAGCATGGTAATTCCTGTGTCAATTCCCACTACATCGGGATCGTACCAGTCCGTCAATGGGTTGAATGCGTCCACAAACCCATAGCGGCACCAGGCTCGAGGGTAGTGATCGTGGATGGTCCGTAGTACGCGCATGGTTGCGCTGGGGAGAAACGGCAGTGACCCCCCGGCCGCTGCGGGAACGATGGTACCGTCAATGGGGCCCATCGCGGGTGGCCCCCCCCAGGCCACGTAGCCTTTTGCAGAGTCAGAAGCCGTAATTCCCCAAAGAGCATTGCTGTAGTCGGGAAACTGCTCGTTCAGTTCGAGGCAAAAGCGGCGATGCACGTCGGTGGCGATGATGGAGTTCTGGAAGTAGTCTGCAAAACGGTCCCGTTTCTGGCGGAAATCGAACCACGCCTGCGAGTACTGGTGTACGAAAAGAGGCGCAAAGGATCCTACATAGCGCAACCCGTCATATTCAAAGATCTTGCGCTTCCATGCGAACCATGCATCGCTGGGAAGGGGATGGGAAGTGGAACCCATTCCCAGCAGATACATCATCATCAATTCGCTGTAATCGTCCCATCTGGAATGAATGAAACCCATCTCAGGTGTCCAACCATGAGAGAGAAGGGACGTGTCTTCAGAGAGCCAGGTCCAGTCGACCCGGTCGAAGATGGCGTGGGCCAGTTCGGTAATGCCCTTATCCAGGAAGTGCTGCCGGCATGTAAGCACTCCGCAGAGCAACATGGCAGTGTCGACGGACGAAACCTCCGAGTCCCACATGCGCTCGCCGGTGTTGATGTTGGCGAAGTGATAGAAGAAGCCGCGGTGCGTGGGCAGCTTATGCCAAATGAAGGAGAGCGAGGCCAGGACGCGGGCACGGGCGTCCTCGTAGCTTACGAATCCTCGCATCTGGCCGATGCAGATAGCCGTAAGACCGAACCCGGTGGAGGCAATGCTGGCGGCAATGCTGGTATCGTTTTCGCGTACGTTACAGCGGTCTTTCACTAAACCCGTAGTAGGGTTACCCTGTTCCCAGAAGAAAAGGAAATTAGCGTGCTCAAGTTCGTTGAGAAATTGGTCGTCTTCGGCCGACAGGGTGCTGGGAGCCGGGGCGGGAGCAGGGGCAGTATGCTTGTCTGCACGCACAGAGTGCTGTGGAGCCGCTCCTTCAATTAAAGGAAGCAGCTTTGCTCCGGAAATTGGAGCTCCAATGGAAATTGAGGCCATCTGTTGGAGAAGTTTGCGCCTCGAGAGGCGCTCCCCATCTCTGTGACCGTCCGCTGAATTGGGCAAACCTTTTCCCTGATCGTCGAATCGATCCAACTCGCTCCATCCTCTGCTCCGCGCGTTCGCCCGGGTCAAAATGATCTCGACAGTCATGATTTTAGATGCACAATGGGGTTCTACGATCAGAGTAAGGACAGCGAATAGAATCGGAATCGCGTCAAACTAGCTGACAGATGATTGGAATTTCAATGAATTGGAAAAGGTTTGCAGTCTGGGCCGGTGTGGTTATTGTCGGTGCTGCCATTGTCACGGCACTGGTGCTGCGCAGCCATCGCTGGAGACCGAGAGAGGTCTCGATTCAGGGCGCAGTGATTCGCCGGGACCAGGATACGCGGAAGGAGTTGCCGATCAACGACGTGGTTGTGACTGCCACGGACGGCATCGTAAGCACCAGCACGCAATCGGATGCTTCCGGTTACTTCAATCTGAACTTTCGTGCCAATGTATGGCCGGCGAAGAAGCTCACGCTCCATTTCAGCAGCCCCGGTTACGAACCGCTTGAACTGACCCTGCCCATCGGTCTGCGGCTGGTTACGAAGAAGCTGTATGTGGCAGCGTTGACCCCGGTAGAATCGGAAACCGAAGCTCCATCAAACAAGAAGCTCTCGGTGGTTTCCAACATCCGGATTCGATACACGGTGAATTCACAGGGGGAAGTGAATATAGGGAGCGCCGTAAGGACGTTTCAGGTTGTGAATAAGGGCAACGTGCCGTGCAACCATCAGGTTCCCTGCTCCCCCGACGGAAATTGGAAAGCGGCTACAGATTCCGTAACGTTGGATGCGGGGCCTGACAACGAGTTTCGGGATGTGCGCGCTTCGTGCATCGCGGGACCGTGCCCTTTCACACGTCTCGATTCAAGCGGATATGAACATGGAGGGCGCAAGATTACCGCCAGCGCGCTGGATTGGTCGGATACTGCGACGTTCCTCCTGGAAGCCGCAGTCTTTCGAATATCAATCAATTCCAATGTGCGCGAATCTTATCCCGTCATCTTTGGCCGCACGCTGAACTTTACCCTGCCAATGACAGAAGAAGGCGTGAGCATCGAGGCGGATCTCGATGGTACGCCAATGGTTTTTCCTCTCGGTCCGGATCTCTACCTTAGCTGGGCCAACTGCACGGCAAGAACCAACCGGGAGACTGAGAAGTCCGCCGTCTACCGATGCGAGCTCAAACCCGGGTATAGATTCCAATAATTCAATTGGGCATGAGTAACTTTTAGGGTCTGTTCACACTACTGGGGTGGTGGCGCCGGGAGCCAATTGTCGGGCGTGATTCAACGTCACTTGTTTTACCATTGATAGGGAGGGATATTGTGCCTGGAAAGAAGGCGGTTGTGCTCCTGAGCGGCGGTCTCGATTCGGCCACAATCCTGGCCATCGCCAAGGATCAGGGGTTTGAGGTCAGCGCTCTCTCTTTCTCCTACGGGCAACGGCACAGTTGGGAACTGGAAGCGGCGCGCCGCGTGGCGCAGGCCGCGGGGGTAGCGAATCACCGCACTGCAACAATCGACCTGCGAGTTTTCGGCGGGTCCGCCCTGACCGATGACATTGATGTTCCCAAGGGGCGGGGAAGCGACGAGATGGCGCATGGTATTCCGATTACCTATGTTCCGGCTCGCAATACGATTTTTTTGTCCTTCGCCCTGGCTTGGGCTGAAGTGTTGGAATCGAGCGATATCTTCATCGGGGTGAATGCGCTGGATTACAGCGGTTATCCGGATTGCCGTCCTGAGTTCATTGAAGGGTTCGAGAAGATGGCAAACCTTGCAACAAAGGCAGGGGTGGAAGGTCTTCAGCGGCTGAAGATTCATGCGCCGCTCATCGCGATGTCAAAAGCGCAGATTATTCGCCGCGGAATGGAATTGGGCGTGGACTATAGCCTCACCAGCAGTTGCTACGATCCGGATGTGGACGGGACTCCTTGCGGGCAGTGCGACTCTTGCTTTTTGCGGCAGAAGGGCTTCCGGGACAACGGGCTCGAGGATCCATTGTCTTACCGTTACGCGCCGCATCGGGTGCAGGAATGAGCTATGCCGTCAAAGAAGTCTTTTATACGCTCCAGGGCGAGGGTGCGCAGGCCGGCCGCGCCGCGGTCTTCTGCAGGTTCTCAGGGTGCAATCTGTGGACCGGGCGAGAGTTGGATCGGTCCACGGCGATCTGCCAGTTTTGCGACACCGACTTTGTGGGGGTGAATGGACCGGGGGGAGGGAAGTTTGAATCCGCTGAAGCGTTGGCAGGGGCAATTGCGGAGAAGTGGCCCGCCGAAATGCGAGGAAAGAGATTTGTGGTTTGTACCGGGGGAGAGCCTCTGCTCCAACTCGATTCGAGTCTTATCGACGCCCTTCACGCGCAGGATTTCGAGATCGCAGTCGAGACGAATGGCACCGTGCAGGCTCCGGATGGCATTGATTGGCTCTGCGTGAGCCCGAAGGCTGGAGCGAAGCTGGTGCAGCGGAGCGGCGACGAGCTGAAACTTGTCTATCCACAGGTGGGAGCAGACCCGACCACGTTCGAGAGTCTTTCTTTCAAACATTTCTTCCTGCAGCCGATGGACGGAATCGGTCGCGCGGTCCACACGGAACTTGCGGTAAGATTTTGCCTCGACCACCCGCTTTGGCGATTGAGCCTGCAAACTCATAAGTTTCTGGGTATTCCATAAGGAAGATTCATGGAAATTTTCAAGGAATTCACGATCGAGGCTGCGCATTGGCTGCCGAATGTTCCCCCGGGACACAAGTGCAGGCGCATGCATGGCCACAGCTTCCGGATCCAGATTCATGTGCGAGGACCGCTCCATCCCGAATTGGGGTGGGTTATGGATTTCGCGGATATCCGGAGAGCTTTTCATCCGGTCGAAGATCAGATCGATCATCGCTGCCTGAACGAGGTAGCCGGCCTGGAAAACCCAACCAGTGAGAATCTGGCTCGTTGGCTCTGGACCAGACTGCTTCCGGAGCTTCCAGCTCTAAGCAAGATCGTGGTCCAGGAAACCTGCACGAGCGGTTGTATTTACGCGGGAGAGTCAGAGGGCTGACTACCCAGGCGCGGCCTCATTCGCGGCGGCAGGTCCCGGTTGCGACATTCCTATATCGAGGCTCCGCGGGATGGCTATTGTGCGGTCAGGCAAACCGGCGGAATTTCCAGCAGACCCTGCCACGGAGCGGCACGGAGCTATTTGGTGAGGAATGGGCCCCCCGCTCCGCGAGGTTTGGGATGATCTGCTGCGACTGACGATCGGTTGGTTCCATAGCGCCATGGCAGGAACGGGAAGAGCCCGAAGCTGTGTATATAGATTAATCACACGCATTTGACCTTGTCCCCACAGGCCAATAATTCCAACTCCCACCAAGCGAGGATTCTGGGCTACGGGTATGCAGACTTGGAGAGGTACGTTCCAGTCGGATGCCGGCCACGAGCGGTGTTGATAAATGCTTTCTTAAATGGTGGGAAAAGTATTTCCTGTTTCTCCTTCTTTGGCAAAAAGCTGACGCGCATTTCGCGCTGTCTCATGAAGTTTTCGGCCGGGATTTGAGTTCAGTAAAGCCAGATAACTGCGCGGAAGTTGGGCAGTCTCGTCCTACAGAGACCATGGATGATATCCGAACTGCCAACCCCGTTCGCGGCGATTCACGTCTCCTTGCGAGAATTCAATGCAGCCCTGCAGAGAATCCTGGCTGCATGCAAACCATTTCCTTGCTATAGCATGCAGCTCGGCATCGAGGTGGATTCCCGCGCGTGGCGGAACAGCATGTCGTTGGGGAGTGTTCAGGCTGGGAGGAGTCGCGCAGGCCAAGAGTAACCAAGTTGGCATCCAGCCGAAGTTTCTCCCGAATCGGAGCCCTCGTCCCAATCTTGGCCACCATCGTGCAAAGAGAGTGTTGAAATTGCCCGGCACAGGCGCGTGATGGAAGGCAGCGGCCGGTGGATGTGCCCCTTCTTTACGAATCTGCGACAGGGCAAGTATTCGCAGAGATGGTCAATCGGCCGCAACAGGCTCCGGTGATGGGAGGCTTATCCGTGATTGTAGAGATGATGCTGGGGGTGCTGTTGGCGCAGGTATCGCCGACGACAATTGGTCATGAAACTCCGAGCTCGCCCATGAAGAGTCAGGCAGCACCTGTCCTCAACGCGAGAGCGGGCAGCGCGGAGGAGGGTAACTCCTCCATGTCAATTGTGAATAACGCGATGCCTGTTGCCGATCCCGGCTATCGCATCGGACCGGAGGACGTGCTGCAGATTGACGTTTGGAAGGAAACCGACTTCTCGGCTTCCGCCCCCGTGCGAGCAGATGGCAAAATATCGATTCCGTTATTGAACGATGTGCAGGCCGCCGGGCTCACACCCATCGAACTTTCCTCGAGGTTGCGCGATCAACTCAGAAAGTTTGTGATCGACCCCAAAATCACCGTAAGCGTAACGCAAATGAACAGCAGAAAAGCGTACGTGATGGGAACGGTCAATCGCCAGGGCATCGTGCGCTTGCTTTCCGACTTAACCGTGCTCCAGGCAATATCGGCCGCAGGAGGTCTGGCTCCATTTGCCAATAGCAAAAAGATCTATGTCCTGCGCAATGAAAACGGAGAGCAACAGAGATTGCCCTTCAACTACAACGCGGTAATCAAGGGAAAGCATCCCGAGCAAAACGTGGTCCTGAAACCAGGAGACACGGTGGTTGTTCCGTAGGTTGAAGCTATGACGTGCACGATACTCAGAGTAGTGTGCATAACGGCGCTGATGATGCCGGCGGGGTGGATATCCTCGGCTCAGCAAGGCGTCCCGCGGAGCCCCTCCAACGCTCAGCAGCAAAGCGGGGCCGGGAGCGAGAGCACCTTCGCTGAGGTGTTTGCAGAAGACAACACCATGGTGATCTCTCCTGATACTCATCCACTTACCGGAGCGCTGGTGTCCGGTCCTGGGTCATGGGGGCCGCGTCACAGCTTCTTGATGACTGGATTCAGAGCGGCGCAGACGCTTGAGTCCAATCCTGACATGTCGTCCCCTGGAACCTATCGCGGGTTCTCCAGCGCAGACCTCGAACTGCGGGCCATCCAATACTTCGGACGGGGCGGCGAGCTACGCTACGTAGGTGCCGTGCGTTTCGACTCCGCCGCAAAGATCTTCGGAGCCAGGCAAGTGACGAACGTCCATGGAGCGGAAGTGTCCAAGGCGATCTCCGTTGGCGACTGGAATTTCCTCATTGATGATGAAGCGGAGTATTCGCAGGGTTCGCTATTCAGCGGCAATGGGATGGAAGGTCTCGGGTCGGTTGTCACGCAGCTTAGTCAATGGAGTGGTCTGTCAGACGTTCAGCTCGGATCAACTGTCTTGCAGCAAGGCCTTACTCCCGACCAGAGCATCCTGACCATGCGATCAGGACGGATCAGCAACACCGCTTTGGCTGAAGTCGATCGTCGCATCGGCAATCGCGGAGTTGCCACGGCAGCTGGTTACTACGGACTGCTGCATTTCTATTCAGATGGTCTCATTGACAGTTCGCAGAAGGGGTTTGTAACTGGATACAATCGGGCCGTCTCCTCGCGTGACCAATTTGGCGTAGAGTACGGCTTCGCTCATCTGGGGTTCTCAGGTACCGACACCTCCTTGACCACTCACTATGCCGCCCTTCGCTATGGACGCAAATTGTCTGGGCGGCTCGCGATGGAGGCCGGCGCAGGACCGCAGTACATCGCCAGCACCGCTGACTCTGCGAACTACACTGACTTGAACTGGCAGGGCACTGCCAGCGTCGATCTGCACCTGCGCACCCTCGACCTGCAGGTCGGAGCTTTGCGCATGCTCACGGTTGGCTCGGGTGTTCTATATGGAGCCCGAACCAACAGCGTTCAGGGAAACATGACTTGGCGGATGAATAGGAACTACAGTCCGTCAATCAATTTCGGAGTGGCCCGCAACCAGGGCATTCTGAGCGGCGATCATTACTACTCGCAGTTCTTGGGCGCCGTGCTGACGCGGAACCTCAATCGTCGAGTGGGCGCGTTTCTCAGTTACTACTTGCAACGCCAGACGGCTGCTGGTTGCATTGGCTCATCATGCGCGGTTACAGGCGTGCAGCAGGTTATTGGCGCGGGCATCGGCTGGACATTTGGACCCGTCGGAGTGCATTGAGCAGGAGAACCACTGTGTTTGAAGCCGCAACTGAAGAACGACAACTCGGCCTGAAGGAGATTGTTGCCATTGCCAGGAGACGGCTCTGGTGGATCGCCATCCCGATTCTTCTGGGACCGATCGCAGGCTATCTCATCTCTTTGAAGATCAGCCCCGTCTTCACCTCTCAAGCCTTTGTGCTCGTAGAGCAGCAGAAGGTCCCCGACGCATTTGTTCCCTCAATGGTCACGGACCAGCTCGAAACGCGGTTGCTCACCATGCAGGACCAGATTCTCAGCAGATCCCGTTTGCAGCCTTTGATCGAGCAGTTAGGTCTCTTCAAAGTCGACCTCGGCCGGGTTTCAATGGACGAATTGGTCGCGCGACTTCGAACCCAGATTAAAGTCACGCCGATTCGGCCGGACTCCAGCAATGCACTTCGCGGATTTTATGTCGCAGTGGGTTCTGACAATCCAGCCACAGCGCAGCAGGTATGTACACGAGTCCTATCCATGTTTATGGAAGAGAATCTCAACGCTCGCTCCAAGCGCGCCGAGGATACGACCCAATTCCTTTCCGGCCAGCTTGAGGATGCGAAGCGCAAGCTCGACGACAACGACTCCAGGTTGGCGGCGTTCAAAACCAGGTACTTAGGCCGCCTGCCCACTGATGAACAAAGCAACCTCCAGATGCTCTCCACGCTGAGTTCGCGATTGGACTCTGTGAATGAAGCGATTGGCCAGGCGCAACAGCAAAAAGTGATGCAGTCATCCATGCTTTCTCAGCAGACTGGTTATCGCGGGGGATCAATTGCTGTCACCAGTAAGCCAGGCGATCTTCAGAAGCAGATATCGGACCTTCAATCGCAACTTGCGGCGCTTCAGGCACGTTACACGCCGGAACACCCGGAGATCGAAAGAACAAAAATCCAGATCGAGTCCTTGCAGCGGCAACTGGAGTCTTCGCGTTCTGTCGATCCAGTAGCAGACACGAGACCGGCGGCAGTCGATGAGACTCCGGAGATGGCTCAATTGAGGGCATCGATCAAGGGGATCGACGAGAACATCAGATCCAAACGAGCCGAGCAGGCAAGGTTGGAGCAGCAGATTAATTCATTCCAAGCGCGCATTCAGCTGAGCCCCGTTGTTGAAGAACAGTACAAGGGGCTCACCCGCGACTACGAAAGTGCGCTCCAATTTTACAACGAGCTGTTGACCAAGAAGACACAGTCAGAGATGGTCCGCGATCTCGAACAGAGACGGGAAGGAGAACAATTTCGTGTTATGGATGCTCCAGGGTTACCGTCCAGGCCGAGTTCGCCTGATCGTCAGAAGTTCGCTCTGGGGGGCTTGGTCTCAGGCTTCGCGCTGGGCATACTCCTTACCGCAATCCTCGAGATGAAGGAACGCTTCATCCGCACTGAATCGGACATCCAGAATTACATCGGAATTCCGATACTGGCAGCGATCCAAAACCTCGACATGAAAAGTGACGGGAAGAATTTGCCGGGAGGGGCCTGAAGAGCGTGTACGAAGAGTTTTTCCATCTCGAGACCCCTGCCTTCAATCTAGGCCCCGACCCGCGCTGTCTTTACATGACAGACGCCATTCGAGAGGTGCTGGCAGTCCTTGCCTATGGCGTCAACACGCGCAAAGGCTTCATCCAATTGACCGGGGACGTCGGCACGGGCAAGACGATGATCTTGAACATCTTTATGCAATGGCTTCAGTCGAGGGGTGCTGCGACAGCTTTTATCTTCAACCCTCATCTTCAGCCGGATGATTTTATCAACGTCATGCTGGCGGACTTCGGATTGAATCGCGGCAAGGATAGCAAGGGAGAATGCATGCTGCGTTTCAACCAATGGCTTCTCGACTGCTATCACGCCGAGCGCCCCGTTGTCCTGTGTGTGGATGAGGCGCAGCAGCTATCGGTGGACGTCTTGGAGGAGTTGCGGTTACTTACAAACCTCGAAACGCCCAGTCACAAGCTCCTGCAAATCGTGCTTTGCGGACAGTCGGAGCTCATCGAACTCCTCGCGCGTACTTCCATGCGACAACTGCGCCAACGTATCACCCTTCGCTGCTCAACGACTCCCTTCAATGTAACGCAGACAACGGAATACATCATCCAGAGATTGAAAATCGCCGGCGCAATAGATACGAACTTGTTTGATGAAAATGCCGTCGATGAAATTCACCGCGTGTCCGGTGGCATACCGCGGGTGATCAATTTGCTCTGCGAGTCCTTGCTGATTGAGGGCTTTTGCGACAGACGTAAGAAAATCAGCCTGAACATGGTGTGGAAGGTCGCTCGGGATATGGAGCTTGGAACATCCTCAGAACTCGCCGAGGACCGCAGCGATGAAGGTCGTGCAGTTGACGAGGATTCATCAATCGTTGTAACTGGCGCAGCGAAGCGTATGGTGGAAAGGATTTCATGAGCCGAATACATGAGGCAATCACGAAGGCCGCTCTTGAGAGAAACGGAAATGGCCCCGTGCATGTGCTCTCCGCCGAAGACATCCTCTCGACAAGTTTCGAAGCCGGAACTGTACTCTCTACCGGCGCCACGAGCTGGCCTTCCGCCGACAGTCAGTTGTTCGGCAGTGCCTTCCTGCGGCGGTGTCCCGATGTCCAGTGGGTCCCTGATAAGAAGAGCATGCTGCTTTACTGTGAGGCTTCCGATTCTCCGGGTCGCGAGCAGATTCGATCGCTTCGCACGAAGCTGAATCAGCTTCGCGAACAAAGCGGCGTCAAAGTCATCGAAATTACAAGCGCTCTTTCCGGCGAAGGAAAGAGCTTTATAGCGGCGAACCTTGCGCATGCGCTTGCATTGCATCAGGAACGGAATGTGCTACTAATCGACTGCGACATCAGGCGTGGCTCGCTCGCCGGCATGCTTGGTACACGAACGGCACCAGGACTGGCAGAGTATCTATTGGGTGAAGAGCCATTGGAAAGTGTGACTCAGCATGGATCCGGAGGCAGTTTGTATGTAATTCCAAGCGGAAGACGCATACTGGATCCAGGCGAATTGATTGGTACCTCCAAGCTCGAGGATCTGCTCACCAGAATGCGGGTAGTGTTCGATTGGATCGTAATCGATACGCCACCAACGATCCAATTTGCCGATGCCGGCGTCATTGCAGAGATTTGCGATGGAATCCTGCTCGTCTTCGCCGCGGGAACAACACCAGTGCACCTGGCGAAACGGGCTGCGCAGGAATTGAAGAAAAGCAGCATTATCGGAGCGGTTCTCAACCGAGCCGAAGAGGCTGACCAAACCGCCAAATACTTCAGTTATTACGGCGGCTATGGCGCATGAGATCGGCCGATGGATGGGCCGCGCCTCTCGCACAGGTAACTGCGCCTAGACTAGCTTGAGCCTATGAATTTTCCCCTTGTTTTCGATTTTCGAGGGCCAGCGGGGTAAGTGTTTGAAGCGGTTGACCTGAGTGTGCATGAGTAACTATGTGCAATTACGGCTGTCGAATCAGGCACGCGGCGGCGCAGATAGGATCGGGAGGATTCATCCGGTCCGCGAACGATTTTGCGCAGACCGTCCATGAGTTGTTGAAACGCGCCCTACTCCTAATAATGGTCGCTGTAGCTGACATCCACCCTGCCGGCATGGCGTTAGATGCGGGCGACCAGGAAGAGAGAGCGCAGTCGCGCCGTGGCCAGCGCGGATGGCTTTTGCGCATAGGCCAGCGAATCTCAAGGCTGCGATGGCGGACATTCTGGAGAACGCCGAGGCGGACCTGACGCCGCAGATGAGAAGCCTAATCAAAATGCTTTGGGATCAGTGAACGCTCGTTGAAGAGCAGATTTCGGATCGGAATCGAATCCGCGCGCGAGACTGACATATTTTCACTTTGACGCATCCAGCTTCTGGTCTTTCAAGTTGGCATAAAGGATTAAGGCCGGGCCGCCCATCGATAGGGTCAGGCCTGGCTCTTGATTTTCCGGAGATTCGCGCAGCCAGCCGTAAGCGACTAAACGAATTGCGAAATGATAGCAGCCATTCGTTCCGCCGCATGTCCGTCCCAAAGGTCAGGGTGTCCACCGTGTGTCTGCTTGCCGCTGAGAATGCGATCGACCTCGGATTCCAACCGATGCAGATCTCTGCCTACCAGCGTGTTCGTTCCCGATGTGATGGTGACGGGCCGCTCTGTATTCTCCCTGACCGTGAGGCAAGGGATCCCAAGAAAAGTAGTTTCTTCCTGAATGCCGCCCGAATCAGTGATCACCAGGGTCGCTTGCGACTGCAAGGCCAGGAAGTCGAGATACGATAACGGGTCTGAAAGCTGGATGCGCCGCGAATGTGAGATCGAGCGATTGGCTTGAAGCAGCGCCTGGCGCGTTCGCGGATGGAGCGGAAACACGATCTCCAGCCGTTCGCTGATTTTGGTAAGGCTGCGCAGCATGCCGGAAAGCCATTGCAGGTCTCCGACATTGGCAGGGCGGTGAAGCGTTACGAGCGCGAACCGCTCCGGGAGACCGGAGGGCACTATCAGCTTGGCAAGCGGAAGCATCGTCACCAAGGTATCGATCATGACGTTGCCTACAAAGTGAATCTTTTTGCGACAGACTCCTTCGCGGAGGAGATTTGCGTCGCCGTCAATTGATGGCGTAAACAGCAGGTCTGACAACTGGTCGGTCAGCACACGATTGATCTCCTCGGGCATGGTCCTGTCGAAGGAGCGCAACCCAGCCTCTACGTGACAGGTCTTGATCGACAGCTTGGCGCACACGATAGCGGCCGCAACTGTGGAATTTACATCGCCATAAACAAGCACCAGGTCAGGTTTGTGCTCGAGAATCACGGGTTCAAGACGAGCCATGATGAGTGCGGTTTGCTGTGCGTGTGTCCCTGACCCAACCTGCAGATTAACTTCCGGATTTGGAATGGCGAGCTGCCGGAAGAAGACGTCAGACATGTTTGCATCGTAGTGCTGACCGGTGTGGATAATCAGTTGTTTCAGGCCGGAGTAGCTGCTCAAGGCGCGATGAACGGGCGCAGCCTTTACGAAATTGGGACGTGCGCCAACAATATGGAAGATCAGCATGTGCGTTTACCCATGTGGAAAGGATGAGAGTATGTTTCGACTACCAGACTCGAGGGCAATCCTTGACGGCACGGCATTGCCGGAGCGAGGTGCAAGCGACGTCAGGGGCATTCGTGCCTCGACGACAGAGATGAAGATGCTTTCCTCTGGCGTGAATAAAGACACACTCGAATGCTATCGATCTTCTTGACTTCCACCTTCGGAAATTCAGCCGACAGCAAACGTTGAAAGCGCAGTGATGTTGCAGCGTCACCGGCCATGTTATCGGGATAGACGATGAGCCATACGCGCTCGTGCCGCGCGAGCTCGGCTAATTGCACGGCCGCCGGTTCCGGATAGTACGAGAGTGCCTGCGGATCGGACGTGGCACGGCTCAGATCTGGATACACCTCATCAATATCGGACGACCACGGTTGCTCCTGGTTGCGGTAAAAGTCGAAGAGCAGCCGGCCATGTGCCATCGAAAAGACGATCGCATCTCCGGGGAGGTGATCGGAAAGAATTTCCCTGGTCGCGGTGCGCCACTCGCCATACTGCGAGCGATATTGAACATACTGCATCAGGGCAGCCGTTTCGCACACCAGAATTGTACCCAAGAGGGAGAGAGACAGCCATCTCCGGTTGATGCATAGGATTCCCTGCGCGGTCAGAATGCAAAGAGGCGGTACACACAGCAGCATGTACCGGTTCAGGAAGAGCGGCATTCGCAGCGAGATACACAAACAGAGAACGATGGGCCCGGCCAGGCAGAAGAAGGGAAATACCCAATGCCACGACTCGATTGACCGCGCCGACCGTTTCAAGATGTGGATTCCCTCGACAAAAACAATCAGCGTGCAAGCTAAGGAAATGATCAGCAGAAGCTTGCCACTCTGCAATTTAATGACGTCGATCCCATAAAAGTCTGCATTACCGGACAAGGCATAAAACACGTCGTAAACGCGACGGAGGCTGAGGCGTGGAACCCAATTCAATTGGATAAAAGGCAACTTCAAGCGCAAATAGATTAGGAAAAGTAGCGGTGCAGAAAACAATCCGATCGTCGCCGCACTGGCCAGGACAGCTTTGGTGCGCGCATGTCGCTTGTCCAGCATCAAGACTGAGGCCAATTGCGACACGATCAAAAGCAATGCGTAGATATGTGCATATGTGGCAAGCACAGCTGTGGCGCAGTACCAAGCCCAATCCGCGGGTCGCGATTCCTCAATACAACAAATAAAGAAGAATGTGGATGCGGCACAGAGCAGAACCCATAGGCCATAACTCCTTGCTTCTTGCGAATACTGTATGTGGAACAGATTGACGGCCATGAGCAACGATGCAAGCAGGCCGGTTCGGCGGTCGAACAGTCTCTGTCCTGTCAGATAAACCACCGGAACCGTGGCTGCGCCGGCTGCTGCAGAGAGGCCGCGTATCATCGCTTCGCCGTTTGCGAAAGGCAGCCAGAGATGCAGAAGAACGTGGTATAAGCTCATGTTGGGATCCTGGTTGACCACGCTCCATAGCAGTGCATGCCAAGACATATGCGCCACCGTGATGCTCCAGATCTCATCGAGCCATAGACTCTTATCGCCGAGTCCCCAGTACCGCAGCGCAAGTGCACAAACCGTGGCACCCACTACGAGAACCGAATAGATGATCGGTGAATTGGTTGAGGTTTGTCGAGTAGGGCTGGTCAAACCGTGTCCTTTGAAAACAAGGGGCTCTTCATGCAGTTACGCAAAAAGTTCGAAGCGACGTAACGCGCATTTGCATCGAATGCAAAATACGTCACTGAACCCGACAGACCGCCGACAAGAATCTGTGCGGAGAGTGTGAAAGCGGGAGATAGATTGGTTACCAGCCCGGAAAAGTGCAACAGAAGCGAACTTACGAAAATTGCGAGCAAGCTGAGGATCGAAGGCATGACGGCGCGAGCAACCTCACGCAGCGAAACTTTTCCGAAACGCAAGAGCAGGTAGAAGTAGACGGGGCATACCAGCAGAATCCCGCTGACACATCGAACCAGCGCAATTCCAGTTACTTGCATCTCCACAGCACTGCTGCGAACGAGCCGCGCGGCGACGGCCAGCAGGAGGATTCCGACCAGCGTGCGGGACCATTCAAGAATTGCCAAGGCATTGGGTCTTCCCAGGGACTGCAGAAGCGGTCCCGTGAACATCGAGAACGTGACGAACATGCCAAGCAGGCTCAGAAGTTTTAGAACGTCTGTCGCCGGATACCACTTTGCTCCCAGCATGCCCATGAAGGAATGGCTGATAGTAAGGAGACCGGCCATCGCAGGCAGCGTGAGAACTGCGGACATCCGCACGCAGGTGAGGACGCTTTTTCTCAGGGCTACGGGATTGTCCTGATGGCGGGAAAACTCAGGCAAAGACACGGTCTGGATGGAACTGGTCGCGACCGCCGAGACCGAACTCACCACTCGTTCCGCAACGCGGTAGAGACCGACGGTAACCGGGCCAAATAAAATGCCCATTAGAATGGCGCCGCCCTGCGCATCGGCAAAAATCGCGAGCTGCGCCGTAAAGTTTGAAAACGAAAACCGCAGCAGATCGCGTAAATGGCTCATCGAAAAGCCAAGCCGCGGGCGCCAGCGCGTCAGTTGCCACAGAAGAACCAATGCAACAAAGTCGCGCGTGATCTGCTGCAGGATCAGGGCCCAAACCCCTTTGCCGCTCCATGCAACTGCCAGACCTACTAACCCTCCGATGATTACAGAGAGATTGGTTCGTAACGACAGACTCCGAAAGTCCATCTCTCGCTGCAACAATGCCGTCTGGACGATTGCCAACCCCTGCAGCGGGATACATAGTGAGAGCACGGCTATGTAGTTGTAAAGATCGGATAGTTGATTGAGCTTCGCCCAGAACCCCCCGAAAAGGATGCTGACCAGCGTAAACACCGTGGCAAGAACCGCGTTTGTCCAGAAGATCGTGTCCAGATGTTCGCGTTCCAAGTGAGCGTGCTGCACGAGGGCAGTCAGGAAGCCCTGCGTTTGCACCATCTGGATGAACAGAATGTAGATCATCGCCAGTGAGACCACGCCGAAATCTCGAGGCCCCAGCATAGCGGCGAGAATAAACATAAAGAGCGAGGAAAAGGCCTTCTCTCCCCAATTGGCGGTGTATGCCCATTTGAGAGCGTGCGAAAACGATCTGGGTTTGCTTTCTGTCATTGAATTTTCTTCAACATTGAGCAGAGCTTTCGGTGTCGCGGGGGCGTTCGGGGTAGGTTCAGGCCAGCATCCGGTACTCATCGTGGGCACGACTATCCTGGTAGGCCGGCGAAATTGCCTCGACATAGTCGCGGTACTCGTCGGAGGCAAAAAGAAAGCCAGCCTCAACCAGTCGGTTCGCATCTTGCCATTCGGCGGATGTAATTCGTTTCAATTCAAAGTCCGGATTTTCAAGAATAAATCGAAGGAGCGCATCGTACCCTTTGCTGATGCCATGGAGGTTGGCGCGATTCTGAGTGGCAGTCTTGATCACGTTACTGGCTAGTTTGTAGTGGCGCATTACGCAGGAAACATCCGCCAGCGTTGCCCGATTAACAAAGTGCACGTGCCTGAACAGGTGCAGGCCGCTATTGAGGCGAAAGAGAGAATGCTTGGTCAGGAGGCAGTTTGTGTACCACTCGGAACCGTACAGGCTTTTCCGAATGCCGCCGTAGAAGAGTTCCGTTCGCTGGTTCGAAACCAGATTTCTGTCCCCGTATGTGCGAGTGACCTGACCTTCGAGATAGGGAACTCTCAGAATGTCGGAGAGGTCAAACAGGCGATAGGTGTCAGCAGGCGATTCAACCTTCATCTCATGAAGATATGAGAGAGGCTTGTCCGCGAACATGTCGAGGAGCTGACTGACGGCAGCCGTGTAGTTGCGGCCGTTCAGGTACCTTAAAAACAACTGGAGCGATATCGCCGTGGACCATGGGAAGTCAAACAGCTCATCGATATCGGCGTTAATACACCATCCGCGCGATTTAATTCCCTTAAGCAGAAAACGCTGCAGGAGCCCCTGATACGAACCCACGCAAAGCGATGACTGCCATATCGTGACATTGTCGTGCTTCGAAGCAATTGCCACGGTGTTATCTGTCGAGCAATTGTCGAGGATGAAGATATGCCGCACACCGAGCCGTGTGTAATGCTGGATGAAATCCTCGATGTAATACTCCCCGTTCTTTTCAACCGTGGTTACAACGGTCTCGTCGTCTGCCAGCTCGACGACGTCAGGTCCACACACGTGCTTCACCTGGAAACGGACCAACTGGTCGCGCAAATAGCGCCGCATTTCGTATGGGATCAACGATTTCATAAAACCGGGTGCAGACATGATTGTGTCGCCTCTCTTTGAGCCAAAAATGGAATGCAAGACTGGGCAGCAGGTGTGATCAGGATTCAGGAACGCAATTGAACGTTCCATCGGCACCTATGCCATTACAGATGTGTGCAAGCGCTCGCGGTGTTCATCGGCAACCTGACGATAAACTTTGGCGAGGGACTTGCCGGCCGCGGTCCACGTGATTTGCGGTGCCAGCTTTAATCCGGATTCACGAAGTTGTTTCAGGTAGGACCGATCTTTGTCGAGCAGGCTGATCTGCTGGGTCAGGCTCTCCACATCGCAAACCCGATGTACAAGGGCGTTGTCACCGTGCCGGCACAGGTCAGTGCAGGCTTCGGAAACGAGCGGCACGCACCCGCTTGCCATCGCCTCGGTGCAGACCAATCCGAAGCCTTCTTCGATGCTCGGCAACACCAGGATGTCGCTCTTTCGCATCAGGTCCGAAACGTCATTTCGATGACCAAGGACATGAACGCTGGGTTCGGACAACAGCGGCGCCAGCTTCTCAGCGTAGCTGGGAAGGAATTCGCCGGCGATAAGGAAGCGTCCTCGCTTGCAAGCAGTAGAACGATGCCAGGCTTCCAGGGCAAAATGAAGTCCCTTCCTTACTGCGCAGACACCAACGAACAGCATGGTGAGGCCTTCGTTAACTGGCTGTGGCGATTGCGCCGGATGGTAAGTAGTCTCGTCATACCCGTAAAAATGGCGGACCAACTGCGAACGGGAGAATCCCTGGTCGAGGAAAGTTTGAAGAGTGAACTCCGATGGGCACAGCAGACGTGTCGCCAGGTGATATTCCTCTTCTTCCCGGTGCAGTACATCTTCTTTGTAGGCATGTTCATGGTCTGGGGGAAGCATCACTTGCAGGCGATCGCATTCCTCTTTGACTATTTTATACGCGAATCGCGTATGTGCGTTGGGTCGCTCCAGCACCGTTGGGATGCCGAGCCTAGCTGCAACCTGCAATGTGCGCTTCGCTCCCAGTGGCCAGGTGTGAACGATATCGATCTGGCCGGCGAGCTTTTCCAGACAGCTTGCAACAATGTAATCATGGAGCGCGCATGCCCGCATCGTCCCCAGAACCTTATACGGAATGCGGAACCTGCCGCGCGCGAGTGTTGGATGAACTTCGACATTAGACCGCACCGCTCTATGAAGGACGCCGGGAAACGCAATTACCTTAGCTCCGGCATCGGCAAGCCCGTTGACTTGCTGCCACGCGGTATAGCAGATTCTGTCGGCGCCGAGTTTATGCGGAAAGGAATAGAGAACACGAATTGGATTGTGTGATTCCATGGCTGTTCACCGCCGTGAGCTAGAGACTGCAAACCTGAGCATTGATGAAGGACGTCGGCTCGAGCGTTGCGTGGGACACATGTTTGGGATCGAGGAACTCCCGGTGCCACAACTCGAGTACCGCCAGCGAGAACAACTCTTTGGAATAGTTACCCGAGCGGCCGTCTTCTTCGAGAAGTCGCTGGATTGTGGCTGACTTGAAATAACCACGGTTAACTGTGGTGCGATCCAGTAGGAGATCGCGCAGCCAGGGCTTGAGATCGGTGCGCATCCAACTCTCGTAGGGAATGGGGAAACCGGCTTTCTTGCGAGTGAGAATTTCGCGTGGTACGAGCGACGAGAGGGCGCGCTTGGCAATGTACTTGGTCGTAAATCTGTGAAGCTTGAACTCCGGCGGCAGTGACGCGGCAAATTCCAGGATCTTGTGGTCGAGAAAGGGAACGCGCAACTCGATGGAATTGGCCATGGTCATTTTGTCTGCCTTCACCAGCAGATCGTCAGGAAGCCAGCTCTTTGAATCTACGTAGAGCATTGACTCAAGAGTGCCAATGCCTTCGGTGCTCTCCCAGAAGCGCCGTACCGGATCTATTGATTTCCGCTTATCTACGGCGGGCAGAAAATCATCTGAGTAAAGTTCACTCGCGTGACGATTGAAGAAGTGAAAAGGGCTTGATGTCCGGCTGTAGTAGAAGGACCGAAGTGGCACATCGAGCAGGGGTGCGTATTTCCCGACCAGGCGCGAAGGCATGATCCTGTCCAGGCCGGAAAGGGAAAGTCTTGCCGCGCCCCGCGCAGGACCGAGGCTCCGCTTCAATCGTTCCAGCCAGACCAGATTCCTGTAGTTACTGTACCCCGCGAAAGCTTCATCGCCGCCCTCTCCGGATATCAAGACTTTGACATCTTTACGTGCCAGCTGAGAGACGAAATATAGCGCGATCGCCGGCGGTTCGCACACCGGGTCCTCCATATGCCAGACATATTGCGGCAGAAAATCGACGAACTGCTGCGACGAAATTGTCAGTTCATGATGCGATGTGCCGTAGCGTTGCGCGGCCAACCTCGCATAGGGCCTTTCATCGGGTACATGGGAACCGTCGAATCCGACCGTGTAGGAACTGAACTGCCGGCCGGTATCCTTTGCTGCCAGGCTCAACATCGCGGTGGAATCCACTCCCCCGCTCAGAAGAAACCCAACAGGAACGTCGCTGATCATATGCTGGGAAACGGTGGTTTCCAGCAGAGTCAGAAGTTCCACTTCGGCCTCCTCAATCGAGAGACCAGGGGATCCGTCGCGGAAGGACAAATCCCAGTACTGCCGGATGGTGACACGACCTTCCGAGGCAAGCAGGTAAGACCCGGGTGGCACCTTGGCAATGCCCTTGAAGAGCGTCTCTTCTCCGGGCATGTAGTAGAACGTGAGGAATCTATCGATAAGATCAGGATCGATCTCACGCCGAATGGCAGGGTCAGCAAGAATTGCCTTGATCTCTGATCCGAACACCAGAAACGTTTCGGTTCGGGAATAGTAGAGCGGCTTGATTCCGAGACGGTCACGAGCCAGCAACAGGGACTTGTGGTTTTCATCCCAAAGCGCGAATCCGAACATGCCCCGGAGATGGGCGAGCATATCGGTTCCATATTCCTCATAGAGGTGAACGAGAACTTCGGTATCCGTTTTCGTCTGAAATACATGGCCGCGATTGATGAGGTCCGATCTCAATTCTAAGTAGTTGTAGATCTCTCCGTTGAATACAACCCACACCGTGCCGTCTTCATTCGAGAGCGGCTGGTGTCCCGTACTTAGGTCGATGATGGAGAGTCTGCGGAAACCAAGTCCTACCGGTCCGTCGAGATAGTAGCCCTCATCGTCCGGACCGCGATGCTGAATCGCGCTCGCCATCGCTCGCAAATCCTGTTGCGCTACGACCCAGTCCAGGTGAAAGATAAATTTTCCGCAGATGCCGCACATGCAAATCTCCAATGACAATCAACCGAACGTGATACCGCCGTCGAGCCCTAGCGCCCACCGAAGTACAGAAGACCACTTCGACGACGCCGAGCTAAGTGAGTGTTTCGCAGGGGAGAACATGTACAAGACACGCAAGAACGCGATGCATACCAGCCTCAACAGGGAACTGAAGGCCGTCGTTCCCCGGTAAGCCGTCGCATAGAGATTCCCATGAATTTGACGGCAGAATTGCAAGATGGCCCGGCGCTGCATCACGGCAATCCAGGCGCTTCCGTTGCGCGCTTTGCTTGCACCGCCGCCGTGGTGCACCACCTCGGCCTGCCCCGTGTAATAGACAATCCGTCCCGCGATGCGGGTTCGGTAACACAGGTCCACGTCCTCGGCATACATAAAATAGCTCTCGTTGAATCCGCTAATCTGCTCGAAGATATCTCTGGCCATCATGAGGCATGCGCCGGATATAACTTCGACAGCAGCTGGGTTAGGATCGTTGGTGAATAGCGGAGCAATGCCCCAAATTCTCCACATCGGCCACCGCGAGCGCAACCATTCAAAATCAAGCAGTTGATTGAGAATGGTGGGGAACTTCTGAATGCAGCTGGTCTGAAGGGTTCCGTCGGAGTTAAGCAGCTTACAGCCAACGATTCCTGCGTCAGGCAGCTTGGTAAAGCTACTCAATAGCGTCAACAATGCAGAACCGATGATGACGGTATCGGGATTGAGGAAGAGCAGGTATTTACCCGATGAGTGGCGAAAGCCTTGATTATTTGCGCCGCCGAAACCGAGGTTACGCTCACTGCGAATTACTTTGACGCTCGGGAAGTCTTCGGCGACAGATTGGCAAGGGTCTATCGTGGAGTGATTGTCCACGACGATAACCTCAAAGCTAGAAATCGCTTCGGAGCAGAGGATGCTCTGAAGACATGCCCGCAGATATTCGAGCGAATTCCAATTGACGATGATGATCGAGAGCATTGTGGCTTTGCCTTGATCCCGCGTCGTGCCCGATTGAATAGAGCGGATATCCATACGGTGCGGCCTATTTCCAGATCGTGGTGAGTCCAGCGAGCCGGCGAAGTTGTTGGCGGCGCACGAAGCTTATCAGGGCAGGGTCATTCACTCGTTTGGGATTTCCGCTGGACCACGCGGAAATATATCCCCACGCGATAGCTGTGGCGCCGATAATGTATGGCTTGGAGGCGAGCCGGTAAACGCATTTTGCTGCTAGAAAGATCGGATGATAGCCGGCGACGTAATATGCGCGACCGTTCTTGAGCTGATCTTTCCACTTGCCTTCAGCGGTTCCGGTGGGACGATGATGGACCGCCGCCGCTTGATAAAAGCTGTGTGTGGTCCAGCCGTGCATATTGGCTTTACTCTCGTCTACGATGTCCCAGCCAGGAGAGGTAATTAGACCGCCAATCGCAACCCAGCACTCTCGACGGTAAATTTTGGTTGCGCCGCGCACATGGAATTGGGGACAACGTTCGGCCTTAAGCGGTTCGGCGCAATTAGAGGAGAACAGTACGCCTCCCGCGATGCCGAGACGTGCATTCTTCTCGAATTCGACAAATAGGCTTTCGAAGTAGTTGTCTGCGAAACTCAGGTCGCCATCGAGCTTCACGAGAAACTTCCAGTCCTGGCAGCGAAGCTGGTGGAAGCCTTCGTGGAAGGCTTCGATAACCCCGCGCCCGGAGTTGCGAAAGCCGCGATTATTCCTGCGGATAAGGCGGATCCAGGCGTATTGACGGCAATAGCGCTCCACAATCTCAGGAGTCTCGTCGGAGGAGCCATCGTCGACGATAATCCATTCGCGCGGAACGATTGTTTGCGCGACAACGCAGCGAATTGTAGACTCGATGAACTTTGCTTCATCGCGAACGGGCGAGATGATGATGTAATTTAATTTCACGGGAATTCTGGACGGGACCGAAACTGGATGCGGTTATCCGAATGCGGGGCTGCGTTTCAAGGGCGACGGGTCGGCTGATCCTGGAGGCGGAAGCAGGGAAGTGCTTTCGGCGGGTTGCCCCTTGGGAGCGCAACCGACAGGAATAATGGCGAGCAGCAAATACCACACCACCATGGTCTGGTCGTAGTAGGAGATACCGAAAAAGGCTACGACGTTGGCGAACATCGCGGCGCCGAGGGCCCAGACAAATCTTTCGGTGGCGCGATCGCCGGCCCGCCTGCGCGCTTTTCCAATCATCTTGAACGAGCTCACAATGATGGCAATAAAGAAGATGAAAGGCAGTAGGCCAGAGGTCTCCCCCACCGCGACATATTGATTTGCCAGATCCCACATGTCCCAGCCCCATTCGGCATTGTGTGTGGTGCCCAGCATCCACCAGTCAGCGAAGTGTCGGATGAACTGATCAACAAGCTGATATCGGTGATACCCGGACGAACTTCCAGTGAAATCGACGCGGGCGATCAATGCCCATACGGGTGCCTTCATCACAAGGTGAAGAGCAGTCAGAACGATTACCATGCCCCAGCGCAGCATGCGCATGCTGCCGCGGATGGGCCAGAGCAGCAACGCAAGTAGTGAGCCCATATAGGCCAGCAGCGGAGTGCTTGAATTGGCTGTCAAAACGATGGCTGTCGAAGAGGCGATGCCAACCCACGCGAGATTACGACTTTTCTTGCTTGCGCGCCACAGGCAGACGAACATTGGCAGACAAATCGCGCCAAAGCTTCCAGCGAGCAGCGGATGAGCGAAGCACGCCATTGCCCGAAATTTTCCGTTTCGCTCCATTACACTGGATCCCCGAGGAGCGGTCGCCCAGATATAGGAGTATGGGTTATGGTGTGTCGCCTGCTCCACGACCATTACGCAGGCGACCACGACGGAGGTCCATGCCAGTGCTCGAATGGCCACTACGAGTGTGTCCTGGTCATGTGACAGCGCCCGCAAGAGGAAATAGAGACCGAATACCGTGTACAGGGTTCCAAGCTGATTCTGAAACGCAGCGGTGGTTTGCCATAACAGAGACATGTCGCAGGCGGTTAAAATACCCCATGCAACGATCCAAGTGTCGATTCCTGTCCAGCGCCTGCGGCCCGCTCCGCCGTTCATGAGCACTCTGATCCATCCTACAAGGATTAGCAGCCGGATCATCTGGAAGTGAAAGCCAGCAATCAGAACGACCTGATCCATTGGAACAAGGATTGAGGTCATTAGAAACGGAGTCAGAACCTGCTTGCGTGGCAACAGCAGGATCAACGCAACTCCAATGAGAACTGTAATTAAAACCAGCGGATGCACGTAGCCGGACTGCACGCCGCCAAACCTGATCGGTTGCATTAGGCTGCCCTCTGAGGAATGTGGGCATGAGACGTTGATTTTGAGAGCATGATCGGCAAGGAAATCGTCAGGCGAATAAGAATTGCGAGTGCAACTCGAAAAGAGATTTGCGGCCGGACTGGATGACTTTCGCCGGCCGCAATCGCTTGTGTGAAACTATTGTGCGACCGCCTTCAGATTCTGCGGTGTTCCGGGCCCGACGGCTGCTGTTCCGTATTGGTAGGCGCCCACATCCCAATTTCCAGATGTGGAGCGCGGAGCGGATGACCGCACATTTCCAATCACCCGATGATTGACAGCGTCATAGTTCGGGCCACCTGTGCCATCTGAGAGACAGGCCGTCTTGGTCGCTGTATCTGAGATCGCATTGCACAGCGAGGTCAAATTGTCTCCGGCACCTACGGGGCAGTTGACGCTTGCCGAATTGCCGTTGCAGTCTGAAGTTGCGGGTTGAAAACTGGTCGACGCCGAGTATCCATAAGTCGATGCCTGGGCGCTTGTGGGTTGAAGAGTCTTCACTATTGCTGCTGGGGTAGGAACCGGCGATCCGGAATTAACCCAGAACGTATTGCGAAAATATCCTCTCCAACTACCTGGCTGCGGTCCAACAGTTCCGTCCACAAATGTGTTGTTGTAGAAGTTCGCCGAGCCGCTTAGGGTGGTACATCCCGCCTGCGCTTCCGCGATGTCCCACATTTGAGAAGCATTATCGAACATGACATTGTTGAAGTAGTAGTCGTTGCCTCCTGCGGGGCAAGTCCAGAAAGTTACGGCGACCGAATTGTGGCGAACCACGTTGTTGTATACGTAGTTCTGACCTCCGCCTGCTTCGTTGTTCCACTCCATGACATTGCCGTGAGCGCTGTCATAAGGCTCATTGATGTACTCGAACAGGTTGTTGGCGATGACATGTCCACCATTGCCAACCATGTTGGAGTTATAGCGGAACACCGAGTTCTCCACGTCATAGACACCGAAGCACATCGAGCAAAGAGACTTTGAATCGGAGTCCTGTCCGTCCACGACTACTCCGATATAGTGCTTGACATAGCCTTCGGTGTTGCCCATGAATCCGGTTGCCTGCGAACTGGCGTTTGCCGTGTGCGTCCAGCCATGCAGATATACATTGCTGACCGTGTCATTGGGCGCTTCCATCGCCAGGTAGTAATCCGAGAAATACGGGATTGTAGCCTGATCCCAGCACATCCCGAGCAGTTCCAGGTCATCGACCTGCACCCACGAACCAGTGACATCCATCATCCATGTATCCGTTGCCGCGCCCGCTTTGCAGGACGCGACTGCGGTCGTCGATGTAGGATTATCACCATTTAAGATGGGACGACACCACGATATTCCACATGCGCCGGTATTCCACCAGGCTTGGTCAACGCCCCAATAGATTGGATTGCCGGAAGTGCCCGAAGCGGATATCTTCCAGGGAATTCCCTTTGTACCGGCATTCGCGCTGTAGTGCCATGTGTCACCGCCACGGAGGATGAATCGGTCCCCCGGAGCGGGCGACTTGGTTGCGCAATTGCCCGTACAGCCCGGCATTCCAGGAGCATGCAACCACGGAGTTGAGTTGCTGGTGCCATTGTTGCTGTCCGAACCGCTTGTGGAGATGTAATACGTGGCTGCGATGCTTGTGTTTGCGATTAAGAACAGAATCAGGAAACTAGATAGTCGAATAGTTAAGGCCATTCAGAAACTCCAATCGAAATCTAACGAGCCCTGCAGATTATGCTATCGCATAGCCCCTCGGCTCGTCTTATTGCAGGTACGAATTACACCGAATGCGCCGCAGTTCGATAACCGCCTCAGGTTATGTGACTTATTGTGTAACTGAGCTCCAAATTGAGCCAGAGTTAATGTCTGTTTACAAACCTATCTTCTAAGTTAATTTGCTGCAAAAAGCGTATAAGAGCCAGCCGAGATGATATGGGCGACATTCGTGAAGTACATGCAGACGAGTCGGCCGGTAATCCATGCCCAGAATGCCCATGATCTCACTCGAGTATTTTGTAAACCGGTTTTGATAGAATGAGCGCCAGATCAGCCCTGTGTCATTGTCCCGCATATCCTTCCGGAGCTCATTGCGTCCGTAAATCCACGCCAGCCCCTTGAAGATCGGCGCATCGTAATTTACGCCGGAAGCCTCGCTCAGTGCAAACAGAGCCATGGGCGCCATTCCGTCCTGGTGTACCGAGTACACAGGATAGCGGCCGACCGCACGCGCGCTTTTCGCGTCATAGTGCCACCACCATTGTCCGAACAAGCCTTGCAATGCGCAAATTGCATCGGCGCATCTACGCGAGCGTTCCAATGCTTCCTCAACTCCCCAGGCCTGCGCGTATCGTGCCAGCGCATAAATGGGGTAAACCTGATCGGCAAATGACCCGAGTGTTCCGCGCAGAGCTCCGGCCGGGGTTGAGGATGCGCTCTGGTGTCCAAAGATCCCGTGGCAACCCTGGTTCTGCTTCAACCTGAGGAAGAGAGAGTGGGCCAGTTCGGAGTGATCCGGCTCGCCGCCAACATCAGACATCCGAATGTGAGCCAACGCCCCGAGCAGCCAAGCACACTCCATGGTTTTAGAGTCTTCGCCCGGCTCGGCTGCCCGCAGCTTTTCGATCTGTTTGAGGTTGACAAGTTCATGCAGACGACCAGGTTGCATCTGCGCGCATAGCCACCACAACAGCGCCAGGTCCCCGGCATTGCTGAGCTCGGGGACGGTGGCCATAAGCCTGTTGAACATGGCATCCGTATTGAACGGAAACTTCAAACCGACGCGCTGGGCTTCGTTCAATCCCAGAAGCGTAATTACCGAATAGCGAAAGGAAGGTCCTTCCCGATGCAGCCCGTCGGGCATTTTGCTGACCCGGTGGCAGAATCCAAATCCTTCCGGATCTTGCATCTGTTCGAGCCCGCGTAATGCAAACTGAAGCAAAGGCAGAAGGTCGCGACGGCAAGCGGAAATCGTGGTTTGTTCTGTAGCCGTTTCGATCATAGTTCACTCAGTAGATTCAAAATGTGCGCAATGATGCACTGGAGGGCCCTCGGCCCAACTACGTCGGGACGCGACAGCTTAGGACGCCACTCCAGCCGGATCTTGCTCCAGACCTCTTCTGTGTTGCGGACTAGAGTGAGCCGTCCCTGCGCGGACAAATAGTTGTCGACAGCGCCGATTCTTCCGCTAAAGATGCTGTAGACCGGAACGCCGAGGGCAGCGGCTTCGCGATTCATCGTTCCTCCACCGCTGATTACCAGATCGGAATGCCACACCAGGTTCAGTCCGTCCAGCACGTCATCCGGTATCTGCGCCTGACCGTATGCGAAAAGCTCGGGCCGCTGGCTCCGCAGCATATCCCCCTGGCGCTGATTACGCGGCAGGAAGATGACCGAGACCTCGGGGTTACGCTCCAGAAGATTGAGCACGCTTGTAAAGAGCTCATCACTTTCTGGAACGTGATAGTGGGCTTCCGTCGCCGGTGGCCGCACCGTCACGAGAATTGTATCCTCGGAAATTCCCAGGCGTTTTCTAAAGTCGGCGTCAGGCCGGAACCGCGACACGTACACGTCTTCCTTGATTCCCGGGTAGCGAAGCAGCCTGGTGCGGAAGTGTTCCAGGTCTTCGGCCGGAATCACCTCGGGGACGATGAGCCACCTGGGCCGGACGAAGGCAAAGATGGTCGAGTGTTCGTAATCCCCAATGATCACGGTGGGAATTCGCAAGAGCCGGCAGGCGATCAGTTGGGAGCGCGATCCGTGAGAAATCGCGAGAGTGGGTCGCTCCTTGAGAGCCGTAGGAATAAGTTGCATGGCCCGCAAGCCTAGCCCCGCCAGTTTCATTAGCATGTTCTTGCCGTAATGCCTGCCGATCTTGCGATACTTCAGCCGCATCAGGTCGGCGAGTCCGCACACCTGGAAACAATCGCGCGCCGTCAACGTGATCGCAATGCCCTCACGTTCCAGTTCCTTCATAATCGGCGCGAAGAATGGAACATGGGGCGAGTTGTCGAGATCGATCCAGACCTTCGACGCGCGCAACGCCGCTACGCCGGTATCCAGATATGATGAGAGTTCTTCGAGTTGCGACATGTCGGGTGCTCCGGCAAATATGTGCCGCTGCGGCGGATTTTGAATCACGGCCCGAGTTATGTGAATCCGCTTCGCCTGCGGGAGCGCAGCAGAGGTCAGAGAGTGATTGTCAGTGTGGCGGTGGCGATGGTGCCTCTCGCCGCGGAGACAGTCACCCGGGTGGTGCTTGAGACCCCAAACGTCCGGACTGTGAATTGCGCCGTCCTTGCGCCGGGGGGCACTGTGACGGACGTTGGTACGGTGGCGACTCGCGTATTCGAACTTGACAGGGTGACGACCATCCCTCCTGTGGGCGCGTTTCCGTTCAACGTTACGGTGGCAAGGGAACTGAGGCCTCCAATCAGCGTGGACGGAAACAGGCTGAGCGACTGTGCTTGTGGCGCAGTGATGGTCAGATTGGAAGACGCACTAGTTCCGAACGTTCCCGTAATGGTTGAGACGGTCTGAACGCTGACGGGCGAAGTGGATACCGTGAAGTTCGCGCTGCTTTTGCCGGATGCAATGGTTACAGTTGACGGGAGCGAAGAAGCGCTGCTGTTGTCGGTGAGTGTGACGACAGCTCCTGTTGATGGAGCTACCCCGTTTAGAGTCGCCGTGCCCGTTGACGACGTTCCGCCAACTACACTTGCCGGATTGAGTGTAATGGTCGAGAGCCTCAGCGGATTCACGGTAAGAGTTGCCGAGGCAGTTGCGTTATAAGTGGCAGAGATGGCGGCTGTTGCCGTAGCAGAAACCGACTTCGAAGTTACGGTGAAGCTTGCCGCGGTTGCATTCGCAGCCACGGTCACGCTCGCGGGAACGGTAGCGGCGGCGGTGTTGCTGCTGCTGAGAGTGACGATGGCTCCGGTGCTCGGCGCCGCTCCCGTCAGCGTAACCGTGGCTGTCGCGTTGGCGCTACCACCGGTAATTGAGGGGGGTGACAGGGTCACTGACTGCACCTGTGCCGGGTTGAGGGTGAGAGTCGCCGATGCGCTCGAAGTGCCGAACGTGGCCGTTACCGACGCGGTTGTTGTAGTAGAAACGGTAGTGCTGCTGACCGTGAACGTCGCAGAAGACAATCCTGCTGCCACTGTCACGCTGACGGGCGTGGACACCGAGGGGCTGCTATCACCGAGGGTCACCGCGACACCGCCGGAAGGAGCCCGTCCGGTGAGGGTTATAGTGCCGGTCGAAGTCTTGCCTCCGGTGATGGACGCCGGGTTCAATGTGAGTGACGAGACCTGTGGAGGAGATACCGTGAGCGGGGCACTGACTGTTGTTCCGTAGGTTGCTGTGATTGTCGCGGTGCTGGAAACGGCAACCGCACTGGATGTGACCGTGAAGGTTGCAGTAGTAGCGCCGGCCGCAACCGTGACTGAGGCGGCTGTCGTGGCCACTGCCGTATTGCTGCTCGACAGATGTACCGGGGCGCCGCCCGTGGGTGCGGGGCCGTTTAGTGTTACAGTGCCGGTCGCATTATTGCCGCCGGTTACGGCGGTCGGTGAAAGCGCGATGGATTGAAGTGCCACTGCGGCGCCTACAAAATTCACGCCGGTGATGGGAGTGCCGCTATAGTTCACTGTCTGCGGAGTAAACACAAACCCGGGCTTGCTCGGCGTAATTGTGTAGCTTCCATCGACGAGGCCGCCGAAAGAGTAGTTCCCGGAGACGTTCGTCGAGGTGCTTATGTTCGAGGTTCCGCTCAATGTCAACGTAACGCCAGTGCCCGCCCCTGTGACGGTTCCAGAGATTGAGTTGCCATAGAAGGCCTGGTAAGAACCAGCCGCGGCACTGAAGAACGAGTAGCTGATGCCCTTGATTGTCTGGATGGTCTGAGTGACGGGAGTACCGTTGAAGAGAATCGTTCCGAGCGGTCCTGTCGAAGACAGTGCCGGCAGCATCGCCTGCAAGTTTCTGGCACCTGCCCCCTGGCTGATTGTAAAGCTCAAGCTCCTGCCGTCCCAGGCAAGAGAGCCGAACGATGATCCGTTGCGGCCATCGAGCCAGGTCAACATCTGCGCCGCGGATACGATGGGAATTCCGTGAGCTTGGGCCGAGGCCACCACCGCATCGGAACCTGCCGACGTAACATAGTCGGTGTGAAAGTTGGTGGTGAACACGCCATAGTAGCCGGGGGTACCGGTGGCATTGTCGAGCACAGTATTGATATCGTCCGGCCACGTCCAGGTGGTTTCGTCTGGGAACTGCGTTGTGGCCTGGTAAACGTCAATGGTGTTTCCAGAGCGATCTGTGAAGCGCATGGGCATGCCCGAGCCGGTAAAGAATCCTGGACGATCCTGCACCCAGGGATCAGGCCAGTAGTAGTAGTTCGTGTCGAGGCGAATTCCCTTGCTCAACTCCACCTGTGGTTGACCGTCATAGTCGCTCCAGGTGATGCAATGCGTTCGCACCGTGACAGGAGCCGGCAGTCCGGGCCATGAGGAAGCGAACGACTGCAGGCCGGAAATGTACATGCCAGCCAGTTCGGTTGGAGTCCAATTGGAGCAGGTCGGCGAAGAGTCGGGATGGAACGACAGTTCGAAGCCTTGGGATACGAAGCTGGCCGCCTGCGCCTCGGTGATTGGCGTTCCCGACCACATGTAGGATGTCGCGCGAATGCATTTCCAGTCCGCAACCGAGCAGTTCGGCGTACTGGCGGCAATATAGTTCTGGAACCGTCCCACGGTGCCGCCCTGGTTGTGGTCATCGCCAGTCATGATCACTGCCGCTTTGAATCCACTAGGCAGGTACCAGAACCGGGGAAGTGGCTTCTTTTGCATCTGCATGAACATAATGATGTTTGCCAATAAACGCTGTTGCTCATCGGCTTGAGGGATAGTGACTTTAGTGAGATCCACCCAGTCAGGCTGTGGATCGAACGGTGCATTTCCGAAAAACAAGTCATCGGAGCGAATCTGGGTGAGCGTGAGGCCTGACGTGGGATCAACATAGACGTCCCTTTGCTCACCAGACCATAAGGGGTTCCCTTGGCGTGTATAAACTATCGAGCGGGCAAGATCATAGGTAAATACCGCAGCGGTTCCAGTCCCAACTTTTCGCCATGCAACTGCCGGATACGTGGTTGCGGTCGCAGCATTGGAATACAAGTTCGCGATGCTGGTCGCGCCATTCAGCACATACAGGTCGGCGCTACCATGAAACTGGATTGTCTGGTTCACAAGGCCGGCACCCGGCATTGTGGAAGTATTCATAAGTAGATATGCATTGGAGAGAGTCTGGGAAGTGCTCGTTAATCCCAAAAGACTCGCTAACTGCACGTCGGGATGCATGGCGATCAGGTTGCCGCCGGCATTAACCCAGTTGGAAATCAGGATTGCTTGGGCGCTTGTCAGCTGCATGTCACCCAAAATCGCAACGTCATACGAAGAAAGCGTTCCAGCTGTGACAGTCGAAATATCCTTTACCGAGTATAGATTCAGTCCCTCAGCGAGAAGTATTTCGCCGTAGTAGCGCGAAAATGGATTCGTGCTTGAAGAGATCACCAGAATGGGACCGCCGGGCCCGATGTCGGACGGTGCTCCGGCCGTGGTAAAACTCCAACTGAAATTGGCCGCCATAAGGTTTCCGAAGAAATCCTTTACGGTGCCCATGACTGTGGCTGTGTACAACATAGAGGGTTGAAGACCAAAGGACGGTTGAAACGTTAGTGCCGCGGATGCGCTGGAGTAAGTGACCGCACCCGGAACCACATTGCCGCTCGCATCCGTTAGCTGGAATGCAGCTGAATTGATGGTGGTGCCATCCATCGCCTCACTGAAGCTGGCTGCAATTGTGGAGGCCGGATCCACATTAACCGCGGCATTTGCTGGCGAGGTCGCGATCACCGTGGGTGGGGCGGTCGGAGTGGACGATAGGTAAACAACATCCACCCAGTAATTGGAAGCATTGAAGCTCGAACTTGGGAATGTGCTCGTGGCCGCATACGCGAACACGCCGTCCGGCCCATCAACGCCGTTGGCCAGCGCATGCAAAGGCGCGTTATCCACGCCGGTGCTGGTGAATGCACCTTGGTCGAAAGCGTAATGACCTGCCGTCGTGTGGTACGAAGCAACGTAGCTTACTCCAGCGGAAATGGCAACTGGAGTACTGAAGCTGACCTGCTGCCACCCCGCGGCTGTTTCCGCCGGAAACACAGCGCTTGCGAGTTGCGTTCCGCTGCTGCTCCACAGGCTTCCAACGTGGCTCCCGGTATTGTTCGCGCTCTTGAAGAAACGAATTCCCGTGATATACCCGCTGCTGTCGGCGCGGAACTTCACTCCGAGTTCTAGACTTGCAGCCTCACCGGAATCTGCAAGTACAGGCGTGCTTGTGGCATTCCATATGCTGCAAGGACAAGCTCCGGTGCTGGACGAGGAGCCGGTAGTGAATGACCACGAAAAGCTCGCTGGCAGTGAGGAGCCCTGTAAGTTGCGTACTACTGAGCCGCTAAGACCGCCCCTTACGATTGCCGTGTATGTCGCACCGCTGGCGAGAGGAGCGTTGGGCAGGAGCACAGCAGTCATGGTGGTCGTGTTGTAGCTGACGGAGGAACTCACTTGGGTGTTGGAAGCATCGAGCAACTGAATACTGTTGCCGTCTACCGACAATGGATCGAGTGGCTCGTTGAAGGTAGCCGATACTGAAGTTCCTTGTGGAACTGCTGTCGCACCATTGAGCGGGGAGTATCCGGTCACGCTTGGCACGTCGACTGTATTGAAGACCACATCCACCCAGTAATTGCTGGATGACCACGTGGAAGTTGGAAAGATGCTGACAGAACTGTAACTGTAAACCGCGTTCGCACCATCCATGCCGTCAGCCAATGCGGTAAGAGGCTGGTTATCTACACTCGTGATCAACCCGCCTTTGGTGTATGCATAGTGACCGGTCGGCGCGAAATAGGAGGCAACATAGGTCACACCCGCCGTAATCTTTACCGGCGAACTGAAATTCACCTGCTGCCATCCGGAGGATGTCTCATTGATGAAGGTTGCCGAGGCCAGCAATGTTCCCGTATTACTCCATAAATTCCCCACGTGCGCGCCGGAATTTGACTGGCTCTTGTAGAAACGAACGCCGCTGATGTATCCCGACTGGCTTGCCTGGAAACGCACGCCATATTCTCCAGCGCTGCCATCACCTCCATCAGGCATGCTGGGTATCGTGCTGGATAGCCAGATGCTGCACGGGCACTGATTCATCGATAGGCTTGCAGCGGTGGTGAACGACCATGTGAAGTTTGACGGCAGGGCATTTCCGGCCAGGTTGGTGGCGACGGGACCCGTCGTTCCACCGCGCACGATCACCGTATACACCGTGGAATAGCTCAACGGCGAAGATGGCTGCAGCGTCGCAGTAAAGGTGGTGGCGTTATACCCCACCGATGCGGCTATGGAATTGTTCGATTGGTCCAGGAGTTGGATACTGCTGGCACTGATCGAGGTAGGGTTCATCGCCTCGCTAAAGGTCGCCGTGATCACGGGTGAAATGCTTACGTCGTTGGTGCCGCTTTGAGGAGTGAATGCGGATATTTGTGGAGTATCCGTCTGATTGTAAACCACGTCCACCCAATAGTTCCCCGAGTTCCAGGTCGAGGTGGGAAAGATGCTGGAACCACTGTATGTGTAAAGTCCGTTCGCACCGCCGGCTCCGTCCGCGAGAGCCTCGAGAGGGCTGTTGATCACACTCGTAGTGAAGTAGGCGGAGGAATTGGAGTAGTGGCCATTCGGAGCGTAATAGGAGGCGATATAAGTGGTGCCGGCCGTAACTGCAACGGGAGAGGCAAATGTCGCCTGCTGCCAACCCGAGTCCGTCTCGCTGGTGAAGATCACACTGGCAAGCAGCGCTCCGCTGCTGCTCCACAGGTTCCCCACGTGGGTCCCGAGGTTAGTTGAAGCTTTGTAAAAGCGGATTCCCTGGATATATCCATCAACGGATGTCTGGAACCGCATACCATATTCACCTGGGGTTGGATCTCCCGAATCGATTTGCGCCGGAACGGCCGTGGCTGGCCAAATGCTGCAGGGACACGTCTGCGCCATCGCATGCGTAATGCCTCCCAAGAGACCCCAAACGGTCAACACAACAACAAAACTAAGTACACGACGCATGGCTTTCTCCTTCGAGGCGCATGGGAGCGCGTTTGGATAACTCGGGTGTAAAGTTGACTGTGAAGACGGGGATGGCGTTTATGCCGGGGAATTGATCACAGCTTCGGCACTCTCCGCGTAAGAGTTTGATAGAAGGGAAGTCCTGGCATTCTCTTGTTTCAACATCTCCACCGCCTGCCAGGCAATCTTCACCATCGCGTTGTTGTTCAGTGTGGAATTAATAATCTGGGTTGAGTTGGCCAGGATAAGTCCAGGCACTGCGGTATTCATCGCGGGAAGCGTTGCGGAATAATGCAGGGCTGGCAGCGGTTGCACGAATCGTTCGCGAAACAGGAATCGGCGCTCGATGACTGTCTCGCTCAGATTCGGGAAGATCCGCAAGAGGCCTCTTTGAAACGCAGTCCAAAGTTCCTCTTCTGGAAGCTCGAACAGTGGATCGCCTGGGACGGTGTACTTCGGAAGATACACGAGATGATGACAGGCGAGATCTCCGGATGCCACCAGGTTCGACATCTCGATTATTCCCGTGAAAGGGACATCGTCAATGGATAGATTGGTGACGTAGTAAGGACTCAGACTTTGCTTGAGTACCAGTACGAAGCAGACAATTCCGAGATACTTCGTTCCGTTCAGTTTCGCCACATACTCTGGGGAGAGATCGGGTGCAATTTGCGCCAACACCTTGCTGGGAATGGTCGAGATGACGCTATCGAAGCTCTCTTCGTTGCTGTTGGCCGCGATCTGCAGGCGCCCCTCTTCATATCTCACGCGCTCAACCTGGGCACCCAGACGAATATCTCCGTCGAGACGTTGAATCTCCTGGCACAGCCGATCACAGATCGTACGATATCCGCCGGTCACGTAGCCGAGCCTCTCCTGGCGCCCCCTGTCCTTGTCTCGCGTGGAGTAAAGCCGGGTAATTGTCGCCCACATGAAAGCTGCGGAAGCCTCTTCGCGGCTCGCTCCGAGTTTGCACTTCAGGAGCGGTTCCCAAATCGCCCGATAGTTTGAGTTGCCAAAGACTCGGATCATCCACGTGGAAAGCTTGATCTCTTCCAGCTTTGATCCGTCACGAAGGGAGCAGACGTATAGAATTCCGAGCGCCAGGCGAAGTTTGTTCCAGATGCTGATCCCTGGGAATGTCAGGAAGTCACGCATCGTGCTCATCGAATAGAGCGCTCCTGCGGTATAGAAGCCCACTTTGGTCTGCTGCCATCGCAGTTCCTGGGTAAGTCCGAGATCCTCGATCAATTGCAGGAGAGATCTGTCGGAAGTGAGAATACAGTGATAGAACCGGTCCCAAAAGAAGTCCCCGAAGTCAAACGTGGAGGTCAACCCACCCAACTTAGGGCTCGACTCGAAAAGTGTGACATTGGCGCCTTCGCGAAGGAGATAGTAGGCCGCTGACAGGCCAGTTATCCCGCCGCCCAAAATCGCAATGCGTCTGTCTTGTGTATCGGCCACCACACTAACCTATTCCCACTTAATACGTGAAGGTCGGGCGTCTATCTAAGTGCGTGCGATCAGGATCACGCCTGCGCTGATGACAGCGACCGCCAGCCAGCGCACGCCATCGACCCGCTCTTTAAAAAAGACGGTGGACATGAGGTTAACGAGAATGTACCCCACACTTAGCAAGGGAAAAGCGTAGGAAAGGTCCAGGCTCCGCACGGAGATAAGCCATAGCCCGGTAGCAATGACAAAGGAAACACCCCAACACCACACCCAGGGTTCGCACAGCACCGCGACGACGATCGATCGGCATGATCGCGCCGCCGCGTTACGCCGGTTGATTCGGTTCATGCCGTGCTTCAGAAACACCTGCGCCAACGCGCTCAATACGACACTCACCCAGACCATCGCGTATACGTGCATCCGTGACCTCCCTTCTTGGTTTATTCAGCAGCACCATCCCGGCGACAATCAGCGCGATTCCTTCCGCACGCCGTGAAGTTATGGTCTCTGAGAGCCACAGTGCGCTTGCCGCAACCACCAGAACATAGTTCACGCTCGATAGTGGATAGAGAAAGCTGATGTCCTTCTGGCTGACAGCGATCATCCAGAAGGCGCTGCCGATGAGGTAGATAAGCAGTCCCGCGAGCACATCCGGCAACAGAAGGAGACGCAAAGCTTGCAGCGCAAGCCCAGCGGAAGGCAGTTGCGCCGGTGCATGATTTAGCCCGGCTTTGATCATTAGATGTCCGGTAACCACGCACACTGACGACAGTATGAACGCGATTGCCCATTGGCCGAGTCCCCATCGAACAAGTCCCAGTAAGGAGGACCGGGCTGGAGCCGCAGGTGTCTGTCGTGGGGATTGCGGGGAAACTGTCATGTCACGTGGATTCGCCATCGGCTTCTCAGACCTGGGGCATCAGTTCATTCTGATGTTGTGCGAGGGCTCGCTCCTTAAACAGTGAGGTCTGCCACGCGATGGTGCGTTGCAGCCCGTCATTCAGCGAGCATCTCGCCTCGAAGTTCAAAAGCATTTTGGCCTTGGTAGTATCAGGCACACGCCTGCGCACATCTTCATACCGCCGTCCACTAATCGCGTTGTAGGGCTGGAAGTTGAACCGGAGTGGAAATGCGCTGCCGGTCAGACGATGAATCCGCCTGGCAAGGTCCAGGATGCTGATTTCTTCGGAACTGCCGATGTTGAATATCTCTCCCGTCAAGGGCGTTTCCATCACTGCCACGATTCCCGCGACGGTATCCTGAACATACGTAAAGCTTCGCGTCTGCAGCCCATCCCCGTGGATCGAAACGGGCTCCCCCGCAAGAATCGACTCGATGAATACCGACTGTGGGCCTCCCCACCACGTCAGATTCTGTCGCGGTCCGTAAGATCCGAAGATCCTGACGATGTTAACCGGTATCCCATAGGCATCGGCGAACGCGAGAGCAAGATGTTCATCGAAGAGCTTGGATACTGCGTAGGACCAGCGGGCAATCTTCGGCGTCCCGAGAACCGAGTCACTCTCTTCAGAAAACGGGATCGTCGTGTTCTTTCCGTATACGTCTGAAGTTGATGCCAATACGAACCTGGCGTTATTCTCAACCGCGATCCGCAAGGCGTTGTGACTGCCCTGCTCATTGATCAACAACGTGTCGATTGCATTCCCATAGCGCGGGATCTTGTAGGCGGCTAAGTGCAGAATCGTGGAGACGCCCGTGGCTACACTCCGAAGATGATCGAAGTCCCGAACATCTGCCTCGCAGAATCGAAAATGAGGATGTTCTTGCGCGTCGCGGATGTTAACCATCGACCCCTGGGACAGATTATCGACCCCGATCACACTATAACCTCGCGAAAGCAGCAGATCCGCTAAGTGCGATCCGAGAAAGCCCGCTACTCCGGTGATGAGTACAACATTATTCATTGTGTTTGTCCTTTTATGCCAGATGCGGTCGCAGCAATTGTTTCAACGATTTGAGCCGCTGCATTCCCATTCCCGAACACCGGGCGTCTCGTGCGTACAGGGGCCCTCAGGCCATTCGTCTCCCATAGGTGCACAAGCGTCTTGACCAGGGTTCGATTGTCGCTCGGTGATACAAGCGTGTTCCATCCATCTTCCAAAGTCTCAAGCCATTCGGTTTCGTCCCGAACCGTCAGACATGGCACACCCAATAGATAGGCTTCCTTCTGCACACCACCGGAATCTGTCATGACAAGTCGTGCGTTTTCCTCAAGCACAAGCATGTCGAGGTAGGAAACTGGATCGATGAACTTGATCCTCGCTGTCTCTGCAAGTTGTCTGCAAAGCGGTTCCATCATTGGATGAGAAAGCATGCGGGAGCGTGTGCGCGGATGTACCGGAAACACGACTGGGTAGGGGACATGGATCAAGCTCTCCAGGATGTGGGAGAGCCGCTCCGCAGAGTCCGTGTTCTCAGCTCGATGAACCGTCAGCAAGATGTACGAACCCCATTCGAGTCCGAGTCGAGCGCGTACATCCGATCGCTCATTCGCCATCGTGCGCCAGCGCAGCACTGCGTCCAACATCACATCGCCCACCAGGGACACATGATTGACGATGCCTTCTCTGCGCAAATTATCGACCGCTGTCTTCGTGGGACAGAAGAGCCAGGAGGAGAGATGATCGGTTAACACCCGGTTGATCTCTTCCGGCATGCGACGATTGAAGCTCCGCAGTCCGGACTCTACATGCGCCACAGGTATGCCCAGCTTGACAGCGGCGAGCGCCGCGCTCAAAGTCGAGTTTGTGTCCCCGTACACCACGATTACGTCGGGCGACTCGTTGATCAGTATGGCTTCAATCCGTTCCAGGATCAGCGCCGTCTGCACCGCGTGTGTTCCGGATCCCACTCCCAGGTTGTGTTTAGGGGTTGGAAGGGTCAGTTCCTCGAAGAAGACGCCGGACATATTGGAGTCGTAGTGCTGCCCGGTATGCACAACCGTGTGCAGCAGGCGCCCACCCGAATCTGCTTGGCCGTTGAATGTATCGATGGCCTCGGCGATCATGGCAGCCTTGATGAACTGCGGTCTTGCGCCAACGATAGACAAGAGATGCATGGCGACCTACTGGTTTTCGAGTAACTGCGCTGTCGGAACATCGCGCAAGACTTTGGCCGGCACACCGCAGACTACCTTGCCTGCAGGTACGTCGCGTGTCACTACGGAACCGGCTGCGATCAGTGAATCCGGTCCTGCGCAAATCCCCGGCAGTATGGTGGCGTTCGCTCCAACCCGGGCGCCACGTTTCAAGGTCACTCCCTTATGGAAGTTGGAGCGCTCCTTGGTGCGCCCAACAAAATTGTCATTGGTGAAACAGACCTCCGGCGCGATGAAGCAGAGATCTTCTATCTCGGAGAGCGCGGTAATGTAAGCTTCGGTCTCTATCTTGCATCGCCGGCCAATCCGCACCTTGTTTTCTACCGTAACGCCCCGCCCTATGATCGAGTACTCTCCGATGCTGACGTCCTCGCGAATCGACGCCAGGTCCGCCACCATGACGTGTGGCTCGAGTACGCAACCGCGATAAACAACGGTGAGTGCCCCGATCAGACAGCCCTCGCGAATCTCGCAAGCCGGCAAGGGCTTATCGGTTGTAATTGCGCTCATGGCAGCCTTCATGGGAAGTTTGCCGATTACGCTATTGTCGTCAATGCGCACATTGTTTCCGATTGCCGTGTCCGCGTGGATCACCACGCCGAACCCGATAGCGCAATCCGATCCAATCGTGACGTTCTCTGCGATCACCGCATTAGGCGCGCATCGCGTGCCATTTCCGATCCGCGCTGATGGATGAATGAAGGATTCCATTGTTTGCTCCCTTGATCTGAACCGGTACGCCGTCCATTTCCATTGACCGCTGCGCAGCCTCCAGGATGCGAACCACCCGCAGCCCATCGCGGGCGTCGCTCAGCGGATTCGCGCGGGTTTGGACGCACTCGAGAAAGTGTTGGCACTCGAGCTTCAGCGGCTCTGACATGTCAATACGCGGGATAAGAATGTCCCCAAACCGCACCTGAATCGAGTCGCCGTAGTTCCGGATGGTCGGCACTTCGGCATGATTGTTGTAGATCTTGAGCTTTTCTGAAGGTTCGGTGTCGTCAAAAACTGCCATCTTGTGCGTCCCAACAATGGTCGTCTTGCGAACCTTGTGAGGATCAAGCCAGCTAAGGTGGATGTGGGCCATGACCCTGTTTTCGAAATAGATGCTCATAAACACAACATCCTCTATGCCTTCTTGAATGAAGCTCTGACCACGAACGCTGACGTCGGTTGGCTCCATCCCGAGTATGTAGATGATCTCGGAGAGGTCGTGCGGCGCAAAGCTCCAGAGAGCATTCTCGTCGCCACGAATCCTCCCGAGATTGACCCTCTGGGTGTAGATGTAATACACCTCGCCGAGCTCCCCCGATTGAATCATGGTGCGCAGTCTTCGCACCACCGGGTGGTACTCCAGCAAATGACCGACCATGAGGACGCGGTCGTTTTGTTCTGCCAGGTCGACGAGCTCTTCGGCGTCGGCGACATTCAGTGTGAAGGGCTTCTCAATGAACACGTCTTTGTCCGCAAGAAGTGCCTGTTTCGCGAGCGCATAGTGCGTTACTGCAGGCGATGAAATCACCACCGCATCCAGGGAGTCGCGCGTAAGCATCTCGGTTAACCCTGACGCCACATTTGCCGAAGGCCAGGCTCTTGCCGCGGCAAAGGTTCGTTTTGGATCCAGGTCGCAGCAACTTACTAGCTCACAATCTCGCAGCTCTGCGAAGCTGCGCGCTACGTTCCATCCCCATGCTCCAAGTCCCGCTACTCCAATTCGCACCATACGTCACTTCCTCACTATGCATTGGCAGAATTACGTGAAGTCCTCGATACCATCCTGTGCGTCATCTACTCGTTGTAGGTTCGTTCGTTGACATCCGGTGTCCTGCCCACTTTGCCATTAAGGCGAGGTGCTCGCGGATCGTCTTCAGCACCTTCATCTTGCTGCTCCCAATCTTCCGGGCATGTAAGGTCATCGGGACTTCCACGATCCGAAAGCCTTGTGTCGCGGCTCGAAAGAGCAGTTCAACGGCGCTCACAAACCCGTCTTCGTCAAATTCCACGCGCTCAATCACTGCTCTGCGGTAGGCGCGGAAGACACTGGTGTACGTATAAAGCCGGACCGGGGACGTCCAGCGGTAAAGAAAGGAACAAAAGCGACTGAGGAACAGGCGCCATTGCGGTACATCCTGGACCGCCGCGTCGGGATGATAAGGGGACGCTACTGCGATATCGGCGCCTTCTCGTTCCAGCACATTCACAAGCAGACGCAGGTTCTCCGGCCCATAAGAACAATCGGCATCCATCGTGCACACGATGTCTCCCTTGGCCAGGCAGAATCCGGTGCGGAAGGCAGCGCCAATGCCGCGATTGCGATCGTGCTTCGTGATGACGCAAGTGGGGTCTTGTCCGAAGACGCGTTGCAGTGCCGCTTCTGTACCGTCCCTGCTGCCATCGTCCACCAGGACAAACTCCACCAGTCGTCCAGGCCATTGTGTGCGGACCGCGGAAAGCCTGGCTGCTAGATAGTCAATGCCGGTCTCTTCGTTGAAGATCGGAATGATTACGGAAATCATGGATATGCCTGGAGTCGCCATGCCATCCCTCAGTGACCTGCTCGACATGCGAAGATGGATTCCTTCAGAGCGTAAGCAACATATGCAATCTGCTGATCGGTCAACTCGGGGTAGATGGGAAGCGAGAGCACTTCCGCCGACGCTCGTTCTGTTTCGGGCAGGTCGCCATCTTTATAGCCCAGATCGGAGTAGATCGGCTGCAGGTGTATCGGCACCGGGTAATAGACTGTGCTCTGAACGGAATATTCTTCGCGCATCCTGCGCTGAACCTGGTCCCGCCTTGCCATCCGGATGGTGTATTGGTGATAGACGTGATCTCTGTCTTCTGCGATCCGTGGAAGAGTGATCTCCTCGACGCTTGACAGCAACTTGTCGTACAAAGCCGCGCGTGATCGGCGGCCGGCATTCCACTCTTCGAGATGACGCAGCTTGACGCGCAAAATGGAAGCTTGTAATTCGTCGAGCCGGCTGTTCCATCCTTGTTCCGTGCTGTAGTACTTCTTCGTCGTGCCGTGTGCGCGGAGGGAGCGAAGCCGGGACGTGGTCTCGGGCGAGTCGGCGAGAACCATTCCTCCGTCGCCATAGGCGCCAAGGTTCTTGCTTGGGAAAAAACTCAGGCATCCGAGATGACCCATCGCTCCGGTACGTCTGCCCTTGTACATCGCTCCGATCGATTGCGCGTTGTCTTCGATGACGACTAGGTTATTCCGGCGTGCGATCTCGTCGATCTCGCCCATGTCGGCAGACTGGCCATACAGATGAACAGGAACGATGGCCTTCGTCATTCCGGTGATCTTGGCTTGAAGCTCGACCGGGTCAATCGAGAACGTGTCTGGACGGATATCGACGAACACCGGAATTGCCCCAAGCAGGCTGACGCTGTCTGCCGTGGCGATGAAGCTGAAGGAGGGAACTAAGACTTCGTCGCCTCTCGCGACTCCGCTCGCTCGCAGTGCCAGTGTCAGCGCGTCCGTTCCTGAAGCTACGCCTACTCCGTAAATGCGGCCACAGTACTCCGCTACTTCCTTTTCCAGGGCCGCAACTTCCGGCCCGAGGATGAAGTGCTGCGAAGCAAGCACGGTGTCGATCGCTGCTCTGACCTCGTCGCGAATGCACTCGTACTGCAGCCCGAGGTCGAGCGCCGGAATATTCGATAGGTAAACTTCCGAAGATCTGCTCATAGTCTCACTTCTGTGTCGCTTCTGATGGACAATACTTGTTCGAAATGCCGGACGATGTAGCCAGGCGATGGATTGTGGACACGACAAAACTCTGCTGGTCTGCTCGAAGATTGGGAAACATCGGAAGCGACAGGATTTCTCCCGCAACTGTTTCGGCTGCCGGAAAGTCCCCTGGTTTGTAGTTGAGCTGGCGGTAGGCCTTCTGCAGGTGAAGCGGAATCGGGTAGTGAATGCCGGTCTCAATGCCGGATTCACGAAGCGCGTCGCGAAGGTGATCGCGCTCAGCCGTGCGAATCACATAGAGGTGGTACACCGCCTGCGACCAGGACGGTTCAAATGGCAAAACTACATCCTCACCGTAGGCTGCAAATGAAGCACTATACCGTTCAGCGGCGAGACGTCGCTGCATGTTCCACTTCGACAAATGCTCGAGCTTTACCGCGAGGAAACCTGCCTGGAGAGCATCCAGCCGGCCGTTGTATCCCTCGCAGTCGTGGTAATATTTGCGGGCTTGGCCGTGATCCCGCAGCACACGTGCCCGGGACGCCAATCCGTCGTCGTTCGTAGTAATGGCGCCAGCTTCGCCGCAGGCGCCAAGGTTTTTGCCCGGATAGAAGCTGAATGCCGTTGCCCTTCCCATCGTTCCAGCCTTGTACCAACGATTATTCTTCCGGGAGTAATACTGCGCGCCGTGAGACTGACATGCGTCTTCAATCACTGTCAGGCCGAATTCGTCCGCCAGCTCCAGGATTGGATCCATGTCGGCCATTTGTCCGTACAGATGAACGGGGAGGATGGCTGCCACGCGTCTCCCCGTTCTCAGACTCTTTAACTCAGCCCCGGCACCGGCCCGAACACACCGGTGTTCCAGATAGTCCCGGAGTCGCTCCGGGTCCATGTTGTATGTGCGCTCATCGATGTCCACGAACTCCGGCATCGCTCCGGCTTGAGAGATTGCTTCCGTCGTCGCGATGAACGAGTTGGGTACCGTGATCACCGCATCTCCGGCGCCGATTCCAGCGGCCATGATCGCAAATCGAAGTGCGTCTGTCCCGCTGCCTACCCCAACGCAAAGCCGAGCGTCGCAGAATCCGGCGAACGCCTCTTCGAATCCGGTTACCATCCGCCCGCCGACGAATGACCCGGACTGAAGACCAACACGCACCACATCGAGCAGTTCGTGATGGAGGTCGCAATGCGGCGTTATCAGATCAAGAAATGGAACGGCTGTCGAGTATCCCATCTTCTAAACTCTGCCTTCCAAAGTGTGCTTCGCAACAGATGTTGCGGATTGTGTTTCTCAATCGGCAGCACTTCGCCTGATTCAATTGAAGCGATACAGATCGGGTTTCAGTAAGGAGCGATGAAGCGTCAGAAGATGAGGGGGGAACTTACAGCTTCGCCCCATGAGTCCCATTCGCTGAGACCCCACACTTCTGGCAACGGAGCGGAATTCGCTGCGTCGGAGGCTTTGATATCGCTTATTGGTCTGCCGCAGGCCTTCGGTGTCCCGCGACGCTGCCTCTGCCAGTATCAGAGCAATCCAATTTCCAAACCGGGCTGAAATCCATACAATGGCTCAACTTTCTAATCGGGTACACAGAGTGCGTTTTCGTGCGCTTTTCAGCCGGACCATGACTCGTCTTACTTCCTTTTCGCACGGAGAGTTGCGCAATTGGGAAGTGAATGACTTCTGAGATGTGAAATGTCTTTCCTTCCGTTCCGAATCCACAGGCCGCCGCCACGGAGAACTGCACCTGGCACGAAACCACAAATGGACACTGCGCTGCGACCGACTCACTGCTGTGAAGCGGCGCGGTCGAGGCCCATGAATGCTCTAGAATGCGCTTGTTAGGAAATCGGACACGGCGCCAATCGGAGTTGATGCCCGTTCATCCGGCCCCATCGAATCGCATAGTCCGGGCTATCTCGATGCCGGGGCTCCCGCACGTATCGCGCTTAACCCGATGATCTGTCCCACAGGAACCAGGTCTTCGACCGCGACGTCGGCAACAAATGCCCGTTCGATCATTTCGATGGAGATAACCACTCGCGTCCCTGCCTTGTGACGGAGAAGTGACCCCGTCAGACCCTTCAAGGGGCCTGAAAAGATGTACACACGTTGTCCGACCGGAAGGTAAGGGTAAGGTTCAGCAGCAACCCGTCCGATCCCGTCTCGCAGTGCTTCGATCGTCTCAGTCGCTAAAGGCATGGGCTGGCCGGCGGATCCCACCAGGTTTACGACACCAGGCACGGTCATCACCGGAAGGCGATTCTTGAGAGCGGTACGTACAAAAAGATAACCCGGAAATAGAGGCACCTGCAGCTTCATGCGACGATCACTCCACTCGCGAACGGATTCATAGAGTGGAAGGAAATGTTCTATCCCGCGGCTCGTTAAATGAGCGGCGACCAGCTTCTCGCGATTGGCGCACGTATACAACGCATACCAGTGCAGCGTCTCGTACAGACATTCCAGTTCGGTGTGTGGGGCGGGTGAGTTCATCGTCTTTTTTGAAATCGAATGAGTAAAGGGACCTTCCTCTGAATGCAACACGTCCATCGCCGCACGCCTCCTCACCAGTCGTGACCGGTCCTTAATGCGCACCGCTACCATGGATCACTGCGCGCGGAGTCTCCAGCAGAACCCGAATATACAAAGCGATCGAATGCTTTCTGCCATGCTGAAGATCCATCCGCACCATCTCGTCGAAGCTGCAGCGGCTCCGGCCACGAACCTGCCACAGGCCAGTAAGGCCCGGTTTCAGCTCAAACAACCGCCTCCAGTGCCATAAGTTGTAGCATTCAACCTCGTAGGACAGCGGAGGGCGCGGCCCCACAAGCGACATCTCGCCGCGAAGCACATTCCACAACTGCGGCAGCTCGTCCATACTCGTTCTGCGCAGGAATCTTCCTACCTTGGTGATGCGGGGGTCTTCGGTAAGCTTGTACACCCGCTCACCATGCTCGTCCAGCCGGCTCTCTGCCTCTCCGTTGATAAATTGCTTAACATACTCATGGTGCAACCGATCGTCGTTCTGAACTTCCATCGTTCTGAATTTGTACAAACCAAAAGTCCGCCCGCCGAAACCCGTTCTGGTCTGACGAAACAGCGCCGGCCCGCGCGAGGTCAACCGGATACAGGCTGCGATTACGAGGAGGCCGGGAAGGCACGCGATCAACAAAAGCAACGAGCCGCAGATATCCATCAGGCGCTTGATTGCCGTCGCCAGCCACACTTCCCTGGAATCACTCTTCGTGAGCGATTCGGCGAATTCTGCATCGGTTCCGTCGAGCGAGCCGTTGCGCCTGTAGGGCGGCAGCATGTGACCTTCGGCCCTTATCCCAACCGCGTCGGCGTCAATCGAGTGGAGTATGTGAGATTCAATCTTTTCCATGATTGTGTAGCGGGCGCATTCTATCGAGCCATTGTCCAGGTCAAGGAAGATTACGCCCAGGGTCGCATCAGTCTTATACCAGCCGAGGTGGTCGGTTTCACGAATCATGGAGCTTACGAGATCCACAATGCGGCTCTGGCTCTGTGGCGCCTTTTGCAGACCCTCCAAGAGGACGAGAAGTGCCGGTCTGCCACAGCGTTCGGCGCGGCGCCATTCCTGGATAATCCGCCGCATGAACTCCTCTTGACCATCGATCTTCCGCTTCGAGTTCAGGATCGTCATATATCCGTCTTCTCCTCGGCCGCGCTGAACAGGCCAGGTTGATGGCGTGAAATCTGCTCTTCTGCCGAATGGACGTGCAATTGATGTTCCAATATATGGGCCGGAACTATCCGGTGCAGATAATTCGCTTTGGGTGACGCTCGGTGCTCCGCTTAAGCCGCTTTGTTGCCGATTGCACCGTCACTTGCGCGCGAAAACATGCACGTAGTCACATGTGTCGGAAAAAGCGCTCTCTTTTGGGGGAAGGAGGTTTCCCCGAAGGGGTGGAAATCTTTTTCCTCGAATGATCTCGTGTGTGCTGGAATGTCGCACCGACCCGCATGAAAGTCATTCCGGGAAAGATGCGTTTTGGGGGCAGAAGATATCGTCATCCCCGCTTCGCGGTGGAACTGTTCTGCTCCACATAACGCACCACGCGGGCGGGGCTTCCAGCGCTGATAGCACTGGCTGGAACATCTCGGGTTACCACGCTTCCCGCTCCAATCAGGGCGTTCTCGCCGATGGTGATATTAGACAGAATCGTCGATCCCGAGCCGACCGATGCTCCGCGTCGCACCCAGGTTCGTTCGACTTTCCAGTCCTGTTCTGTTTGCAGCTCTCCATCGGACGTCGTTGCCCGCGGGTACGGATCGTTGATGAATGTCACGTTATGGCCAATAAATACGTTGTCATCGATCCGTACGCCTTCGCAGATGAACGTATGACTGGAAATCTTGCAGTTGGCTCCAATAAAAGCGTTCTTCTGGATCTCGACAAATGCCCCAATCTTCGTGTTGTCACCGATCGTGCATCCATAAAGATTGATAAAGCGGGAAAGGGTTACGCCGTTCCCGAGCCTTACATCCGGAGCGATCACAACATCTTCTTTCATATCCGCACCTCAATTCCGCGGTTCGCGAGTGATTGGTTCGCCGCTTCAAGAATCTTGACCACTCTCAGCCCCGCCTGACCGTCGTTTATCGGTACGCGATCTTCGAGAATGCAGCGATTGAAGTGCGCGACCTCCTGGGACAGAGCCTCCAAGTTCTCAACCTGCGGCGCCCACATATCTCCGGAGCGATAACTTACAAGCAGTTCGTACAAGCCCTCTCGACTGGTCAGATTCACCCCGCGATCGTAGATCCGAATCTTTTCGTCCGATTCAAGATCGTTCCAGATCAACATCTGCTTATCCCCGCCCACCAGGGTCGTGCGAACCTTGACCGGAGATAGCCAGTTCACGTTGACGTGTGCGATCAATTTGTCCGGGTAATACAGGGTTATGAATGCCACATCTTCTACGCCATTGACGTGCCTTTGTCCCGTTGCTACCACGGCCTCCGGCTGACGCGGAAGCAAATAATCCATAATGGCCAGATCGTGCGGGGCCAAGTCCCAGATGACGTTTACATCGTGTTGGAACAGCCCCAGGTTGACCCGCATGGTGTCGTAATAGTACAGATCGCCCAACTCCCCGCAGTCGATCAACTGCTTGATCTTTCGCACCGCGCCGGTAAATAGAAACGTGTGGTCCACCATGATTCTGAGGTTTTTCCGTTCGGCAATCTCGATCAGGTCCTCCGCCTGTTGTGACGTAAGCGTAAATGGCTTCTCCACAAAGACATGCTTCCCGTTCTCGAGCGCGGCCTTTGCCAGCTCGTAATGCGTCCATACCGGCGTGACTACGGCCACGATATCCACTAGCGGCGACCTCAGCATCGCGTTGAAATCGCTGAGGACTTCAATGTGAGGGTATGTCCGGCTAACCTTTGCCAGAGCCTCCGCTCTTTGATCGCATACCATCACCACTCTCGAGAATTGCTGGGCTTCGAAGTTGCGGACCACATTCGGTCCCCAGTATCCATACCCCCCCACCCCCACTCCCAGAGTCCCTGGACGATGCGCGCTGTTCGATTGCTGTACTTGCGAATCGGGGACATGGCTGGCAGACCCCATGCCGTGAATCGTTGGAACCGGGCCTACATCTGCTGCGCAGTCAACCTCTGCAATCACTGCCGGTAAGTCGCTCATCATGCTCCCACCCGATGCTTGCGTTCTAACGATGGACATATCTACGGAGTAATCATCCCTCGGATATGAGTCCGCCGCGCGAACCCTTCGATGCAAGTCACTGGCCATTCCTCGATCGAACAGGAGAATCGCAATTTCGCCGCGCTTCATGCAGTGTGGACATCTCCCCTTCGTGTGTGCGGTCATAGTTCCTCTTTCCGCGGGGAATATATCTAGCCACAGAGGAAAAGAATTCCACCGTCTGAATTCCCCCGGCTCCGATCTGAACCATCCCCCACTCACCCTTCGGCGCTAAAGTGTGGGTCGGACGATCGTTCGTGGAACCGCTTATCACCGTCTTGACTGCAAAGTCGGGTCGCGACACCCGGGTCCGGCTCCCCCGGAAGAGAAATAAGTGATATGGAATCGGAATTGCTATAGGGCACTTAACATACAAATCGCATGCTACAACGACTCTATCTTGACCAAAGGATGACAGGAAAATGGAGAGCGCATCTGTACTGCAAACAACTACTTATGCCGTAACTAAGCAGCTAATCCAGGACGGAACTGCCCGCATCGGCATTGTTGGGCTTGGATACGTTGGACTGCCGCTGGCCCTCATGTTTTCCAACAGCGGATTCGTGGTCGAAGGATTCGATCTCGACGCAACCAAAGTGGAGAAACTGATTCAAAGGCGATCGTATCTCTGGCGTATCCCTCCGGAAGAAATTGCCCTTGCCAGGGATCGTGGCTTTCACGCAACGACAGACCTGTCAATGATCAGAGATACCGACGTTGTTATCATCTGCGTCCCAACCCCGCTCGACGAGAATCAAGAGCCGGACCTCCGGTATATTCGCGAAACAGCATTCAATATCGCTCCGCATCTGCACCCCGGGCAATTGATCGTCCTTGAGAGTACAACCTACCCCGGCACCACCGAAGAAGTTCTCATACCAATTCTTGAGGAGGCAAATGGGTCGCATCTCAGAGTGAGCCGCAACACCGCGGCCGCGGACGAGATATTCGTTGCCTTTTCACCGGAACGGGAAGATCCCGGCAATACCGAGGTCGATCGTCGGGATGTGCCAAAGGTCGTCGGCGGCATTGACCGGTTCAGCACCGAGGTCGCAGCTGCCCTCTACTCCAGAGTATTCAAGCAGATCGTGCCCGTATCTTCGCCCGCCGTCGCTGAGATGACGAAACTTCTCGAAAACATCTATCGCTGCGTAAACATCGCGCTGGTCAATGAGCTGAAGCAGCTCTGCATGCGCATGGGCATCAATATTTGGGAGGTGATCGACGCCGCCAAAACCAAGCCCTTCGGATTTCATGCGTTCTATCCCGGCCCCGGACTCGGCGGTCATTGCATCCCCATTGACCCGTTCTATCTCTCGTGGAAGGCAAAGGCTTATGACTTCCGCACAAAGTTCATTGAACTGGCCGGCGAGGTGAACGTGGGCATGCCTTACTTCGTCGTTCAATGCACCTCCGAAGCCCTCAACCACATAAAGAAACCGATGAACGGATCGCGAATCCTCGTTCTCGGTATCGCATATAAGAAAGACATCGACGACCTCCGGGAATCTCCGTCCTTGATCGTGATTGAGTTGCTGCGCCGCGCGGGTGCCGAGGTGGATTACAACGACCCGTTTTTCCCGCATGTGGGCCGTGGCCGCCACTACGACCTCAACATGAATTCTGTGCCCATTGAGGAGGTGTGCAGATACGACGCAGTCTTGATCGCCACCGACCATTCCGCCTACGACTATCCGCGCATTGTGTCGGAAGCCGCGCTAGTGATCGATACCCGTAACGCAACCGTAGGCATCGTGTCCGATAAGATCGTGCGGTGCTGATATCAATGAGCAAACAATCGTGTGCTTTCTCGTCGACGACGGACGCATGATCGCGGAAGCAGTCGTCATGCGTCAAGTCACGTTATCGCGAGGCCGTAGTGCGCATACCAAAGCGCCGGCCTCGCGGCAGCGTGCTCCGTCCACTCGATATACCACCGGAAGAAACATGAATAATACATTACATTTTGTTCATAAGTGATTTACATCACATAGTTAACAATAGGTGAGTGGTCGAGTAACTTAAGCGACGTAACTAAAATGTGGCCAGATAAAACCGATGGACCATTGACACTTGCCCGATCCATTCTTATGATTCAGGGAAGCTCCCGGATGTTTGCTGGTTTATCGCGGCAATGTTCAATCACTTTGCGTGCTTTTGTGAAACGTGTCATGGCAAACGGAAAGGGTGCAGGGCCGAGTAGTTGATACCTTCGCGATTGGCGGGCGTCACATCAATGTACGCTGGGGCGACAGGCGAAGTTGATCGCAGGGCAGAAATGAACCAGGGGTGGTCAGGTTCGAGACAGGGCTTGATCAATTGACTGTATTCTTTGTACTTTACATCGCTTTGGTTCTTGAGCGCAGCATGGTGCTGACGGTTCGCTTACCCTCAAAAAGGTTGCGGCACGGTCTGCAATGAATACTGCGTATCGGAAATGCGGAGCTGACTGTAGGAAGACATGGAAGACCTGCTCCTCGTGCGCTCAAATGTTGATTCGTCATTGATACCATCGGGCACCTCAACTCACTCGAGATTCATAAAAGCACTCGTCATGGACGAGGAACAGGATGTTCTGGAACATCTTCGTTCTATGCTGGTGGGCGAAGCGTGCCATGTGTCCCCATTCTGCTCAATGAGAGATGCGATCGATGAGTTGCAAGGCGGATTTCGACCCAATGTAGCATTCATTAATTCCAGGATGGCCGGTCGCTATGGGAAGACTGCGCTATCGTGGTTCCGACAGCTCAGTCCGAACGTCCCCGCGATCGCTCTGTCCTGCTCCTACGATTCACACTCCATCGTCGACGCCATAAGGATGGGTGCGGTGGATGTACTCCTCCAGCCGTTCGACCGCTCGGAACTCAAATCCTCATTGCAACGCTGGGTGAAGTCCCCCATCGCCGGCGAGGACAACGACGTCCGAGAAGTCTCGTTGTCGCCGAATTCGTCGTTTGTCTTTTCCAGTGACCGCATGAAGGTTATCGCGGCTCAATGTGCCACGATCGCCGGGGTCGATTTGCCCATTCTCATCCTGGGCGAGAGCGGCACCGGAAAGGAGGTTCTGGCGCAATACATCCACCAGATGTCCTCCTGCGCTAACCGTACGTTCCTTAAAGTGAACTGTGCTGCCATGCCGGCAGATTTGCTCGAGAGCGAGCTGCTCGGATATGAGCAGGGTGCCTTTACAGGGGCCACAAAAGCGAAACCGGGGAAGTTCGAGTTGTGCGATCACGGAACCATTTTCCTTGATGAGATCGGGGAAATGCCGCCAGCACTTCAGGCAAAACTGCTGCAAGTTTTGCAAGATGGCACATTCTCGCGGCTGGGCGGAAGAACCACCATAAAGGTGGATGTCCGGGTGATTGCGGCAACCAATATCGACATCAAGGTGGCCATCGCGGAACATCGCTTTCGCGAGGATCTCTACTATCGGCTCAACGGTTTCTCGATGCACTTACCGCCTCTGCGTAAGCGCCGCGACGAGGTTCCGGTTCTGATCCGCTATTTCATGCAGAGAATGGCAGATAAGTATGCACGCCGCCCAGTCACAATCACCGACGAACTGATGGCCGCGTGTATGCGGTACCCCTGGCCTGGAAACCTGCGGGAACTCGAGAATTTCGTGAAACGATTCCTCGTCCTGGGCGATGCGCAAGTGATGATTGCCGAACTGGAGCAGAATTCTCAAATGCCATTGTCACCCCACGATAGCGGCCCCCGAATCAGCAATGGCGCGGGCGGCCTTAAGACCCTCGTCAGCAAATTGAAAGGAGAGGCAGAAGCAGAGGTCATCAGTACGGTTCTCCAACGGAACAATTGGAAGCGAAAACAGACAGCGTCCGAACTCAAGATCAGCTACAAGGCGCTGCTTTACAAGATCCGGCAGTACGGCATCGTTGAACGGCGAGATCGCATCGCGTGCTGATGGCGATAGCGAAGTGATCGGCAGCGGTCCTGCCGGGCCGTGGAGAGCTTTGGAGGAACATACGTACCCATGGATCATATTTTGTTAGGTGAGGACGAGGCCTCAACCGGGAAGGTGCACCCTCAGCCCGCGAAAGAGTATAAGGTCGTTATTAATCTTGGGCCGCTTGGCGTAATCAAGGGCCACATCACGGCCTCGAATGATCTCAGTTTGGAAACCTTGTTGGAGGCCGCCAAAACCCATTCCCCCCCTTCAGTTGCCGTGAGATCGATGGAAACGGGCGCTATGGTGGAAGTAGCGCTGAGCCAGATTAAAGCTATGTTTATCGTCAAATCCTTTCGTGGCAATGCGAAAAGAAAAGCCCTTCGGTTCTATACCAACGGACCCGCCGTGGGAGGAATCTGGGCCGAAATAGAGTTCAAGGATAGCGAAACAATCGAGGGAATCGTTGAGAACTCGGCTCAACACCTTATGGGCGATGGATTCGTGCTGCACCCTTCTGATTCGGGTAGCAACAACCTTGTCGTCTATGTGAATAAGGTTGCCATTGCGAACTACAGGGTTCTTGGAGTCCGAACGCTTCGGGAGTCCGCTAACTGAACAATGAGGATGCCGTCGCAGTCGCCAGGCTGAAACTTCTCCTTGCTTGTCAAAGTGGAGGCCGCGGTTAGGACGTGCTCGCGCTTAGATAGAGTTATAGCTGCAATGTGATCGCGCGGTGCTTCTCCCTCCTCCATTTCACGCCAGGATAAGCATCGCCACAGGGCTTTCCTCCCGAGAAACTACAGTAAATACAGTAAAAATGTTCGTGAATATATGGTTCAGATGGCTCTCGATCGTGTAAGAGTAATCGTAGTGTGTACCACAACAGTAAATCAGTAGTTGAATCCTGCAAGAGCCCCTGTGCTATGGTTGGACTCGAGAATGCGGGTATAAGTAAAACTACCTAAGAACCTATTAGGTACTAGTGCCTTGCGAGTCACAAAGAAAATTTGGTTGATATGTTCTTAAATCACTCCTGTCAGATTCACAGGGTCACTAGGGTATTGGGCGATGGGTTGAACGCTGCTGTGTAGTTCGCGTCAAGTCATCCTTAAAATCAAACCTCTACTGCCATGAAACTGGTGGGGAGTATTCCTCAGAATTGTGTGCGCTGTTTCTTTTCGCATTGCCTTGGAAGATGTTGTCAATGTCGAGGAGATTTAAGCGGTGCCGATATCCTTCTGTACGTGGTTATATTATGGAGTTGGTCGTCAGGCTGTTCTCGGCCAGCATCGTGTCTCACCCGTCTTCAACTTCGAATTCGCTTCGCGGAGTCCGTTCGTCCCGCGGCGCCATTATCGCGTTGCTCTGCTTCTAGGCGTGGTTGCATGTTGCGCCTTGGCCCTTTGTGGCTGTGGCGGCGTGGTGTTCAGTTCGACTGCGGAGACGCTTCAGTTCTCTCCCGCACTCGTGAGCTTTGGCGACGTGGAAGTAGGAACTTCCGCCAACGATGCGTTGTCGATTTCGAATCCCTGGGTAAGCTCTCTTACGGTGGCCAGTTTCGCAGTGTCCGGTCCAGGATTCTCCCTCGCTCCTCAAGACCCGGCGCCCCTCGTAATCGCTCCTGGAAAGTCGCAGCGCATCTCGATTGTCTTCGCGCCGCAGGCCGATGGGGACTTCTCAGGGCAGCTAGCAGCCTTGGACAAGGCCGGAAAGACATTGGCTGTGGCCCAGATGCGGGGCACTGGCAGACACCGCCAGTACAGCCGATTGACCGTGAGTACATCGAACGTGAATTTCGGCAATGTTGCATTGAACTCACTCTCCACACAGTCCGTCACGCTGACGTCAAGCGGATCGGGCTCGCTGACGATCAATTCCGCTTCGGTGATCGGCACGGACTTCTCACTGTCACAAGCTTTTGCTCCCGTTACGTTGAATCCCGGTCAATCGGTGGTACTCAAGGTAAATTTCAGCCCCAAGGTGGCAGGTCTTTCAACCGGGCAGATCGTGGTGTCCAGCAACTCCACCACGGGCGCAACAACGTCGGTGAGTCTCAGCGGCACAGGGACGGCGGCCGCCACTCCGCAGCTCACGGTAAGTTCCGCCAGTCTTGGCTTCGGCTCCGTTACAGTGAATACCACGGTGACGAAGGCTCTGACGCTGACCTCTTCCGGCACCGCTCCGGTCACGGTCAACTCCCTCGCATTAACCGGCAGCGGCTTCAGCAGCGCGGGAGCCGCGTTCCCGCTCACCCTCAACCCCGGCACATCGGCCAGCGTTCAGGTGACCTTCGATCCCACTGTGGCGGGCGCCTTAACCGGGCAGATCGTGGTGTCCAGCAACTCCACCACGGGCGCAACAACGTCGGTGAGTCTCAGCGGCACAGGGACGGCGGCCGCCACTCCGCAACTCACGGTAAGTTCGGCCAGCCTTAGCTTCGGTTCCGTTCCTATAGGAAGTCCGACAACACAAGCGTTGACCCTGACTTCTTCAGGAACCTCCCCCGTCACCGTGAGCGCGGCGAGCTTAACAGGCGCAGGCTTTACGGTCACCGGGGCAACATTTCCCGTCACGCTCAACCCCGCCGTCGCCATCACTCTCCAGGTGCAGTTCAATCCGACGGCAGCGGTTACATCAACTGGAACGATTACCATATCGAGTAACTCGACCACCGGCAGTCCAATCATCGTCAGTCTCAGTGGAACAGGGACGGCAGTTCAGCACCAGGTAAGTCTGGTTTGGAGCGCACCCGCAAGTTCGCCCGATCCAGTGAGCAGCTATAACATCTATCGCTCGTCAGGGGGTAGTTCTTACCAGCGAATCAACACGTCTGTGGAGACACAGACGACCTATGTCGATCTGGCGGTCCAGGCCGGTACGACGTACGGCTATTACGTGAAGAGCGTCGACAGCGCCGGGACAGAAAGCACTTCATCCAATCAGGTAACCGTCACGGTTCCGTGAGGAATCGCTGTTTCAAATGAGTCTTGGTCTACTCTCCAAACATGCCCCGTGAGCGCAACGAACTTGCGCGCTCACGGGGCATGTTCGTTTTGGGGTGGCCGGCGCAACCGGCAACCGCAACGCCTTAGGTGCAGGTCAGCGCAAGGACGAAATCGCCAACAAGTGCCGGGCTGCTTTTACTCAAGACGAGCGAGTGGTGTTCGTGGGGAAGGCGCAAGGGAAGTGGCCGTCCACCGCACTCAGAAGCGCCATAGCCCGCGAACCGATTTGAGGAATGCCTGGATCGTGAAGTCCACAGCCACGGTGTATCGTTGTTACTTCTACTGGCTTGATCGAAACTTCGGACCGTTCTTTCTGGAGTTCTGCTTCTGCTTTCCCTATAACGCCAAGCTCTGCCTGAATGCGCACGAATATTCCGAGTTTTTCATGCCAGCGAAATGACATACCATCGGTCACATATGGACCGCTGATATCCACCCCTTGTCATTCACACCTGGACAAAACGCTCAGGAACTTTCAACCACCAAGTGATGGTTCACGGCGAAGAGAGCCAGCTCGAGTCGGTTGGAAACTCCAAGCTTATCGAAGACATGGCCGATGTGATGCTTCACCGTGTGGGAACTCAGTGAAAACGTCTCCGCAATCTCCAGATTGGAGTATCCAGCAACTACCGCAACTACAATTTCGAACTCGCGCCGTGTCAGACCGAATTGTCGCTTAGCGCTGCGTGGCTGTGGTGTTTGAGAATGGCCACGCAACTCACAGACGAGACTGGCCACTCCCTCCTGACCCAAACAGTACTCTCCTTCCATCGCCTTTCTGATACCTTCAAAAAGCATTTCGCTTGTCGCATCTTTTGGCAACACCCCAAATGCACCAAGTTGGATCGCTTTTACAATATCCGGCTTGTCTACGGGAACCGTTAGCAATATGGTGCGCACGGAAAGGCCTGCAGCCATAATCCCGCGCAAGATTCTCATCCCTTCACGACGCGAAAGCGCCCAGTCCAGGAGAAGAATATCGGGTTGTTGCTCGCGGACCATCTGCAAAGTAGGCTCCACATCCGCTGCCTCACCGACCACTCGAAAACACTCTTCCCCATTCAGCAACATCCGCAATCCGTCCCTGAAAAGAAGATGGTCGTCGGCGATGAGAATACGAGTTTTGCCCACGCTTCGATTTGAATCCCGTTCAATTGTCGACGTCTTGAAACGTACTCTCTTCATCGTGAGAGTTTCTGCCGCATTAACTTGAGAAGACATAAGAACCCCACTGAGCATAATCCCTTGCTAGACAATTAGTTCAGACTGTGCGGCAAAACACATGTGCCATTCCTCGTGCAGAGGACGTAAATGTGTGCCAATCTACGCGGCAAAAGGGCCCCAAGGAATTGGTACTGATGGGTGCCATACTACTCGCGGCTGGTCGAAAGCTCAACGGTTCGTATGGCGGATGCCTTTTCCCCAACATTCGCAAGTAACCTGCGAAGGTGACGGAGAGAGCACTTCCGATTGTGACTTTCGATGCACGGTTTCTTCCCGTTCCCCTTTCCGCAGGCGCAAACGATCATGCTATGGTGCTGATCTCGCGGGCCAATGCAGAAGGGCCACGCCACGTCGTAGGTTCAACGCAAAGTGCAGTAACGGTTAGAGATATCTATTATGGTGTCTGCCTAAGGAAGAGAAGTTCTCGCTGAGTGTAATGAGCGCCTAGTGCATGTCTCCGTCGAAACTCTGTCCTTCGGAGTCCACCCTGAGGCGCAGGATTGTAGGGCTCCGCGATTAGCACCAGCGGTGCTATATGAGTAGCACCTAATGAGACTATTCTAATGGCACCTCCTACCTATTGTCATCGCTCCCCCATCGACGTAAGGTGAACTTGATTCCAAGAGATGTTCGACATGGTCGCGCGGTGAACTGATTTCGTCATGACGCTAGTTGAGCCGAACATCCGAGGAAAATGAAGGCATCGCATGGCAACGCTCCAGGAACAGCAAACGATCAAGCAGCTCATTCCGAGGGCCCTCCGATTTCAGATCAGTACTGCCATGCGGTTTCGCATTGCCGGCGACAAGATCTGGCGAGAAGGATGGGTAGAAAACATAAGTGTGACCGGGATGCTATTCAGTACAGCCGAGCTTATCGAGGCTGGGAAATCAATCGACGTTCGTCTCGTTCTGCCGGGGAAACGTCTCGGCGGCGTGGGCGGCACAATGGTCAGCAAGGGAAGGGTCGTTCGAGCATGGCCGATCCGGGATACATTTCACCATGCCCTGATAGCAACGGCACTTGTTGCTCCACGACTCCTTCGGCTTAGGCAGGCGAATGAAGAGGTATGACTGAAGCAACAGAATGGCCGGCGGTTGCTGAGACAGGTCGGTCGAACAATTGGTCTGCACTGCAGTAACGGTTAGTACAAATGCAGCATGGCGTGCAAGGCAACGGATCCAAGTGCCGGCGTTGACACGCGTCTGTCGCACGGGTTTCCTGAAGTGTTAAGCAGACGATGAACTTGATCCATGTACGGAAGAGGGTATGTAACTCACAGGGCGAAGCTATGCCCTGAAACGGAATGCTCAGATCGGGAGTGTACGCGATGATGTTAGACCGGCAGCCACTTCGCACCACAAGACCAGAGATCGAATCTGCTGGATGGTGGGCCGTTTACACCCGCCACCAGCATGAACAGGTAGTAGCGGACATGCTGAAGGCCAAAGGACTTGACGTCTTTTTCCCGGCCTACCAAACACAAAGACAATGGAAGGATCGTAAGAAGATGGTTACGGTCCCATTGTTCCCGTGCTACTTGTTCATGCGGGCTAATGCGAATGGAGCACTTCCGGTCCTGTCCACTCCTGGCGTCCATTCTATCCTCACCCGGGGTGTGCAATTTGCGCTGGTTCCCGAGGAGGAGATCCACGCTATCCAAAGAGCGCTCCAACAACCTGCACGTGTTGAGCCGCATCCGTATCTCAAGTGTGGGGAGCGCGTTCGCGTATCGAATGGCCCAATGGAAGGCGTCGAAGGGTTCTTGGTCCGTAGGAAGGATCAATACAGGTTGATCTTATCTGTTGAAATGCTTTCCCAGTCGGCGTCGGTTGAAGTACAGGCTTCCGATGTCGAACCCGTCAGACCTTCACTGTGCCACCATCATCCTCTTCCCGAAGCAGTGTCTTCCTATCGTCCAATGAGGTACTGAATTCAAGGGGAGTTGGTTTTCCGCCAACATTCTTCAACGTTTGTTTAGATCATTGGCCGAACGATCAGACGGTATGCACGTCCTATGTGCTTTGGTCCTGCTTAAGAACTGTCTATCCGCTCGTCATCCACGTACACCAAGGACAGTCAACCACGGAATTTTGCACACGCGGCAATCTCAAAGTTTCAACCCCAGTTACTTGCCCGGCTCTTCAGATCACAATGGCATATGCTGCGGTGAGCTTGGGGAACGGGAAGCCATCACCCCGTCTGATGCCGATCAACTCTATTTGCTCGCAGTGAGGTTAGACATGAAATACGTATCAATTCTGATCGCAGGAGTCTTAGCGGTCGTCGCGGTCGC
>VFSW01000485.1_pt1 | contig 58534 bp, 50 predicted proteins | sample 5358111 | NCBI WGS metagenome assembly VFSW01 (sample SAMN11554181, study PRJNA540505) | mine drainage metagenome | isolation source: sediment from site ElyBrook_90M | place: USA: Ely Copper Mine, Vershire, VT | collected 2017
TGGGACTGATCATGCAGGCCATTGAAGCGGCAGGTTACCGTCCGGGCGAACAGGTAGCCATTGGGATCGATTGTGCCAGTTCGGAATTTTATCGGGAGGGTCGCTATCATCTCGGGGCGGAAGGAAAAATACTGGAATCCGCTGAATTGGTGGACTATCTGGCGCGGTGGGTGGATAACTATCCCATTGTCACCATCGAAGATGCCATGGCCGAGGGAGATTGGGCCGGTTGGCAATTGTTGACCCAGCGTTTGGGTCGACGCATCCAGTTGGTGGGGGATGATATTTTTGTTACCAACACCAAGATTCTGGCGGAAGGCATTCGACAAGGCATTGCCAACTCGATTTTGATCAAAATCAATCAGATCGGCACTTTGTCGGAAACCTTTGCTGCCATAGAAATGGCCAAAAAAGCAGGGTATTCCAATGTCATTTCTCACCGTTCCGGTGAAACCGAAGACACCGTCATTGCGGATATCGCCGTCGCCAGTTCGGCAGGACAGATCAAGACTGGGTCCCTGTCACGCTCTGATCGTTTGGCCAAATACAACCAATTGCTGCGCATCGAGGAAGCCCTGGGATCGGTGGCCACCTATGGGGGATCCACCGTTTTTGCACGGCGCGGTTAACCACGGAGTTGAGCCATGTCACCGACCACAATTCGCCTGATACGCTGGTTGATGGTTGGTCTGATTCTTTCCCTGGGTTATGGATTAGTGCTGGGGAAAGGGGGTTGGATTCGGCGTCAGGATCTGAAGCACCAACTTCAGGGGCAACGCGCCCTGAACCAATCGCTGGAAAAGCGGAATCAAACCTTGCGTGCCGAGGTGGCGGATCTCAAGTCGGGTTCTGACGCCATTGAAGAACGGGCGCGTCACGAACTAGGGATGGTGCGCCCGGATGAGGTGTTTTACCAGTACCGGACGGTTACGTCACCGCCGCCGGTGGTGGCTCACTGATTGGCGCTGGTCTGCCAAAAGCGCCACCATTCGATCTTTTTGGTCAGATCGCCCTGGGTAGTGAGGTAATGGCTGTTCGGGAAGTCCAGTTTGAGGACGCGCACCGTGTCTTGACTCAAATCCTTGAGTCCCATGGCATCGTAACTGCGTGCCATGATGTCGAGCGCATCTTCCTGGGCTGCGGTATGAGGATAGTTCCTCAGAATATTCAGAGCCCGATCCGTCGCGGCCAGGTAGGCTTGGCGCCGATAATAATAGCGTGCCACGGCCACATCGTTGCGCGCCAGGGAGTTGACCAGGTATTTCATGCGAATGATGGCGTCGGGGGCGTAACGGCTGTTGGGGAAGCGGGTGATTAAGTCACGGAAGGCATCGAAGGCATCCTTGGTGGGTTTTGTATCCCGTTGTACCAGATCGCTGTCGGTGTAAATGCCAAAAATCCCCAGATCGTCGCTAAAGTTGGCTAGCCCCTTCATGTAATAGGCATAATCCACGGCCGGGTGATTGGGGTGCGCTTTGATGAACCGGTCTGCTTCGCTGACCGCCGAGGCAGATTCATGTTGTTTGTAGTAGACGTAAATTTGCTCCAGTTCGGCCTGAGTGGAATAGGTGCCGTAGGGGTAGCGGGACTGCAAGGATTCGTAGAGTTTGGCGGCCTGCTCATAGTTACCTTCCTGCAGATCTTTTTTAGCCTCGCTGTGGAGTTTGGATGCCGACCAGTTTTTGGTGGGGTCATCGCTTTTTTCCAGTTCGCTACAGCCCACCAGGGCCACGACGAGAGTCAGGGCAACGTTTCGGAGTACACTGGAGTGTTTCATGAAAATTCTCACCATGCAATCTTTCCATTATAACAGTCCTGAAGAGAATGAACCGCTGGAATTGAAGGTTCCCGTGGAATACGGGGGGTTGCGTCTCGATCAGGCACTGGCCCGTCTTTTTCCTGATTGGTCACGGTCCCGCTGGCAGGCTCAGATCGAAGCGGGACGGGTTCGGTTGAACCAGGCTTTGGCGCAGCAGAAGACGCGCGTCTGGGGAGGGGAAAGCCTGTGGCTGGAGACCGAACCTGAAGTCTTTTCGGAAGAAGTCGTTCCGGAGGATATCCCTGTGGAAACCGTGGCGCTGGAGGAAGCCTTCAGAGTCATCCATAAACCCGCAGGTTTGGTGGTGCATCCGGGGCATGGCAACTGGCGCGGAACCCTGCAGAATGCCCTGTTGTTTCATGATCCGGCGGTAGCGCAGGTGCCCCGCAGCGGCATCGTCCATCGACTCGACAAGGACACCAGTGGATTGATGGTGGTGGCACGGACGCTGGCGGCCCATGGAGAGTTGGTGCGTCAGTTGCAGGCACGCACCGTGCATCGACATTATTGGGCGCTGGTTCGGGGACAGGTGCGGGAGGGAGGAAGGGTAGAGGCGCCCGTCGGCCGTCATGCCACGCAGCGTACCCGCATGGCCATTACGGCGGCGGGGCGTCCCGCCGTCACGCACTACGAGGTGGTGCGGCGTTTGCCCTGTCATACCTTGTTGGAATGTCGCCTGGAAACCGGCCGTACCCATCAGATCCGGGTGCATATGGAGCATTTGGGGTTTCCTCTCGCGGGGGATCCTGTCTACAAGGGAAAAAACATTGCACTTGATGGGCGCAGCAGCGCTGCTTTGCGGGATTTTGGACGACAGGCCCTGCACGCGTTTCATCTGGGATTCCTGCATCCTGATACCCGGCAGCCCTGTGCCTGGGATATTCCCCTGGCCGCAGACATGGCCCGTTTGGTCGAGGTGCTGGAAGAGGCTGTTTATGTGTGAAGGATCCAAGGCGCTCTTGCCGGGGGGGCCGGTTGACTGGCCCGCCCCCTCCTGGGTGCGTACCTGGAGTACCCGGCGCGGTCTGGATTTGGGTTTGCAGGGGGCAACGGCCCCTGAGCAGGTGAACCAACACCGACAAACATTGGCCCGGACCTTGCAGATACAACCGTGGTGGTTGACCCAGGTGCATGGGGTGGGAGTTAAAACGGATCAGAAAGAAATGGAGGAGGGGGCAGATGCCTCCGTGACCCGGCGGACGGGTGTCGGATGTATCGTGTTGACGGCAGATTGTTTGCCTGTACTCTTTTGTCATGAACGGGAGCCTGTGGTGGGCGCAGCACATGCAGGATGGCGGGGGCTGGCTGCCGGTGTACTGGAAAATACCTTGCAAGCCATGGCGGTAAATCCCGAGGGCATTCTGGTCTGGTTGGGGCCGGCTATTGGGCCCCAAGCCTTCGAGGTGGGCTCAGAGGTGCGGGCGCACTTCCTTGACGCTCAGCCTGAATCCGGGGAGGCATTCCGTTCCGGTCAGGGAGGGCGATGGTGGGCAGATCTCCATGCATTGGCGCGCTTGCGCCTGGCTCGGCTGGGAGTCACCCGGATTTATGGCGGGGGGCATTGCACCGTCCAGGAAAATGAAGCGTTCTACTCCTATCGGAGGGAGGGCTTGAGGGCGGGGCGCATGGGACACGTCATCTGGATGGCAGAACCATGAGACGAGAGAGGGAAGCGTATAATGGAAAGGTTATCTTCCCGATGTTCTTTCCATGACACCCTTGATGAATTCCATGTTGGCGGGGGTAGTGGCCGGCGTATTATCAATGCTCTGCGCGGCATTGGTCATTTATACTGCCCGTCCTGCCTGGGTTCCCCTGTTGGTGAGTTACGCCATTGGGGCCCTGCTGGGAGCGGTTTTTCTGGAAATCCTGCCCCATGCTTTTCACCATGAGGCCAGCCCGGAAGCGGTTTCAGCCACGGTATTGGTGGGAATCCTGATTTTTTTTCTGCTGGAAAAACTGGTGCTCTGGCGGCACGTTCATGTCCATGATGTGGCCGGACTGGAAGCCCACGCCCATGCCCACGCCCATGAGCCTCAGGGGCGGACGGGGGCCATGGTGGTGGTGGGGGATTCGGTTCACAATTTCGTGGATGGCATCATCATTGCCGCAGCCTTTGTCAGCGATACTCGTTTGGGGATGGTGACGGCGCTGGCCATCATTGCCCATGAGTTGCCTCAGGAAGCGGGGGATGCCCTGGTTTTGCTGCATTCCGGAATGTCCCGTCCGCGCGCCCTGGCCTTCAACCTGTTTTCAAGCATGGCCACTTTGGTGGGAGCGGTCATCGCCTGTCTGGCCTTGCAGTCCTTGCAAAAATGGGTTCCTTACCTGTTGGCTTTGGCTTCAGCCAGTATGATCTATGTGGCGGTGGCTGACCTGATTCCTGGGCTACATCGCCGGGTGGATCTGCGTACCTCCGCCCTGCAGATGGGATTGATCGTGCTCGGTGTGGCTTCCATTCATTGGGCTCATGTGTTGATCCTGGAGTGAGGTCGCAACGGGAGCGTTGTTGACTTGCTGCTGCAATGTGTGGAACAACTGGGTAATCTGATCCAGGTGGTGCCCCATCAAATTCTGCAGGGAAAGGCCATCGCTGGCGGGGTGCGGGTCCGGAAGGTCGGTGCCGGTGTTGTCCTGCGAAGATCGTTCGAGCGCATAACGCAATCCCTGTTCCAGATAATGACCGAGAAAGCGTTGCATGCCGTTGCCATAGGAGCGAATCATCCGGGATAGCATCTCGCAACTGAAGAGGGGGGACTTGCCCAATTCCTCTTCCAGGATGATTTGCATCAGGATGCAGCGGGTCAGGTCTTGTTGGGTTCTGGCGTCGATGATCTGGAAGGGAGTCTGTTCGAGAACCAATGTTTTGACTTCGCAAAGCGTGATGTACCGCTTGGAGCGCATATCGTATAAGCGCCGATTGGGGTATTTCTTGATCACTCGTGGAGCTTCCATGGCTTTGTCCTGTGTATGGTGCAGCACAATAGGGGGCATTATTCCATGAATCAGGGATTAGAGTGGGATATTTAATAAAATATTAATAAAACAATGAGATGATCCAAAGGTTTTAAACAGGCCGGTGATGTTGCGATGCAACAAAAAAGTATTGACAAGAAACTTTTGCTCCGGTAACCTTGCAATTGTGCGCTGCAACATAGACGCAGCGGGGTGTCAGATCCCCTTGATTTCTGGCCAGAATTTTGTCTCCTCCTCCTTTATTGCAAAGGTTTCCTTTCGATAGAGGCTTCAACCCGCAGAACAGACTCTGCGGGTTTTTTTTGTCCTCTGCTACCATAGAGGACAAGGGTTCTGCATCTCTGTGGGATCCATTGACTGTCAAGGAGTTTATTGTGGTGAACCGTCAACCTTCCGCTTCTTCCGTACCACGCGTCGGTTTTGTCTCCCTGGGATGTCCCAAGGCATTGGTGGATGCCGAACGCATTCTGACTCAGGTCAGGGCTGAGGGGTATGAGGTGGTGGGGGACTATGAGGGAGCGGATGTGGTGGTGGTGAACACCTGTGGCTTCATCGAATCCGCCATTGAGGAGTCTCTGGACGCCATCGGAGAAGCGCTGGCGGAAAATGGGCGAGTCATCGTTACCGGTTGTCTGGGGGCTCAGGCAGGCAAGATTCTTTCGACCTACCCTCAGGTATTGGCAATTACGGGACCTCATGACCAGGCGGGGGTGATGCAGGCGCTACACGAACATCTCCCGCAGCGCCATGATCCCTTTACCAGTCTGGTTCCCCCCCAAGGGATCAAATTGACTCCGGCTCATTATGCCTACCTCAAGATTTCTGAAGGGTGCAATCATCGCTGTACCTTCTGTATCATCCCTTCCCTGCGCGGTGATCTGGTTAGTCGTCCGCTCGGGGAAGTGCTGCAGGAGGCTGAACATCTGGTTCAGGCCGGGGTTCGGGAGTTATTGGTGATTTCTCAGGATACCAGCGCCTATGGGGTGGATGTGCGGTATCGTACAGGCTTCTGGCAGGGTCGTCCCCTGCGCACCCGTATGACGGAACTGGCCCGTGCCCTGGGTCAGATGGGGGTCTGGGTGCGCCTGCATTATGTTTATCCGTACCCCCATGTGGACGAACTGATTCCGCTCATGGCCGAAGGGCTGGTTTTGCCCTATCTCGACGTCCCTTTGCAGCATGCCAGTCCGCGCATCCTGCGCGCCATGAAACGACCGGGAGATGTGGAACGGACCCTGGAGCGCATTCAGTCCTGGCGTCGCGACTGTCCCGATCTGACCTTGCGCAGTACCTTCATTGCGGGGTTTCCAGGAGAAACGGAAGAGGACTTCCAGCAGTTACTGGACTTTCTGGAGGAAGCCCAACTGGATCGGGTGGGCTGTTTTGCTTACTCTCCGGTGGAAGGGGCTACGGCCAATGCTTTGCCGGATCCCGTACCTGTGGCTGTGCGTGAGGAGCGCCAGGCACGGTTCATGGAACGCCAGGAGAAGATCAGCGCGCAACGCCTGCAACGTTTTGTGGGGCGCGATTGTCAGGTGTTGGTGGATGAATTGACGCCCGAGGGGGGGGCCGTGGGGCGCAGTGCGGCCGATGCGCCAGAAATTGATGGCATCGTGGCCATTGCCCCTGCTGCGGGATTCAAGGTTGGCGAGTTTGTAACCGTTCGTATCGAAGAAGCTATGGCCCATGATTTGAGTGGTTTCAGGGTGGATCATGTCGGTTCATAAGACGTTGGTGGTGCCGGGCCTGTTTCCGGCTTTGCCCGATTCGGCGGTGCCTGCTGTTCCGGCGTTGGAAAAGGCCTGGAGCCAGGGGGACCGAGAAGTCTTTGAGCGGCCCCTGACTTTGGCCCAGTGGCCTCCCAATCAGGAAACCACCTGGGAGAGTGCGCGCCGCGCCCAGGCAGCGGGAATTTTCCACGCGGCACCCCATTGGTTATGTGCGGATCCCGTTCACTTGCATGTGGAAGGGGACGGGTTGATTTTGCTCGATGATTATACATTTGAGCTGAGCGCAGAGGAAAGTCGCGGGTTACGGGAAGATCTCAATGCCCATTTTGCAATGGATGACCTGTATTTTCATGAGGTTACGCCGACCCGTTGGCTGTTGGGTCTCCCCTCCCTCCCGGAGATCGAGACGACGCCCCCCCGGCAGCGGGTTGGACGCAATATCGATGGTCACTTGCCGCGCGGGCCCCAGCGTGGTCTGTGGCAAGCCCGCTTCAACGAGATCCAGATGGTCCTGCATGACCATCCCCACAACCAGGCTCGCCAGGCGCAGGGGCGGCGGGTGATCAGCGGAGTCTGGTTATGGGATGAGGCCTGTACCCAGTCGGCGCAGGAAGTGGTGGAGACCTTGCGTGCCCCCTCGGACTATGGCGATGCGGAGGGATGGATGGCCGCCCTCGAGGAATTTCTGGAGACGCACTGGCAGTACTGGCAGGATCAGTTGCGCCAGGGAACCCTCGAAACCCTGACTTTGGTAGCGCTGGAAGGACGTTTCAGCGGACAGGTAGTTCTGCGCCATTCCCAGCGCTGGCGGTTCTGGCGTAAAGTTTTGCCCTTGATGGGGATGCCGGGGGTGCGTCCCCTGCGCGAATCCTGATGGTCAGGGACTGGCTTACCGAGGTATAATCCAAGGCTTTATTGGCGAGAATTTTATTCCATGGAAGCGGAACAACTAAATGCTCTGGAAACCCTTCAACAGGACCTGACTGTGCGTCTTCAGGCCCTGCGGAGGTATCTTTGACTTCGATGCCAAAGTCGAGCGCCTGAACGAGGTCATTCATCTTTCGGAAGACCCGGCGCTTTGGCAGGACAGCAAAAGAAGCCAGGAACTGGGGCGGGAACGCAAGATGCTGGAAGAAGTGGTGGACGAGGTGCATGGGTGTACTCAGGCCCTTGAGGAAAGTCACGAACTTTTTGCGTTGGCCCTGGCAGAGGCCGATGAAGAAACCCTGCAGGCCGTTGCGACGGATCTGGCCAGCATAGACAAACGGGTTGGCGTCATGGAGTTTCGGCGGATGTTCTCCCATCCCATGGACTCGGCCAATGGATTTCTGGATATTCAGGCGGGTTCGGGCGGGACGGAAGCCCAAGACTGGGCGGCCATGCTGTTGCGCATGTATGTGCGCTATGCCGAGCGCAAGGGATTCGGGGTGGAAATTCTGGAGGAGTCGCCGGGTGAAGTGGCGGGCATCAAGAGTGCTTCCCTAAAATTGACGGGGAGTTATGCGTTTGGTCATTTGCGAACCGAGACGGGGGTTCATCGCCTGGTGCGCAAATCCCCTTTTGATTCCGGTAACCGTCGCCATACCTCCTTTGCCTCTGTTTTCGTGTATCCCGAGGTGGATGATTCCATAGAAGTGGAAATCAACCCGGCTGATCTGCGTATCGATACCTTCCGCGCCTCGGGCGCGGGCGGTCAGCACATCAACAAGACCGATTCGGCAGTACGTCTTACCCATGCGCCTTCGGGGATCGTGGTCCAATGCCAGAGCGACCGTTCCCAGCATCGCAATCGTGCAGAAGCCATGGCCATGTTGAAATCAAAGTTATATGAAGCCGAATTGCGCAAGCGTACGGTGGAAAAACAGGCCATGGAAGACAGCAAGACGGACATCGGCTGGGGGCACCAGATTCGTTCCTACGTGCTCGATCAATCACGCATCAAGGATCTGCGCACCGGCGTGGAAGTAGGCAATACCCAAGCCGTACTGGATGGCGATCTGGAAGGCTTCATCGAAGCCAGTTTGAAGCAGGGAGTGTGACGGGATGCACGAAGAAGATAATACATTGGTTCAGGAACGGCGCGCCAAATTGCAGGCTCTGCGCTCCATGGGGGTGGCTTTTCCCAACGATTTTCAGCGTACGCACGAAGCGGCTCCTCTGCACGAACAGTATGGCGCGTTGAGCGAGACTGATCTCGAGGTGCGGGAAGTGCCGGTGCAACTGGCGGGTCGTCTGATGCTCAAGCGCCTCATGGGAAAGGCCAGTTTTGCCACCCTGCAGGATGGCACGGGCCGCCTCCAGATTTTTTTGCAGAAGGATCAGGTGGGAGAGGAGGTCTATCAGGCCTTCAAGCACTGGGATCTGGGCGATATTCTGGGGGTACGGGGCGCGCTGTTCAAAACCCGTATGGGGGAATTGACGCTCCGGGTCACGGAGATACGGTTGCTGGTTAAATCCCTGCGTCCCCTTCCGGAAAAGTTTCATGGGCTGACCGATCAGGAACAGAAATACCGGCAGCGGTACCTGGATCTGATTACCAACGAACATTCTCGCCAGGTATTCATCCAGCGCAGCAGAATCGTGCAAAAAGTGCGTGAGTTTCTGGTGGCGCGCCACTTTCTGGAAGTGGAAACCCCCATGATGCACCCCATTCCCGGGGGAGCGGCGGCCCGTCCTTTCGTGACGCACCACAATGCCCTCGACTGCGATTTGTATTTGCGCATTGCCCCCGAGTTATATCTCAAACGTCTGGTGGTGGGGGGCATGGAACGGGTGTTCGAGATCAATCGAAATTTCCGCAATGAAGGGTTGTCCCCCCGTCATAATCCCGAATTCACCATGATCGAGTTCTATGCGGCTTATCAGGATTACCGCGCGCTCATGGACCTGACGGAAGACTTGCTGCGTTTCGTGGCGCAGGAAGTGTTGGGCACCACGGTGCTCGGTTACGGGGGACGGACACTGGATTTGGGACCGCCGTTTCACCGCCTGACTCTGGCGCAGGCTCTGGAAACCTATCATCCCGATTATACGGCCACACGCCTGAATGACCCGGTGGAACTGGTGCAGGAATTGACCCGACTGGGCGCCAAGGTGCCTGCCCGTGCTTCCGTGGGCATTCTCCAACTGGCACTTTTCGAGGAAACCACGGAAGCGCTTCTCTTTGAACCGACCTTCATTGTCGACTACCCGGCGGAGGTCTCGCCCCTTGCCCGGCGCAGTGATACGAACCCTGAAATCACTGAACGTTTTGAATTGTTCGTGGTGGGCCGGGAACTGGCCAACGGTTTTTCGGAATTGAACGATGCCGAGGATCAGGCAGAACGTTTTCAAGCCCAGGTACGCCAGAAGGAAGCGGGCGATCAGGAAGCCATGCACTATGATGCCGATTATATCCGAGCCCTGGAATATGGTTTGCCACCCACTGCGGGCGAAGGTATCGGTATCGACCGTCTGGTCATGCTGTTGACCGATAGCCCATCGATTCGGGATGTCATCCTCTTTCCCCAGATGCGTCAGGAAGTCTCTTGAAGTGGTTTGAACTTACCGTCGGGTTGCGTTATACCCGGGCCAAACGGCGTAACCACTTCATCTCCTTCATTTCCCTCATTTCCATGGCAGGTATTGCCCTGGGGGTGGCGGCGCTGATCGTGGTCCTGTCGGTCATGAATGGATTCCAGAAGGAAATGCGCGAGCGCATTCTGGGAGTGGCTTCCCATGTGCAGATCTTTGGCAGCGGCCAGTCTCTGGCCAACTGGCCCAAAGTGGCAGCGGAAGCCCGACGGGATCCGGAAGTCATCGGTACAGCTCCCTATGTCAATGGACAGGCCATGCTGGCCAATGATGACCTGGTCCAGGGCACGATGGTGCGGGGGATCTTGCCGGAGCAGGAACGCCAGGTGGCTGACCTGGATCAGCATATGGTGGCCGGCCACATGAGCGATCTCAAGCCCCATGAGTTTGGTATCGTGCTGGGTCAGGAACTGGCTCAGGCCTTACATCTGTCGGTGGGGGACAAGGTGGTGCTCATTACGCCCCAGGGTCAGGTGACGCCTGCGGGCATGTTGCCCCGTCTCAAGCAGTTCAAGGTGGTGGGGTTGTTTCATGTGGGAATGTACGAATATGACAGCGGGTTGGCCCTGATTCATCTGAACGACGCCCAGGTACTGTTTCGTATGGGAGAAAATGTAACGGGTGTCCGTCTCAAGTTGAAGGACCTCATGCTGGCACCGAGCGTAGCGCATCGATTGGCGTCGACCCTGACGGTGGATGCCTGGCTGACGGACTGGACCCAGGAACATGCCAATCTGTTCCATGCCGTGGCCCTGGAAAAAACCATGATGTTCATCATCCTGTTGCTGATTGTGGCGGTGGCGGCCTTCAACATTGTGTCTACTCTGGTCATGGTGGTAACGGACAAGCAGGCCGATATTGCGATTCTGCGTACCCTGGGGGCCTCGCCCGCCAGTATTCTGGTGATTTTCATGATTCAGGGGGCTTTGATCGGCGTGATCGGCATGGGCATTGGCGTGGGATTGGGTGTGGTGACGGCCCTCAATATTCGGTTCATCGTGCCCTTCATCGAAAAAGTTCTGGGCGTGCATTTTCTTTCTCCCCAGATCTATTTTATTTCCGAACTGCCCTCCGACCTGCAACAGGGCGATGTGCTGAGTATTGCGATCACCGCGCTGATCCTGACCCTGCTGGCGACTCTCTACCCCAGTTGGCGGGCAGCGCGGGTTCAACCGGCTGAGGCTTTGCGTTATGAGTGAGATGCTCCTGCGGTGCCAAGGCGTAACCCGGCATTTCACTTTGGCTGCCGATGAAGTTCCGGTTCTGCGTGGTCTCGATCTGGAAGTTCAGAAAGGAGAACAGATTGCCATTCTGGGGGCTTCCGGCAGCGGAAAAAGTACCCTGCTCCATGTGCTGGGCGGGTTGGATCGCCCCAATGAGGGGCAAGTCTCCCTGTGCGGACAAAATTTGACTGGTTTGAGTGACCGTCAGATCGGGCGTTTACGGAATCGCCACCTGGGGTTTGTGTATCAGTTCCACCACCTGTTGGCCGAATTCTCTGCCCTGGAAAACGTCATGTTGCCGCTGTCCATTGCGCGCATCGATTCTGTTTTGGCCTGCCAGAGGGCAACGGAAATGTTGGAAGCAGTGGGCCTGGGGCAGCGTTTGCACCATCGTCCGGGTGAACTCTCTGGCGGAGAGCGGCAACGAGCGGCGGTGGCCCGTGCCTTGGTGACCCGGCCTTCCCTCGTGCTGGCGGATGAACCCACCGGAAATCTGGATCGTCAGACAGCATGGCACGTTTTTGAACTGATCCTGAGCCTCAACCGCCGCCAGGGAGCGGGGTTGGTTATGGCGACCCATGATCTGGAACTGGCGGATCGTATGGATCGGCGTTACCGCTTGGAAGATGGAGTCTTGAGGGCTCTTTGAGCGGGGTCAGGTACGCCAGGCAGCCGTGACGTCGGGGATGTCTTGCAAGGTTTTGAGCGTACGGGCCAACTGTTCCAGACTGTCGATCTGAACGGTGAAGCGCATGCGTGCCTGCGTCCCATGGGTGTGGGTGTTGACACCGATGACATTGACTTTTTCACGGGTTAAGGCTTCGGAGATATCGCGCAGGAGTCCCTGCCGGTCCTGGCTCAGGACTCCGATATCCGTGGTAAAAGGTTGAGCTGGGGTGTTTTCTCCCCAGGTTACGGGAATCAGACGTTGCCATTGCTGATGGGTAAGGGCAGCCAGGCTGCGGCAATTGGCGCGGTGAATGCTGACCCCCCGTCCGCGCGTGACGAATCCCAGGATGGGTTCGGGGGGGACGGGCTTGCAGCATTTGGCGATGCTCGTGGCGATCTGGGACACACCGACCACCAGCACCCCCTGGTCGCCACCGGAAGGGCCGGGCGTGGTCAGAGGGAGTTTGATTTCCTGTGGCGACACGGGCGGCGCGAGAAGATTGTCCAGTTGGCGCAGGGTGACCTCGTTGCGGGCAAGGGCCACCAGAAAATCTTCCGTTCGGGCATAGCCGACCTGATTGGCCAACTGTTCCTGGGAAAGAGCGGTTTGGCCCGTGCGCGCCATCCACTTGTCGAGGAGGGTCCGCCCATGACTGAGGTCTTCCTCCCAATGTTGTAATTTGAACCATTGACGTACCTTGGCTTGAGCTCGATGGGTTTTGAGATACCCATAGGCAGGGTTCAGCCAGTCGCGGCTCGGACCCCCTTGCCGCACCGTCAGTATTTCCACCCGTTGCCCGTTGTTCAGAGGTTGGTTGAGGGGCGTCATGCGGCCATCCACCTTGGCCCCCCGGCATCGATGACCCAACTCCGAATGGACGTGATAGGCAAAGTCGATGGGGGTTGCTCCCTGGGGCAGGTCGATGATGCGTCCCTGGGGCGTAAACACGAAGAGAGTTTCATCTCCCGGAGGTAGGGAAGTGCCGGTATTCAGGGCGGCTTCCCGTTGCCAATCCAGCATCTGACGTAACCAGACCACCCGTTCTTCGAAGGAACGGTCTGCCCGCGCGCCTTCCTTGTAGCGCCAATGGGAGGCAATGCCCAATTCCGAATCGCGGTGCATTTCGTGGGTACGGATCTGAACTTCCACGATCTTGTTTTCCGGACCATAGACAGCAGTATGGAGGGAACGGTACTGGTTGCCTTTGGGGCGGGCAATGTAGTCGTCAAATTCGCCCGCAACAGGCACCCATCGCTGGTGGACCAAGCCGAGGACGGTATAACACTCGGGAAGGGTATCCACGATGATCCGCACGGCGCGAATGTCGTAGACTCGTTCCAGGGACAGGTTCTTGGCACGCATCTTCTTGACGATGCTGAAGATATGTTTGGGACGTCCGGTCACGGTGGCCACCAGGCCATTTTCCTGCAGGAGGTCCTGTAATGTCCGGATCAACTGGGTAATGTACTGTTCGCGCTGGATGAACCGTTCGTCCAGTTGGTGCGCGATGGTCTTGTAAGTCTCTGGTTCGAGGGCGCGCAGGGAAAGATCTTCCAATTCCCATTTAAGGAACCAGACTCCCAGACGATTGGCCAGAGGGGTGTAGAGGTCGAGGGTCTGACGGGCCAGTTGACGTTGGGTGGGTTCGTCCAGCGAGGTGGATCGGCGCATCAACCAAACTCTTTCGGCCAGGGCAATGAGCACCACCCGGATATCCTGGACCAGGGTCAGCAATAATTTTCGGATCCCTTCGATATGTTCTTCGTGGGAAGATTTTGGATGATCCTGAATGTCCAGGGTGTTGACGATGTGATCCAGGCGGTGCAGTTCTTGAGTCAGGGTCCAGACTTCCGGGTCCAGATCCAGGCGAGCAGGCAGGGTTTCTTGTCGTGACCAGGGCAGAGCGCGCAGCAGGGCCACCACGATGCACGCCGGATGAGCTTCCAGATCACTCAGCAGACGGGCGCTGGTGAGGGCGCGCTGAAGCGCCCATTGGCCCTCTTCATCGGCAGGATCCTGCGCCGTAATGAGTTGAAAAAGTTGGGCAATCAGAGAGGATTCTGTCAGTTGATAACGCGCATGGAGGCCCAGTCCGGACAATCCGTGGGCCGAACTCAGGGGGCCAGCGTCGGTGCGCGCTACCATGGCAGAATCGAAAAAATGGAATTCATCTTTTCATTATGGGCGTTTCAGTGAGGTCCTTCAAGGGGGGGTGCTTTGGGTTCGGTCTCTGGACAGCGAGATTCCCAGTAATGGGGAAAAACCGCCCGCAGGACGGTTCCCTGGATTTGGTGATCTGCCATATGCAGTTCCAGAGCCCCGCATTGGTCGGTGCGCAGACGCTCGCTGTGCGCCTCTCCATAACGCATCCAGACCACGGGGTTGGGATGCTTGAAACGGTTATGGTCTCCAACGGAGAATAGACTCCAGCGTGGGGCAACGGCCTGCAGGAAAGCCGGAGTCGAAGAGGTCTTGCTGCCATGATGAGGCACGATCAGGACGTCCGCCTGCAATTTCTCCGGGCTGCGCTCCAGCAAGGCCTGTTCACTGCGTGCTTCGATATCGGCGGGGAGGAGGACATGGAGCCTCCCCACCGTGAGGCGTAACACGCAGGCTCGATCATTGCTCTTGAGGGTGGGGTCGGACAGGTCTTCAGGGTCAGGATACAGAATCTCAAAATCCACCCCCTCCCAGTTCCAGTGCATTCCGGCCACGCACGTCCGTGTATGCGGAATACCGTGCAACAAGGGATGAGATGCAGGCAGGGGGGATAGGATCCAGGGTACGGGATAGGCGCTGACCAGGGAATGCAATCCACCGCTATGGTCGAGGTCACCGTGACTGAGAAGCAGGCCGTCCAGTTGCCGAACGCCAAAACTGCGCAGGGCAGGGATCACTACCCGTTCTCCGGCATCCTGTTCGGAACTGACGCGCGGTCCCGTATCAACTACGAGGGTATGTCGGGCAGTGCGCAGCACCACCGCCAGGCCTTGCCCCACATCCAGCAGATCCAGCCATAGTCCCCCCGGATCGGGGCGAGGCAGAGGTGAGACAACCAGTCCCAGCAGTCCCAGGCAACCGGCCCAACGCCCTGGAATACCCCGCGGTGCCAGCAGGAAACCCACGCCCAGCGTGGCGACGATGAGAACGGGCAGGGTGGGGGTAGGCAGAGCCAGCGGAGGACCACTGTGGCGGACCAACCAGTCCAGTCCCCAGGCCGTGCCCGTCATGAGCGCATGGGCCATCCTCAGACAGAAGCCCAGTCCGGGGATCAGTCCCAGCAAGGCCAGGGGAACCACGCCCAGGCTGACCAGAGGTATGGCAAAGGCATTGGCCAGGGGCGAGATCCAGGAAACCTGCCCAAACAGCCAGATCAGCAGGGGCACCATGGCCCAGGTGGCGGCCCATTGACTGTGGATTTCCTGTTTCCAGAAAGGTAACCGCCCGGTTTGGTGTGCACCTGCATAAACCATCCAGGACACGGCACCAAAGGAAAGCCAGAAACTGGGGGAGAGGGAGGCAAAGGGGTCGCCGGTCAAGGTCAGGGCAGCGGCCAGGAGAAGGAGAGTGGAAGGGGGCAGTGGCCGTTTCTGAAAACGGGCGAGGGTGAGGACGGTGATCATGGCCAGGGTACGCTGGGTGGGAAGGGAAAATCCGGCAATCAGGGCATAGGCACTGGCACCCAGCCACCCGGCCAGCCAGCGGATGCGTAGGGAAGGGGACAGAAGACCGGTGACTTTGGCGACGAGGCCCGCCAGCATCGTGATATGCAATCCGGAGATGCTGATCAAATGGCCGACCCCCGTTGCCCAGAACAATTGCCAATCCGCAGGGGAAATGGTCGATTGGTCACCAATGACCAAAGCGATCAGCACCGGGCCCCAGGGTTGGTCCTTCAGTTGGCGACGCAAACGTTGACGCAGGAGATCCCGTTGGGCTTCTATGAACAAATGAAGGCCCCTGATTCCGCCGGGATGGGACCACCCCAGGAACACGGGTGGGGTACGCCGGTCGATGCTGCCTTGGGTCAGTATGCCCTCACTCCACGCCCAGGTGGCACTGTCGAATCCGCCGGGGTTGACCTGGCCGTGGGGACTTTTGACGCGACACTGCCAACGCCAGCGTTGCCCTGGATGCAGTTCTGCCGGTGCGTCATGGAGGGGGAGCGCGAATTCGGACAGTGCGACTTCGGCGGGGAACAGAAGGGACCCCGGGTCTGCGGCCACCTTGAAGTGAAGCGCGCCGGCGCGGCCTTCCGGCAAACTAATGAGGGTGCCCGTCAGCGTGAGGTTTTGATGTTCCCAGCGGGGCGGCAGGCGGTGTGCCATGCGCAGGCGAGCCCGTTCATTGGCCATGACGAGCCCCCCCAGAAACAAGGCGAGAAACAGGAGCATGGAGCGTCCCCGCGGCCAATGTCGTAGCGCGCCCACGCCGAGGGCCCAGACCAGGCTCGCGCCCTCGAGCGCGGACAACGGTACGAGACGGGGGGCAGCCTGAAGTACCAGGATGCCCAGGATCCAGGCACAGAGAAGGAGTCGCATACCTTCCCAGTATGCCCACGGGGGTACTGGGACAGCAGTGAAGAAGCGCGATGGATCAGGGGTTTTTGGAGAGGTGTGGGGTGAGCCAGGTGGTCATGTCGTGAATCTCCTCCCCGCAGACACTGTGTGGCATGGGGTAACTGTGCCAGGTCAGGGGGTAGCCTGCACTTTCCAGGAATTGGCGCGACTGGTTGCCCTGTGCCCAGGGAATAACCGGATCCTGGGTGCCGTGGGCCATGAAAATGGGCAAGGTGCGGTTAGCCGGATGGGCTCGTTGGGCCAGTTCGTGGCTCAGGGGAAGATAGGTGGAAAGTGCCAGTACGCCTCCCAGGGGCACGGGCATGCGTGTGCCGGCGGTGAGCGCGACGGCGCCGCCCTGGGAGAAACCGGCAATGAAAATGTTTCGGGCAGGGATCCCGCGCTGCACTTCGTTTTCAATGAGATGCTGGACAGCGGCACAGGAGACCCGCAGATCATCATCGTTGGGCACCCAGCGTTCGCCCTCCAGGGCGATATCATACCAGGCACGCATGACCATTCCCTGATTCAAGGTGAGAGGGCGGCGCGGGGCATGGGGCAGGATGTGACGGAGGGCGGGATGAGTCAGCGTCAGGGTTTCGGCTACGGTCACGAAATCATTTCCATCGGCCCCCAGGCCATGTAGCCAGAACAGGGTGGCACGGGCAGGAACCAAGGGGTCGAGCACCACCGGTGGGGTGTCCCAAAAACGGTCAGAGGTCGGATTCTTCATGGGATACGGGCGAGACAGCCTCCAGAAAGGGCGCCAGGGTGTGGAACAACGCGCGAAAATGGCGGGGGGGCTTGTGCAGGATGCGCTCCCGTTGAGCCGCCAGCACCTGCTGGCGCAAATGTTGACGATCCACCGCGGGGTAATCGCGCGCAAACAGATCCACCAGGGAAACATCCTCCATCATGCGTTCGCGCCATCGCTCGGTGCGGTGCATGGCTGCGGTGGCAGCATGGGAATGACCATTCAGGCGATCCAGATATTCCCGGATAGGGGCAGGGTCCACGTGGCGCATGAGTTTGCCGATGTATTGAAACTGACGTCTCAGTCCGCCATGGGCATGGATGGTCCTGGCCTCCAGAATGGCCTGGAGCAAGGGATCGGGCAGGTCGAGAGTGCGCAGTTGGGGGGGCTTCAGAGCCACCAGTGCTTCTCCCAAGGCCTGCAGGGCTTCCATGTCGCGTTTGCGTTGGGTTTTGCTGAGCAGTTCTTCGGAGTGCACGGTTTTCCAGAATTCCATCAATGTTGCTATGATACCGGAATTATATGCAAAGGAATCTCTATTGTGTCGGATCATTCACCTTTTCATTATTCTCAGGAGTATTTTCAATCTCTGGTCCAGACGGCGCTTCAGCAGGCCTGCCAGGCCGGGGCCAGCGCAGTGGAAGTGGAAGTGAGCGAAGGAGTCGGCCTGGGCGTCACGGTGCGCCTGGGGGAAGTGGAAACCATCGAATACAACCGTGACAAGGATCTTGGGGTGACGGTGTATTTCGGGCCACAGCGGGGACAGGCCAGTACCTCGGATTTTTCGGCGGCGGCCTTGCGCAGTACCGTGGACAAGGCGGTGGCCATTGCCCGTCATACGGCGCTGGATCCCTTTGCGGGGTTGGCCGACCCTGCCTTGCTGGCTCAGGCACCCTGGCCCGATCTCGGCCTGTTCCGTCCCTGGGATCTGAGCGTGGAACAGGGCATCGACTGGGCGCGCCGCTGCGAATCGGCGGCCCTTGCTCAGGACCGGCGTCTGAATAATTCGGAAGGGGCCACGGTGCATACCCAGAACTCCCACTTTTTTTATGGCAATACCCTGGGATTCATGGGGGGGTATGCCGGGTCCAGCCACAATCTGAGTTGCGCCGTCATTGCCGGTAAAGACCAGGATATGCAGCGCGATTACTGGTACAGCACGTCGCGTCATCCGGACCAACTGGAGTCCCCGGAACAGGTGGGGCGACAGGCGGCAGAGCGTACGCTGCGCCGCCTCGAAGCCCGTCGTCTGTCCACGCGGCAGGTGCCGGTGCTTTTCGAGGCTTCCCTGGCCTCCGGACTGATCGGACATTTTGTTGGGGCAGTGAGTGGCGGGTCACTCTATCGGGGCACCAGTTTTTTGCCCGACAGTCTGGGGCAAAGAGTCTTTGACGAACGGTTTTCCCTGCGTGAGGAACCCCATCTGCCGGGAGGGTTGGCCAGCGCACCTTTTGATGATGAAGGGGTAGCGACACATCCCCGTCTGGTGGTAAATAATGGTGTCGTGGAAGGATATTTTCTGGGCAGTTATTCCGCGCGCAAACTGGGAATGCGCTCCACTGCCAATGCGGGGGGAAGTCATAACCTGATTGCCACCCCTTTCGGCGGTGGCTTTGAGGACCTGCTGCGGCAGATGGATCGGGGCGTGCTGGTCACCGAATTGCTGGGGCATGGAGTGAACGGGGTGACCGGGGATTATTCGCGGGGTGCGGCAGGATTCTGGGTGGAACAGGGCCAGATCCAGTATCCCGTACACGAAATCACCATTGCCGGGAACCTCAAGGAAATGTTCCGCGCGATTCAGGGGGTGGGAACGGATGTGCGGGTGCGTGGTTCCAAGATTTGCGGTTCCATCCTGGTGGGGGAAATGACTGTGGCAGGGGAATAGGGCAAGCCATGAAATGTCCCTTTTGCGGTGCCATGGATTCCCAGGTCATCGACTCGAGGATTTCGGAAACCGGCGAGAGTATCCGTCGGCGTCGGCGTTGCGTGGGATGTAACCGGCGTTTTACCACCTATGAGACGGTGGACATTCGACTTCCCCAATTGATCAAATCCAATGGTCAGCGGGAAGAGTATTCGGCCGACAAGGTGCGGGTCAGTTTCATGCGTGCCCTGCATAAACGACCGGTTCCCGTGGAACGGGTCGATGCGGCCATCGAACGGATACGCCAGCATCTGCTGGCGCTGGGAGAACGGGAGATCACTTCCCGCCAGGTGGGGGAAATGGTGATGGAAGAACTGCGTCACCTCGACAAGGTGGCCTATGTGCGCTTTGCCTCGGTGTACCGAAGTTTTCAGGATCTGGATGATTTCCGGGACGTGATCCGTGACCTCTGATTCCCCCGGTGACCGGGTGCATTTCATGCGACGGGCGCTGGAACTGGCGCAACGGGGGAACTGGACCACCACGCCCAATCCCAGGGTGGGTTGCGTCCTGGTGCAGTCCGGTCGGATCGTCGGGGAAGGTTGGCATGAGCGGGCCGGAGAACCCCATGCCGAGGTCCATGCCCTGCGTGGGGCCGGGGCGCAGGCACGGGGAGCCACGGCCTTTGTGACCCTCGAACCCTGCAGTCATAGGGGGCGCACCCCGCCCTGTGCCAATGCGCTCATCGAGGCGGGCATTGCACGGGTGGTGGTGGCCATGGAGGACCCCAATCCGCGCGTGGCTGGGCAGGGATTGGCCCGTTTGCGGGCGGCGGGGATCGACGTGGAAGTGGGGGTGGAAGCACGGGCAGCGGCAGAACTCAACCCCGGTTTTACGTTGCGCATGACCGAGGGAAGACCCTGGATTCGGGCCAAGCTGGCGCTCAGCCTGGATGGCAGGAGCGCGCTGGGGAATGGCGTCAGCCAATGGATCACAGGGTTGGAGGCGCGTACCGAGGGGCATCGGTGGCGAGCCTGTTCCTGTGCGGTGGCAACCGGTGGTGGTACGATCAGGCAGGATGACCCGGCGTTGACGGTGCGGGCCGTGGAGACGACGCGCCAACCCCAACGTCTGGTGCTGGATCCCCGTCTGGAGACTCCCGCTACGGCCCAGGTCCTGAAAACAGGAGGTCAGTCCTGGTTTTACTGTATCGATCCGGCTCCGTCCGAACGGCAACGGGCCCTGGAAGCAGCGGGGGGAAAAGTGGTTCCTTTGCCGGTTTCGAGCATGGGGCGAGTGGATTTGCGGGCTCTGGTACGGGCATGGGGCGGATTGGAATTGAATGAGGTATTGCTGGAGGCCGGTCCACATTTGACAGGCGCATTGCTGGAAGCAGGGTTAGTGGACGAGGTATTGATTTTTCAGGCGCCCCTCTTGCTGGGTGAGGGGGCCCTGGGGGCGGTGAATTGGTCCCGACCGTTGAGTTCACTGGCCCAGGGGAAGGTTTTGGAGGTCGAGGAACGACGCGTTCTGGGGCGAGATTGGCTGATTCGGGCACGGGTACGAGGGAGTGGGACATGTTTACCGGAATAGTGCAGGCGGTGGGACGGATCGTGAGTATGGAACCTCTGGAAGAGGGGATGCGCATGACCTTCGATACGGCAACCTTATCTCTGGAGGGGGTTGACCTGGGCGGGTCCATTGCGGTCAATGGCGTTTGTCTGACCGTGATTGCCCTGGGCGCGCAGTCCTTTTCGGCGGAGGTTTCACGGGTAACGCTGGAAGGAACCACCGGGTGGGTGTTGGGGCGGCGCATCAATCTGGAGCGGGCCTTGCGTTTGAGTGATGCGCTGGGAGGTCATCTGGTCACCGGGCATGTGGATGGGGTGGGTCGGGTACGCAGTTTCACTCCCTGCGGGGAAAGTGTCACCTTGCAGGTGGAGGCTCCAGGAGATTTGCCCCGTTATATTGCGACCAAGGGATCGGTGACGGTACAGGGGGTGAGTTTGACGGTGAATGCAGTGGAGGGCGCGCTTTTTACCGTCAATCTGATCCCCCATACCCAGCAGGTTACGACCTTGGGGGGCTTGGTGGAAGGTGCCGGGGTGAATCTGGAAGTGGATTTGCTGGCGCGCTATGCCGAACGCGCGCGGCAATGGTCCGATGACAAGGGAACGGGAACGCCTCCCTTGGAGTAGAATGGGGGGTTTGGAAGGAGAAAGTTTGATGACACAGGGGACGGGAGTCCTGGCACCCACGGAGGAGTTGATCGCCGAAGTGCAGGCAGGGCGCATGGTTATTCTGGTGGATGATGAGGACCGGGAGAACGAAGGAGACCTGGTGCTGGCAGCGGATCATGTCACCCCGGAAGCCATCAACTTCATGGCGCGCTATGGGCGTGGGCTGATTTGTCTGACATTGACAGAGGCCCGCTGCCAACAATTGAATTTGCCGCTCATGGTGACGGATAACCGTTCTCCCCTCACCACCAACTTTACCGTGTCCATCGAGGCGGCACAGGGGGTGACCACGGGCATTTCGGCGGCCGATCGGGCGCGTACGGTACAGGCTGCAGTGGCTCGTTTTGCCCGCCCCGCCGATGTGGTGCAGCCGGGACATATTTTTCCGCTGATGGCGCGGCGTGGGGGGGTTCTGATCCGTGCCGGGCATACCGAGGCAGGCTGCGATTTGGCCCAGTTGGCTGGTTTGGAACCGGCGGCGGTGATCTGCGAGATCCTCAAGGAGGACGGTGAGATGGCCCGTCTTCCCGACCTCCTCCCCTTTGCCCGCGAGCATGGCCTGAAGGTGGGGTCGATTGCCGACCTGATCCGTTACCGCAGTCATACCGAATGTCTGGTGGAACGAGTGGCGGCGCGGCCCTTGAATACCCCCCAGGGCGCTTTTGAGGTCGTGGCATTTTATGATGCGGTGGGTCATCGTACCCATCTGGCTCTGGTGCATGGTCAGATCGAAGCGGCACGGGAGACATTGGTGCGTGTGCACGAGCCTTTTTCCGTGACAGATGTTCTGGATGACGGGGTGGGGCGGCATTCCTTTGGCATACAGGGCGCCATGAAAAAAATCGTGGCGGCGGGGAGCGGCGTAATCGTACTGTTGCACGGAGAAGATCATGCTCAGGATCTGATCGCCTGGGCCACGGCGGAGGTCACATCGGCGCCTTCCCCTGGACGAAAATGGGACTCGCGCCTGCATGGGGTAGGCGCACAGATTTTACGGGCGGTGGGGGTGGGGCGTATGAAAGTGTTGTCCCGCCAACGCAAAATGCCCAGCATGGCAGGTTTTGGACTGGAGATTACTGGATATGTCACACCCGAGGAATAGACCCTGGAATACCAGCATGGCGGATATTGCCTGTGATGGCAAGGGGTTGCGCATTGCCATCGTATTGGCCCGCTTCAATGAGGCCATTGGCGAACAACTACTGGCGGCGACAGGCAAGGCGCTGATGGAGCGTGGCGTGGCTGAAGAAGATATTCCGGTATTGCGTGTGCCCGGTGCCCTGGAACTGCCCCTGACTCTCAAGGTTCTGGCGGAAACCGGGCGCTTCCAGGCCTTGATTGCCTTGGGTTGCGTGGTGCGCGGAGATACCTATCACTTCAAGATCGTGGCGGATGAATCGGCGGCCGGGATTACGGCCGTACAACTGGCCACGGGGATTCCCATTGCCAATGGGGTACTGACTACGGAAAACGATGCTCAGGCCTTTGCCCGGGCCGAACATAAGGGACAGGACTGCGCCTTGGCGGCCATCGAAATGGTGCGTCTGCTCGAAGAAATCCGGCGGGGAATACTATGAAATCGGCACGCCGTCAAGCGCGCGAGTTGGCGGTGCAGGGGCTCTATGAGTGGCAACTGGCAGACACCGAACGGGCAGCCATCATCGATCATCTCGGTACTCAACCTCACTTCATGCGCGCAGATCGGGCGTTTCTTGAAGAGTTGCTGAAAGGAGTGATGACGGAGCGGGAGTCCCTGGATCAGCGACTGAGCGTGCTGATCGACCGGCCCCTGACGCAGATCAGTCCGGTGGAGCACGCCATCCTGTGGCTGGCCAGTTATGAACTGGTTCATTTTCCTGAAACGCCTTTTCGCGTCATTTTGAATGAGGCCATCGATTTGGCCAAGCGTTTTGGAGGCACGGACGGACATAAATACGTCAACGGCGTGCTGGATCGTCTGGTGGCGCAGGAACGTCCGGAGGAACGCCAGCGTCCGGTGCGTCAAAAAACTTCCTGAGGGACTGTGGTGAAATGACGGGCGAGTTTGCACTGATCCGGCGTTATTTCCATCCTCCTACCCGACATACATTGTTGGCGGGGGGGGATGACGCCGCCTTGATCGTGCCACAGATGGCGCATGAATTGGCCCTTTCCACCGACCTGTTGGTGGGGGGGCAACACTTTTTTCCGGATATGGATCCCCACCGCCTGGGACAAAAAGCAGCAGCTGTGAACCTGTCAGACATGGCCGCCATGGGGGCGACGCCCCGTTGGGTTTTGCTGGGGTTGACCCTGTCCTCCTTCCAGGAATCCTGGGTGGCCGCGTTCAGCCAGGGTTTTCGCAAGATTTTGGATGCCCATGAGGTGGACTGGGTTGGCGGAGATACCACGGCGGGGCCCCTTGCCCTGGCAGTGACGATCATCGGTGAAGTTCCGGACGGTCAGGCGTTGCGGCGCAGTGGTGCCCATGGGGGAGAGGATATCTGGGTCTCGGGTACCTTGGGCGATGCGGCTCTGGGTTTGGACTGGCGCCTGGGACGTTGCCCGGATCTTGCGCCTGCAGCCCGAGACTTTGCCCTGGAACGCTTCGAATGTCCGACTCCACGGGTCGCTCTGGGGCAAGCCCTGCGCCCTTTGGCCAGCGCTGCCATCGATATTTCCGACGGTTTGCTGGCAGATTTGGGGCATCTTCTGACGGCTTCCGGCGTGGGTGCCCAACTGGAGTTGGCACGCATACCCACCTCTGCGGCTCAACCTTCAGGGCCCACCGATTCGGACTGGCAGCGCCGGGTGTTGCAGGGGGGGGAAGACTACGAATTATGTTTCACTGCGCCCTCTTCCCGGCGTTCCCAACTGGAAGCGTTGGGGCGTGCCGGGACGGTGGTCCTGACCCGCATCGGACGAGTGACCGCTGCTCCGGAGGAACGGTTCATACAGGATGAGAAGGGTCAGTCCGTGGCAGTTTCCTGGCGGGGATATGATCATTTTGCAGGGGCCACATGAAACGTGCCACCGCCAGTTTCATGAAGGAAAGCCCACTCCACTGGGTGGCCTTGGGCGGAGGGGCAGGGTTGTCCCCCTGGGCCCCGGGAACGGTGGGCAGTTTGCTTGGTTTTCCGCTCTTTTTATTGCTGCGCTCCCTGCCCTGGGGCGTACAATGGTCGCTTTTGGCGGGTTTGTTTCTGTTTGGTATATGGGCCTGTGGTGCAACGGCACGGGCACTGGAAGATGAGGATCCCAAGGCGGTGGTTTGGGATGAAGTGGTGGCCTGTGCAGGTGTACTTCTTCTGGCCCCACCTACGGGGCTTGGGTGGATGTTGGGATTTGGGTTGTTTCGTCTGTTCGATATCTGGAAGCCTTTTCCGATTGGCTGGGTTGATCGACGAATCAAAGGGGGGGTAGGGATCATGCTGGACGATGCCTTGGCGGCCGTTTTGGCAATGTGGATACTCTGGCATATAAAGGGGGTATGGCATGGGCACTTCTGAACAGGATCTCGAGACCACGGACCCGCTTCCAAGAAAATCGGACAAAGATCTGGCTCAACGGGTGGGCGATGCCCTGAGTCAACGGGGCTGGACCTTGGCCACAGCCGAATCTTGTACCGGCGGGGGGATGGCCGCTCTGGTTACAGAAATTCCCGGCTGTTCCCAGTGGTTCGATCGTGCCTGGGTGACTTACAGTAACCACAGCAAAGTCACTTTGCTCGGGGTCCCTGAGGCACTCATCGAAGCATTTGGTGCGGTGAGTGAACCGGTGGTTTGCGCCATGGTGGAAGGTGCCCTGAAACTCAGTCGCGCGGACATTGTAGTGGCTGTGAGTGGCGTGGCCGGACCGGGAGGGGGCACGGCGCATAAGCCGGTGGGAACCGTTTGTCTGGCCTGGGGGGAACGGCAGGGAGGGATCCGGACCGATACTTTCTGGTTTCCGGGGGACCGGCACGCCATTCGCACCGCAGCGATTACCCAGGGTTTGCTGGGCGTGTGGGAATGGGTCTGTAAACCGGCGCTCGCATGAATGGCGGAAGCCCCTTGACGGTCGGGGGTAACTGTATATAATTACAGTCTTTGGCCCTGTGTTGAATGAACATCACAGAATCCGTTTATTGCACGGTATTTCGTCCGGGAATGCGCCTAGAGTGAGTGCTTGGACACATGATAGAGTGAGGAACAGGCATGGAAGAGCATAAGAGCAAAGCGTTGGCCGCTGCGTTGTCCCAGATCGAAAAGCAGTTCGGTAAAGGAGCAGTGATGCGCCTGGGGGCCGGGGGTGTTGAAAATGACATCGAGGTGATTTCCACCGGTTCTCTCGGGCTTGATATGGCCCTGGGTGTGGGGGGGTTGCCACGGGGCCGGATCGTGGAGATTTATGGGCCTGAATCCTCGGGTAAGACCACGTTGACCTTGCATTTCATTGCTGAAATGCAGAAAAAGGGAGGGGTGGCTGCATTTATCGATGCCGAGCATGCCCTGGACCCGGTCTATGCCCAGAAGTTGGGGGTCAATGTGGCTGATCTGCTCATTTCTCAGCCTGATACGGGGGAACAGGCCCTCGAAATCGCGGACATGCTGGTGCGTTCCGGATCTGTGGATATCGTGGTGGTGGATTCGGTGGCCGCTCTGACCCCCCGTGCGGAAATCGAAGGCGAGATGGGGGATTCCCATGTGGGTCTCCATGCCCGTCTCATGTCCCAGGCATTGCGCAAGTTGACCGGTAACATCAAACGGTCTAATTCCATGGTTGTATTCATCAATCAGATCCGTCTCAAGATTGGGGTTATGTTTGGCAATCCGGAAACCACCACAGGGGGAAATGCGCTCAAGTTTTATGCCTCTGTGCGACTGGATATCCGGCGCGTAGGTTCCATCAAGAGAGGGGATGAGATCATTGGCAGCGAGACGCGGGTCAAGGTCGTCAAGAACAAGGTGGCTCCCCCTTTCAAGGTGGCGGATTTCGACATCCTGTACGGGGAAGGGATTTCACGGGAGGGAGAAATCATCGAATTGGGGGTCATGGCCAAGGTAATTGAAAAATCCGGGTCCTGGTATGCCTATCAAGGGGAGAAGATCGGGCAGGGCAAGGACAATACGCGCCTCTACCTGCGCGAGCGCCCAGCGCTGGCCCAGGAAATCGAGGACCGTATCCGTTCTGCCAGTGGACTGGAAATGCCGGTGGGAAAAACTGAGGAAGAGTGACAACGTTGCGTGAACGAGCCCTGCGCCTCCTGGCGCGGCGCGAATATACCCGGCACGGACTGGCGCTGCGCCTGAAGCAGGAGGTTGCCGCGTGCGTGGATCTGGAGGCGCTGCTGGACCAACTGGAGCGCCAGGGGTATTTGTCAGATCAGCGGGCAGCGGAGGCTCTGCTGCGAAAACACGCAGAGCGTCACGGGGTGCTGCGCCTGCGCCAGGATTTTCAGCAACAAGGGGTTCCTGCGGCCTTGGCCGCATCCCTGCTCGAAGAAGCCCGAGCCCATGAGTTGAAGGCGGGCCAAGCAGTATGGGCGCGGAAATTCGGTCAGTTCCCTGAAACAGCCGCAGATCGGGCCCGACAAATGCGCTATCTGGTCAACCGCGGATTCTCCCGTCCCACCATTGCTGCCGTACTTGGCGGGGATGGGGAGGATGACGGGGAATGAAGGAGTGGAATGGAAGGAAAAATCACCGTGACCCGGAGCCCACCCTGGGATGAGGCCGCAGCCAGGCTCAGACGAGCCCGGTGGTGTTCTGCAATCCGTTGCACGATGGACAGACCCAATCCACTCCCCTGTTGACCGCTGCCGGGCAAGCGATAGAATCTTTCCATGACCCGCTGCATTTCTTCGGCGGGGATTCCCGGCCCATTGTCTGTGATATCCAGTTGAACTTCATGGGACGCTGTCTGGGATAACTGCAAAACCACCGTGCTGCGGGGAGGGCTGTAGCGGATGGCATTGTCCACCAGATTACGCAGCAGGATGCTCAGATGGCCGCTTTGGCCCAAAATGCGCAGGGCAGTCTCGCCCTTGAGAAGCAGTTCTATTTTTTTCAATTCGGCTTGACCCGCCAAAAAAGCCAGGGACTCAGCCGCGAGGGGATAAATCAGCACCAGGTCATGACGCGTCCCTGCTTCTTCCGGGTCAATGCGTGCCAGAGTGAGGAGTTGTTCGATCAGATGGGTGGACCGTTCTATCCCCTGCTGCACCTGATGCAGGGCATGGTGGCGGTCTTCCTCCATGACGGAACGCAGGGCGACCTGAGCCTGGGTACGCAGAGCCGCCAACGGGGTGCGTAATTCATGGGCGGCATCGGCGGTGAAGCGGCGTTCTGATTCGATGGAGTGGCGCAATCGCCCGAACAGGTCGTTGAGGGCCGTGGCCAAGGGTTTGACTTCGAAGGGGATGGAAAGCAGGTCCAGAGGCTCGAGGCGGTCTGCAGAGCGCTGAACCACTTCGCGCCGCAACTGACGCAAGGGACGCAGTCCGGTATTGACCATGACCCAGATCATCAGGGGAACCAGGGGAATGGCAATGGCCACGGAGGGAAACAACATGTTCAGAACGATCTGACGAGCCAGTCGTTCCCGTCCACGCATGGGTTCGGCCATCTGAATCATGAGTTCATGGGCCGAGTCCCACAGAACCAGTAAACGCCAACGATGGGTATTGATGGTGATCGTGGAATAACCCGGCTGGGTGGAAGCCCCCATCAAGGTGGCAGGGGCAGTGGCAGACCGCAAAATCAGGGTTTGATGGTTCCAGACCTGATAGACCATGGTTTGTTCATACTCATGGGTGACCGGAGATTCGTCCTCGATCCCGTGCTCGATGCGTTCCGTGAGGGTACGTTGCGCAATGCCCAGCAGAACATGGGCGGACTCGGCCATTTGGGCATCAAAGAGGGAGTCCAGTTCCTGTCGTGCCGAGCGGTGGTCAAAGAATACCACCACGATCAGGACGAGGGACATGGCCCCCAACAATAACAGGAGCAGGCGTTGGCGCAAGGAATTCATGGGGTGCGCTGCACGGGTCCGGGAGGATCAGGGTTTGTCGATGACATACCCGATGCCACGCAGGGTTCGGATCAAGGTGTTGCCCAATTTTTTGCGCAAGTGGTGAATATGGACCTCGATGGAATTGCTTTCCACTTCTTCGCCCCAGCCATAGAGACGGGTTTCCAGTTGATCGCGGGTCTGAACCCGGCCAATGTTGAGCAGAAGTTGGTGTAAAAGGGAAAATTCCCGTGCAGACAGTTCCACCAGTGTGTCGTTTTTAAATACTTGGTGGGCGGCAGGATCGAGACTGATCTCCCGGTAGGTGAGGAGGGGGGTGGCCAGTCCGCTGCCGCGGCGCGACAGAGCCCGGAGACGGGCGATTAACTCGTCGAGATCGAAGGGTTTGATCAGATAATCATCGGCCCCCGCATCCAGTCCGGTGACCCGGTCAGAAATGGTATCCCGCGCCGTCAAGAGCAGAACGGGAAGGGTCATGGCTTGGGCGCGTAACCATTTCAATAATTCCAGGCCGGGAATTTTGGGTAAACCAAGATCGAGCACTGCAAGATCATAATTTTCTGATTGCAGAGAAAATTTGGCGGTCTGGCCATCTTCCACCCAATCCACGGCATAGCCTGCCTGACGCAGGCCCACGCGCAAACCATCACCCAGCAAAGGATCGTCTTCAACCAGTAAAAGTCTCATGAATCATCCCAAAGAAAGTGACATTCTAGAGGAAATGGCCGGATTCGATCTGGATAAAAAGAAGTGGCCCAGCGGGCCACCTTAAGGGGAAACGAATCCATTCACAGAGGAGTCTCAGACTCAGGAGTGATTAGACACTATTTGCCTTAAGTGCGCCTTAAATCGCAGGAATCGTGGGTTATTGAGTGCGTTCCACGGCCAGCAAGGTAAGTTGCTGGAGTGCGTCCCGATAGGTCGAGGGGGGGAGGGCCTGATTCAGGTGAGCCAGGGCTGACTGGCTGAACTGCAACGCACGCTGGCGGGCATACTCCAGGGCCCCGCTGTCCCTGACGATGCAGGCAACGGCTTCCAGAGAGGATCCGCCCCCCTGTTCAATGGCGTTTCTGAGCAAGTCGGCCTGAGCAGGCGCGGCGGTTTGGAGGGCGCGGATCACCGGGAGTGTGGCTTTTCCTTCGGCCAGATCATCACCCAGATTTTTGCCCAGATCCTCCAGTTGGCCTGAATAATCCAGTACATCATCGATAATTTGAAAAGCGGTGCCCAATTCACCGCCGAAGGTCGCCAGATGTTCCTCGATGGGAAGGGGGGCCTCAGATAGAATCCCTGCCAGACGGGTTGCGGACTCGAACAACTTGGCGGTTTTGTAGCGGATTACCTGTAAATAGCGAGATTCATCCACTTCTGGGTCGTGACAGTTGAGCAATTGCAACACTTCGCCTTCAGCGATCACGTTGGTGGCATCCGCCAGCACCTCCATGACTTTCATCTGATTGACGGAAACCATCATCTGGAAGGCGCGTGAGTAAATGAAATCGCCCACCAGCACACTGGCTTCGTTACCAAACAGGGAATTGGCGGTTTTTTGTCCGCGCCGCAGATCAGATTTATCCACGACATCATCGTGCAACAGGGTCGCGGTATGGATGAATTCGACGACGGCAGCAAGCGTATGGTGATGATGGCCCTGATAGCCCAAGGCACGAGCACAGAGTAGCAGCAGAAGAGGGCGCAGGCGTTTCCCTCCGCTGTGAATGAGGTATTCGGCAATCTGTCGGACCAGCGCCACATCAGAATGCAAGTGATGGCGAATGACCGCGTCCAGTGCTTTTAGATCATCGGCCGCCAGGATGCGGATCGGTTCAAAACTCACAGCGCGTTCTCATGCACAGGACAACACTCTCAGGGCCAATGGGTTTAGTGAAGACAGGGGGCGATCCGTAGTTTACCAAAGGATCGAAGGCCCCGCATGGCTTCGGCGCCCTGTTTTGGCGCCGGCATACCGGAACTGGCACCGTTTAGCAGCGCGGCGCACGGAATTCTGCCGTGAACTTTTCAAAAAATACAGTTTAATCAGGGGACTTTTCAGGATTCTGCGCCCTGTTTCCTATGGCATCAATTTTGCTTGATAAAGGTTGAAGCGAAGAGATTTCTCGGGAGGTCGATCATGAAAACTGGAAAATTGATGTGGCTGATCATTTCGGTACTCTTGTTGGTCGGTATGGGAGTGGTGAGTTTGACACTGGAGAAGGTGCACCAACAGAAGGAACAACGTCAGCAGGATGCCCTGTTGATGTCCATGGCTCCCTACCAAACGGATATCGATGAGACGTTGAGGGAGATGGAAGACGATTCGGGGCACTGAGGCAAAGGACGGACCTGGGGTCATGACTCAAATTTCAGACCACTGGTGCGTTGGGTGGGGCGAGCCAGTCCGACTTCCAGCGTGTTGGGGTCTGCGCAGAGCAGGGTAAGGCGCTGGCGGGCACGGGTAATGCCGGTGTAGATCAGTTCCCGGGTGACGATGGGATGGGGTGCAGGAAGCACCAGGCAGGTGTGCTCGAATTCTGAGCCCTGGGATTTGTGGACGGTCAGGGCAAAGGCGGTTTCCACATGGTTGAGCCGGCTGGGTGCCCGTGCGCGCAGGGTTCGTGCCGTATCCGGAAAATAGACCCGTAGTCCCTGCGCCGGATGGGGAGAGCGCAGGGTCAGACCAATGTCCCCGTTGGCCAGGGACAGGTCGGCGTCGTTACGGGTGATGATGACCGGACGCCCTTCGTACCATTCGCCCTGGGGCTGGAGTCCGCCCATGGCTCGCAATTTTTGCTCAATGGAACGGTTGAGTTCGATCACGCCCCAGGGGCCCTCGCGCAACGCGCACAGGACACGAAACTGGTCCAAAGTCTGGAGCAGCAAAAGAGCCCAGGCATCAAAATCGGCGGATGCGGCGGGTCGGGTCTGAAGCAGTCGAGAAAATTTTCCATAGGAGAGTTCCGTGGGGCGGGTGGCGACCTCCACCACTTCCTGAGGTGAAGCGCATTCCTTCCAGATCAAGGAGGAATGGGTTTCTTGTTTCAGCAAGCGGGTGACGGAGTTGACGTCACCGGCATTGACCGCCAAGGCCAGGGTGCCGATGGCGGTACCAAAGCGATGACTGTGACGCAGCATGACACGGCATTGGGCCAGATCCGAACCTTTGCTATCCCGCAGATTTTCTGGCAAGGGTGGTTCACCCAGGGCACAGAGAAAAGTGGCCGTCTCCGGACGGTAATGTCCTGCCTCGGCATGGAGGCAGAGATCCCCCAGCACAGCGCCCGCTTCCACGCTGGCCAATTGATCACGATCTCCCAGAAGCACGATGCGGCTGCGGGGCGGGAGGGCATCAAACAGCGCCACCATCATTTTCAGATCCACCATGGAGGCTTCATCCACAATGAGGAGGTCGAGGTCGAGGGGGTGCGCGGCATCGTGGCGGAACTGGCGAGTCGTCCAGTCCTGGCCCAGCAAGGAGTGGAGCGTGCGAGCCGGGCCCACCTGTTCGATGAGGGTCGAAATATCCAGTGCTGCAGGCAGGTTCGAAGGCAATTCACGAAGGGCTTTCTGGAGAGACTCGGTCAGGCGGGCTGCGGCCTTCCCGGTGGGTGCGGCCAGGGCAATGCGCAGCGCTTCCGGACGGGCGGACTGGCTCAGGAGAACAGTTAGCAAACGGGCGACGGTATAGGTTTTTCCGGTGCCCGGTCCGCCGGTGATGAGGGTAAAGGGGCTGCGCAGGGCAAGGGCACAGGCCACCCGTTGCCAATGGATTTCAGAATGGGCGGGGAAGAGGGCGTGAAGCCAGGGAAGGGCGTTGGTCAGCGCATCAAGGGACCAGAGGGCAGGGTCGGTACGCTGGCGAATCTGTTGGCTGAGGGCAGTTTCGTACTGCCAATAGCGGCGCAGGTACAGACGGTTTTCCGCCAGAACCAGTGGAGAAGGGACTGGGGACGAGGGAGGTCTGATACAGGGGCTGCCGTACAGGGTGTTTTGCCAGACAGGGAGGGTGCGCGGCAACCCGGTCAGTACCTGGGCCAGTTCTGCCTCCAGTTCCGTACCCAGAGTCAGGGTATTCAGAAGAAGGGAGTCGAGATCCAGGCAACTGTGCCCCCGTCCTTCCAGATAGGCAACCAAAGCCGTGACCAGCAGAAGTTCGGGCGTGGGTGCGGGGTCATGCCGGGAACACCAACGTGCAAAGGAGATATCGAGTAGGCGTAACTTCCCCTGACGGTACCAGGTTTCAAGATGTTCCAAAAGGGAGGCGGGGGTCATGAAGAGATTCCAGGAAACGCGGGGGTGAGCAAGGCATCGAGCGTTTCAATCCACTCATGGGGAGATTCGAGGAGCAGGCTCCCGCGCTCCGGTCCCTGGATACCCCGCAGGAAGAGGTCGATGCCGCCGCCCAGGTGCTGGCGGGGGATATAGGTGGATCCCAGACGCACTTTCAGAAGGCGGTGCAAGGCCAATAGATAAAGCGCCAGTTGTACCTCATAGCGATGAGTGAGCACGGCCTGCTTCAGAGCCGTGCGGGTATAGGCGGCATCATTTTCCCCCAGGGCATTGGATTTGTAGTCCAATACCCAGAAACGATCCTCCCAGAGGAAGACCAGATCGGCAAACCCCATCATCAATCCTTTCAGTGTCCGTGCCGTGAGGGGGGGGCGAGGGTGACCAGGCCAGAAACGGGTTTGGCAAAAGTCATCCAGTTCTTCGGTATGGGTGGGCTGGAGCGGAAACCAGAACTCCATTTCCTGGAAAGTATGGGGAAGTGCACGCAGGGCCACTCCACTGGGGGCAATGGGGGTCAGGGCGATTTCCTGTAACCACTGCTCGAGGTCAGCGGCATGAGTTTCCCAGCCTTGACGAAGGCAGCGTTGATGTAACTGAAGATTCAATGTGGGGTCGGTATCGAAGGTAAAACGGCGCTCGGCAGCCCAGGCCAGTTGTTCATGCAGAAATTTCCCGGCCCAGGCCCCGCGTGGAAAACGGTGGCGTGGGCTGGTACCGGGAAGAGGCGAGTTTTGTTGTGCAGTGGGTGAATCAGGCAACACAAATGCCAGGGAACGGGTGAGGGAAGAAAAACTGTGAATGGCCCAGGCGCGATCGAAGGGGCCTGTGACCAGGGAGGCAGGGCGCAACGCTGGGGCAGGCGGGGGGATGAAGCCCGTGACTGACAACGGTAGACTGGCTTCCGTGAAGTGCACCTCCGGAAGACTTTTCCAGGTTTCCTGGAGCAGGGGCAACAGTTCTTCGGCAGGAGCGCCCGGGGTGGCCCCCAACAACCAACCCAGGGCACTGGCGGAGAACAGCGGGCCGCTGGTTTTATATTTGAAGGGCGAAACCCCGATCCACAGGGCGTGCTGGGCACGGGTCAAGGCCACATAAAGCAGGCGGATATCTTCCTGGAGGCGCTTTTCCTCGGCTTCGGGTTGGGGTTTGAAACAGGTAGCAAAGGGAAGATAGACTACAGGAAATTCCAGGCCCTTGGCTTTATGGATGGTGATGATACGGACCCGGTCCGCATCACTTTCCAGACGTAATTCTTCCGGGCTCGAGGTGGGGGTCTGAAGCTCGTGGATCAGCCACTGGATCAGGGCTTCCGGGCCTTCGAGATGGGCGCTGGTGCGTTGCAGGAATTCCGCCAGATGGAGGACCTGGGTGAGACGACGCTCTCCGTCTTTTTCCTGTAACCAGCGGGCTGGCAGAAAGAAATGATGGAGCAGGCGCTGCAGCATGGATAAAACTCCCTGTCGCTGCCAGCAGTGGTGCAGTTCCATCCAGAAATTCAATATCTCTTCAAAGGCGGTTTCCGACCTGGCCCATTGTTCCAGTTCAGCCAGGGAGAATCCCAGGGTGCTGGTGCCCAGGGCCGCCCGCAGAAGGCGGGGGTTGCGGGGATGAGCCACGGACTGGAGCCAGAGAAGGATGTCCGGGGTTTCCGCAGAGTCCAGCAGGTGACTTCGGTCAGACAGATAGACCGAGGGAATGTTTCGTCGTTCCAGGGCACTTTTCACCGCAGCGGCTTCATGACGGTCGCGCACCAGTATGGCCAGATCAGCGGGGCGAAGAAGGGCCTGGAGGCCGCTGGTGTAAAAACCGGCGGCGGAGGTTAGAAGTCTACCCAAATGTTCCGCACAATGTTCTGCCATGCGTTCGAATAATTGCCCCCGGTTATCCGGTTCCGTGGTCCAGGCCACCGTGAGGGCAGGCTGGGGCCGCCCGTCACAGAGCAACTGTTCATCCCGTCCACGGGCCTGTACGGGGTGGAACGGCAAGGGAGCATCATCCTTTGCACGAAAGCGGAAGGCCCCGGGTCCGACCCGTTGTTCGGCGCCTTCGAAGAGTACATTGATGAGTTCGACGACGGGAGCCACCGAACGATGATTGGTGGTCAGGAGGTAATGACGGGGCGCTACGGACGCACGGGCTTTGAGGTAACTCTGAATATCTGCGTCGCGGAAACCATAAATGGATTGTTTGGGATCACCGATCAAAAAGATCCCCCGTTCCGAGGCATTGGCATTCAGATCGTAAATCCGGTCCAGCATGCGCAGTTGGCGCATCGAAGTATCCTGAAATTCGTCGATCAGGGCAACGGGATAGCGCAGGCGCAGACTTGTGACCAGGGCCTCTCCTTGCGGTCCCTGCAGGGCCTGGTCGAGACGTTGCTGGATATCGGTGAAGTTCTGGCGCAGGACCTGGGCCTTGTGCTGGGCAAGGCGCAGGGCGACACCTTCCACCATGAGGTCATGCAAATGCTTCCTTTGGTCTTTCAGGTTTTGCAAGGCTGTGCGGAAGTCATGGAGTTCGTCAAAAAGCGCCGGGGGATCGATCTGAAAATTTTTCTTGACTTGTGCCTGGAGTCCGTTGAGCGTAAGTTTGTCCCACTGGTCCTCCGTCAGACAGGGATCGGCCGGGCCGTTTTCCTCGCACCAGTGGAGTAAACGGGCGCACCACTGACGTACTGTTTCCCCCTTGAAGGTTTTTTGATTGAAAGGGGTGTCGGGTTGACTGGGCGGGAGTTGGCCGTCGAGCCAGGCACATAGGATTTCGATGCGGGGACGCCAGAGCGTGCGCAGGGTTTTCAACTCATGGGTCATTGCATGGTGCTTTTCAGTCCAGGCGATGGCGTTAATGCTGACGCTTTCCGTCGACCAGAGCGGGAGGGTGTTTTTTGGGAGATCTTTCTGGATGCGTTGAGAAAAACGGGAGAAATCTTTCCAGTCCTCCAGAAAAACCCGGAATTCCAAACCACTCAATGGGTAAAGGCGTTGTCGCCAAAGATCCTGCAAAGCCGCGGGAATCAGGTCTTCGTCGTTGTCCGTGATTTGGGCGGGGAACCATTGTCCATGGGCAAAAGTCGTGTCCTGTAACACCTGTTGGCACCAGGCGTCCAGCGTGTGGATGGCGGCGCCCTCCATGGCTTGGCTGGCCAGGGTCAGGCGCCAGGCGGCACGGCGCCGTGTCGACGATTCAGGATAGTCGTCCAGCAGGGAACGAAGGAAATCATCGGTGGGAAGACTGTCGCCTCTGAAACAGGCTGCGGCTTCTTCCAGGCGCACTCGAATGCGTTCGGAAAGTTCGCGGGTGGCTGCTCGGGTAAATGTCATGACCAGAATCTGTTCGGGCAGGAACGCGCCGGGGGGGGCGTGATTCGCGGTGCCGTGTCCCAACACCAGACGCACATAGAGCGCAGCCAGGGTCCAGGTTTTTCCGGTTCCGGCACTGGCTTCGATGAGGCGACTCCCCCACAGGGGAAAGGTCAGAGGATCAAGGGGGTCACTCATGGAAGGACCCTAGGGGAGTCAATACGGCATTTTTTGCCCAGGACCATAGAGGAGGCCCCAGACAGTGGGCCAGGGATTCAAATTCTCCCGTTTGGTTCAGGCAGGCAAAGGTAGGGTAGATCCGTTCCTGATAACGGTCCTTTTCCGCAGGCGAATGGTCTGTCCCTTCGTAGATCTGGGCGGCTTTGCCCAGATCGTCGGATCGAACCAGAGTAAGAGCGGATTTGAGCGCCATCGGCAGCGGTCGGCGATGGCCCTCCTGCCAAAGTTCGATCAGAGAAGAAAGCACCCCATGAGCTTCTTCCGGTGCAGGAGCGCGCAGGGTGAGCAAGGTGTCCTGTGCCACCAGATGACAGTCGAGCACGTGACCCGTGGCGCTGGTAACGAGGTGGCGGAGCCAGACGGGAAGCAGTTTGTGCAGTTGCAGGTCTTTGCCATTTTTTTCCAGGACCCGGGAGGCATGGAGTTCCAACCATGCGGCGGGTTTCCCGTCCCCCTCTCCTCGTAGGCCTTCCAGCCAGTCCCGGATTTCATAGGCACCAAAAGAGAGGTGAACCGGGTGCTTCTCGCAGGGGTGGGGATAACGTTCCTGCAATTCTCCCCAGGTTTCCAGCATGGGGGTGACGGTGTTGCGCAATTCGGTCATGACCGCCTGTCCCATTTCCGCCAGGGGCAGTTGTCCGGCACGACACAGACGCTGTAACCGGGTTTCCAGTTCCTGCGATTCGTGCGGGTTAAAAGGTGGGGTGATCAGGGCATCGATCCATTCATGACGTGCCAAACCCGAAGTCTCGAATATTTCTTCGTCCGGGGGAGTCAGGGTTTCCTCAAAATGCGTATTCAGGATGGATTCCAGGTAAAACCTGACCGGGTTTCTGAGAAAACGCCCCAGTCTCTTGAGAGAGAGCGTTTTGGGTGGATCCTGGGGAGCGAGGGGAGGAAAAGGTGCTTTCAGTAATTCCGGGTCAAAGATCCGACGCCATTCCTCGGCATAGGTGTGAAGGGGCTGGTTTTCCTCGAAATAGCGGCGACTGAAGGGTTGCAGGGGGTGATCCTGAGTCTGCTGGGCCAGGAGATCGGAATGCCCGTGACTTTCATCGGGGCGCCAACCGCGCACCAGATAGTCGCGTAACTGGGCCACCAGCACGGAGGGAGGGCGTTCGGAATCATCGCGCGGGTCCCGACCGCACCAGCTGATGGACAGGACTCGCCGGGCGGCGAGCAGGGTATCCAGCATCAGAGCCCGATCATCTTCCTGCCGGGCGCGATCGCCGGGGCGCGGCATGCCTGGCCATTGCATCAAATCGTGCGGGCGCGCGGCAGAGCGGCGAGGAAAGGCTTCGAGATTCATGCCCAATAGGCAGATGACTTCGAAGGGAAGGGAGCGCAGGGGCAATAATGTGCAAAATGTGACGCCTCCGCTGAGAAAACGGCCCGATTCCTTGGGTTCTTCCAGCGTATCGAACCAGGATCGACGAAACAGGGAAAGGGGAATCGGATCTGCAAAACCAGTTTCCTGGCACAGGGTCAGCCAGTCACTCAGGGCTTCGTGCAACAGGCCCAGGCTGAGATTTTCCAGTTCATTGGTCGCATCGAACCAGTGGTTCAGTAAATGGCGTCCCCGCTCCACCCAGACGGCTGGGGGAGCAGGGGTACGCAGGGTTTCCCAGGTTTCTTTCAGGGTCTCGATGAAACGGGCCAAGGAGCCAAGGGTCGTGGCCTCCAGTCCGCTCAAGTGCGGGTAGGGCTCGATTCCGTCGAAGGGGCCGGAACATCCATTGGCATAGCCGAGCCAGAGACGTTCCAGACCAAAGTGCCAGGTATTCTGATCGCCACAGGCCCCCAATTCGAGAGAAGTGCGATGGAGGTCATCCAGGCCCCAGCGAATACCACTGGCTTCCACCCACTGAGACAACTTGCTCACCCCGTTGGCATCCAGTTCAAAGCGCTGTGACAACGCAGGAACTTCCAGCAACGAACGGACTTCGCTGGCCGTGATCCGGTGCTGGTCGAGGGCCAGCAGCCATTTCAAGGCGTGGATGAGCGGGGTACTGAGGCGGGGGCGGGAGAGGGCGATTTCATAGGGAATGAAGCGCGGGTCGCCGGATTCATAACGATCAAAGACGGCTTCGATGAAAGGGACATAATCTTCGAGCGCGGGAACCATGACCACGATCTGACGAGGCTGCAATGCGGGGGATGCCTGAGTCAAAAGATCGAGCAATTGGTCCTGTAATACTTGTACTTCGCGCAGGGGGCTATGGGCGCGATGAAATATCAGAGAGCGATCCGTTGCAGCAACGGCATTCAGCGGGTGCTCGGCGAGAGGGAGCAAATCGCGGATGGCGCACTGAACTTCTTCCAGTAACGTGCGAGGGATTCGTTCATCGAATAGATCAACGCGGGGGAGGTCCGTGGTATCCGGGACAGAAGGGTCGTAGGCGTCCAGTTGCCGCATGAAGTCTCTTCCCTGGCGACCCCAGGCGGCCAGCAGCGGGTGAGCATGGACATGCATGTCTTCAAAGGCCGTCATGCTGAAATCATGGTGGTGACGCCAGGGTTGGCGGCGCTGAACGGCTTGCCAGAGTTCCCGCCCTTCCACGATATCGGACCAGTGAAAACGACAGGGGTTGAGCAAGGCCACTAGTACCTGGCAGTGATGGGCCAAGGCATCCAGAATCTGCAGGGTTGAATGGGGCAGGGTGGAAATGCCGAAAACGACAATGCGGGGGGGTAACCCGAGGATTTTCCCGTTCCGGTGCAGTCCTTCGAGGACCTGTTGATGCAGGACAGGAAGGGTAAACGCTTGTTCGGTGGGAGACAATTCCTGCCAGAGACAACGCCATAAGGCGGGTTGCCAGGCTTGCGTCGCCGGCACCGGCAACCTTTCTCCCCGGGCCGTGGTCAGTTGGTCTCGACCCTGAATCCAATCCGCCAGCCAGGAGGACCGGTAATTCTGATATTGGTCAAAGAGATCTGCGACTTCGCTGGCAAAGCCATACCGAGCTTCCGGATCCTTCACCCGAAGAAGGTGGGCGATGGCCTCCAGGGGGGTGGGAAGTGAGTTCTGAAGCGCCAGTTTCATGATTCGCCAGATCAGGGCCTGACGATCCAGAGGGGATCGTTCCGCCATCGCCCGGCCCAGGATTTTTCGGTATAAACGCCACAGAAAGCGGCCGGGAAGTTCGGCCCTTGTTGCGGCACAGATCCCCAGCGATTCTGCCAGGGAGGCCTTGACCCATTCGGCCGCACCGATACTGTTGACCAGGATGACTTCTTCGGTCAGAGGGTCCAGAGGGTGCTGGCGCATCCAGTGCACCACGGCCTCTTGCAACAACTCCAGACGGTTGCCATGCAGGACGACGAGACCGGGGGGGTGTGTGCTCATGGGGTGCACAGAACTGTTCCCTCCCTTGGATCAGGGCTGAACCGGAGGCGTGGACCCGGAGTCTCGTTCAAGGTTGGCGACGATTTTGGTGATGGCGTCATGAAGTGCTGCCTTTAGTTGGGCGCTTCGTTCTTCCGGGGTGACGGTTCGGATCATGCGGGTCCAGCGTCCATCGGAAAACCCCGTTTCCGTATCAGACCAGATCTGGTGTCCATTGTGCAAGTCGATCAGTTCGGCTTGTACTCTGACTGGCCGGTAAACTTCATTCAGGGCCCAGAAACCGGAATAGGCCTCAATACTTTCTTCAATGGTTTCATCCACCAGATAAATCCCGGCGATGGCGCGGGTGGCGGGACGGACATAGGCCAGGGCCGCGATGCCGAGGGTGGAGACAACTTCAAAAACGATCACGCCTTTCTTCCAGGCGGTGGGGGTCTGACCATAATCCGTAATCCCGAATCTCAGCAAGGCATCGGCTCCTGGAGAAGACTGTTGGAGTTGGGTCAGAAGTGCGGGATCCAGCGCGTTTCCCTGTCCGGTGATGGGGCGTGTTTCCAGGACCGGGGGCAATACCAGAGGAACAGGATCGACGCGCAGAGCAGGCAGAGGCGACAAATTTTCGGTCATGTCCTGCATGGCGCGCATTTTTGCGCGGTCTATGATCTGATGGACCTTGGCCTGGGTGTCGGGGGTATCCTTGGCTGAGTCGGGAATAGCCCAACTGCGCACCGACGCCGGGTCCACGGTGGAGACTTCGGCCAATTTGAGGTTGAGCGGTTTGTCTCGAGGGGAAAGGACGAAGTCCTGTGTATGGGCACATCCCCCCAGAGCCAGAGCCAGAACGAGGACTGCGCAGAGCGTTCGGTTTGGAGCGGGCAGTGTGGTGTCGATATTCCTTCCATAGGGAATGGCGGAACTTGTCGCGTACCGGATCATGAGAACCTTTGTGGAAGAAGGATAGAGGGTGAAGGTTTGGACTTTCATGCTCGGGGCATTATACTGTACGTCGATATTAATTTTTTCTGCCCGGTTTTCAAACTAGAAAAACCGGGTGTCTTTTGTCATCAGCGCCGTTTGCGCTCATCGTTTACCCTCTCCTGGAAATACAGACTGTTGTCGATGGTAATGTCCTTTGAGAGATCGTCAGGAGCCAATATCCATGATGGGACACACCCAGTGGCTGTTTTTTATGCGTATCGCTCTTTCCTTTCTTCTGGCTTCCCTGGCCGGAGAGGGGGTCTGTCGTCTGGTCAAAATGCCACGAATCACGGGATATGCACTGGCAGGTCTTCTGCTGGGTCCCTTGGGTCTGGACTGGGTGGATGGAGAGGACCTGCCTGACTTCAGATTTCTGGTGGAGTTGACCTTGACCCTGCTGCTTTTCGAGTTGGGCGTGCGGGTGAGTTTGCGTTGGCTGAAATATAATCCCTGGGTCATTGCATCCAGTCTTCTGGAATCAGGGGCGACTTTTGTTGCGGTGTTCGCAGTCCTCATGATGATGGGATTGGAGGTGAAAAGCGCCTTGTCCATCGCGGTCATTGCCATGGGGACTTCGCCGGTCATCGTCCTGCGGATGGTGACCGAGATGCGCGCCCAAGGGCAAGTCACCCAGCGTCTGCTGGTATTGTGCGGCCTGAACACGGTTTATTCGGTGGTGTGTTTTTACCTGATCATGGGCTGGTTTCAAGGCACGTTTCATGGTCAATGGTTCATGGCCCTCTTCCATTCGTTTTATCTTCTTGTGGGTTCCCTGGGGATGGGGTTGGTCTTGGCTCTGTCTTTCAAGTTGTTGCGCAGGATGTTCGAGTTGTCGGACGAGCAAAGTGCGCCTGTGCTGTTCGGACTTCTTCTCCTGTTGCAGGCTTTGCTCGTTGCGCTCGAGTTACCTGTTTTTCTGGCTCCGTTACTGGGGGGGGTACTGGCCAAGCATTTCGACCCACGGCCTCATCTTTGGCCCCGTCACTTTGGAACGGCGGGGAGCATCTTGACAATCATCCTGTTCATGATGACGGGTTCCTTGTTGACCCGGAACGAGTTTATGGTTGGGGCGGAAACCGCCATGATCGTCCTGTTGGTCAGGTTTCTTGCAAAAGGGCTGGGGGTGTTGTTGCTGGGACCGATCAGTGGATTGAATCTGCGTCAATCGCTGGTACTGGGGGTCGTCCTCATCCCCATGGCTGAAATCCCACTGGTGGAATTGATGGATATGCGGACCCTGTACCCTCAGATGGGAGTCAAGATTCTTCCGATCGTTTTCAGCATGATGAACGTGCTTGAAGTCCTGGGGCCCATGGCAGTTCAATGGGGCTTGATTCGCTCGCAGGAATTCCAGGAAAAATCGTCATGAAACTTCCCCCCTTTTCTTCTTCCCGTCCCCTGACCTTGGGCGTGGAACTGGAATTGCAACTGGTTAATACCTACGATTATGACCTTGTGGATTCCACCACCGATCTGTTGCGTCTCCTGAAAAAAAAGGGCAAGGATTGGGACGTCAAGCCGGAAATCACTCAGGGGATGGTGGAAATGGCCACGGGGATCTGTGTCTCCCATGCCGATGTTTTCGAGCAACTCGACGAGATTCGTCAGGGCATCGTGGAATGTGCGGATCGTCTTGATATCGGGGTTTGTGGCGGGGGAACCCACGCATTCCAGCATTGGAGCGAACGCCGTATTTATGATACGCCCCGCTTTGACCAATTATCCTCACTCTATGGGTACCTGGCCAAGCAGTTTACGATTTTTGGGCAGCACGTTCATGTGGGATGCGACAATGCAGACGAGGCGTTGACTCTTCTTCATCTGCTTTCGGGATTCATCCCGCATTTTATTGCCTTGAGCGCGTCTTCCCCCTTTGTTCAGGGCAATGATACGGGTTTTCATTCGGCACGCCTGAATTCCGTTTTTTCGTTTCCCCTGAGTGGACGTGCCCCTTTGATTGAAACCTGGGATTCCTTTGGAGAATACTTTGATTCCATGATGGCAACCGGGATTGTCAAAAGCATGAAGGATTTTTACTGGGATATTCGACCCAAACCCGAATATGGGACGATCGAGGTGCGCGTCATGGATACCCCATTGACCATAGAAAAGGCGGCCCGGATTGCGGCATTCATCCAGTCGCTGACCCGTTATCTGACCCTCGAGCGCCCCTATTCCCCAAGAGAAACAGATTATCTGGTTTATACCTTCAACCGTTTCCAGGCCTGTCGGTTTGGGTATGAAGGGGTTTACGTCAACCCCCGGAACCATGAACATCGTTCCTTGTCCGAGGAAATCCTGGATACCTTGAACAAAATCGAACCCCACGCCATCGCCCTCAAGGCGGATGAAGCCTGTGCCGCCCTGCGTCGAGAAGTATTGACCGCCAGTGGCGATGCGGGTTGGTTGCGTCAACAGCATGCAAAGACGCAGTCTCTGGCCGAAGTGGTGCAGAAGCAATGTGCACGTTGGCGGGCTTGAGGATCCGGTTCGTTTGCCAGAATCACGGTGATATGTTGACACTTGATTGAAGGACAGAGGGAAAATGCATTTTCTGAAGAGATTTGATGCCGAAACGACCAGGGTTTCTGCCCCGGCGGTTCCGAAAAAACCCAGGATTGGACTGGTGCTGGGCGGTGGCGCGGCCCGGGGTTGGGCCCATGTGGGGGTGATCAAAGCGTTGGAAGATGCGGGTATTCATCCTGATCTGGTCTGTGGAACCTCCATTGGAGCCTTGGTCGGTGCGGTGTATGCGGCAGGCGAACTGGACAGGTTCAAACAATGGTTGGTTGACATGAACCTGAGGAATATCTTTTCACTGCTGGATGTCAGTTTGAAGGGAGGAATGATCAAAGGAGAAAAACTGATCGAGTATTTTCGAACTCACTTCGTGGATCGCCCCATAGACCAATTGGCTCTGCCTTATGGGGCGGTGGCGACGTGTCTGCACTCGGGAATGGAGGTCTGGTTGCGCGAAGGCTCGGCCATAGAAGCCATGAGAGCCTCCATTGCTTTTCCTGCACTGTTTCCTCCGGTATGGCGAGACGAAAAGTTTTTGGTGGATGGGGGGTTGGTCAATCCTGTCCCGGTGTCTCTGGCCAGAGCAATGGGTGCTGAATTTGTCATTGCGGTGGATTTGAACACGGACCTTCTTCAACCCTGGATGCGTCCCGAAATGACGAAACCCTCCTTGCGTGAAATTCTAAGCAATAGTATCAATATCATGCAATTACGTATTTCGCGCGGACGGTTGGCGGGGGATCCGGCGGATGTTCTCATTACCCCTAAGGTGGGTCATGTGGGGTTTTTTGATTTCCATCGCGGGGTAGAGGCTATTGAAGTGGGATACAAAAGCGTTGCCAGTGTGTTGCCGGCGTTGCAGATGATCCGTTGAAGGTTTGAGAACCAAATATCAGCGTGACGTCGTGGTGGGGTAGGTGATTCTGAGTACCGACGGGCCTTTTTTATTCCACAGAGGGAACCAGGCGCGATGGGTGTCGGAATCGACGGCCACACTGTGGGCATTGGGCCCTAGCCAGGCCGTTCCCAAGGGGGTGACGGTTCTTCCGTGGATTTGAAACAAGGATACTTCACCAGATTCTCCGGCAACGTAGAGCCAGTTCAAACCGGAATCGTAGGCCAGGACATCGGGATCACGGGCGACGGGGAAAGTGGCGATCGTCCTGTGATTTTCAAGGTCGAAGACGATCAGGGTGTTGTCGTCCGAACAGGCCACAAAAGCCAGTTGGTGGACGGAATCGACCCATAGTCCATGGTTTCCATGGGCCTTGGGAAGGGGATGGCGCGCCAGAACCTGATGGCTCCTGGGGTCGATTTCTGCCAGTTGCCCCAAGGTTTGAAGGTTGACGAACACATGACCGGATGCCGAATCATACTGGCTATTTCCAATCTGACCTTGCAGCGGGATGGTGGCCCTCCGTGTGTTGGAGAGGACATCGATCACCGTATCTGTTCCGCCATGTTCGTCAGAAACGAAAAGTTCATGTTCCCCTGGCACATAGGTCAGGCCGTCCGGATGGTTCCCCACGGGGATGCGAGCGATGATTTGGTGGGACACGCTGTCGATGGCCACCACCTCATCGGTGCCAGTGGCGGAGGCATAGAGTCGGTGAAGTTCTGGAATGTACAGAACTCCATGCACTTGACTGACTTGAGGAATGGTGGCGATGACTCGCAATTCCCGGGTATCAAACACAACCACCGTATCATCCCCTAAATGAGCGAGGAAAAGTTGGTGAGAATCAGGATCGAAGGTGACATAATCCCAGCGCGTTGAGTGACCGGGTAACGGGATATCCCGCAGGGTACTCAGCGGCCAGGCGGGGATTTCCGAGGCCTGGGCGGAGAAGGGGGCCCACAAAAGAAGCAGGCAAAACCAGAGTTGAGCAGAACCGGGGATATCTTTGATCATGGTCTTTGTTCGCTTTTCTGGACTTGCTTGTGCATGGCGGGTGGCGAGACGCTCCGAGAGCCTTGCCGTGCTCAACATTAATCCCCATAATTCCCACTTGAATACTGCGAGGGTATCAGAATGACCCGATGCGCGGCAAGCCCTGCCGGTACTGCCCGTGCCCATAAAGACCATCATGTCGGGGGGGCGTCAACTTGAATAAGAGGTTACCTTGATGCTTTCAACCATTACCCCGCAGGATTTTTCTGGGGCTTTCTCAAGCACTTGTTTGGAACGCGGGCGAGCATATTCTCGCAACGGTAAAGTGATTACGCTGGAAATCCCGAAGGACGGCAGTTTGATTTCTGCGGTTGTTGGTGGTTCTGGCGGCAACCGCTACCGTGTCTATATTCGTTTTCAGGCACAGCCGGGTGGCGGAACGCGGATCGAGGGTGAATGCAGTTGTCCAGTGGGATATAATTGCAAGCATGTGGTTGCGGCACTGCTCAGTGCACGAGCGTTGTCGTTATCACCCGCACCCACGAACGCTGCTCAGACGGATTTTGCCGAAAAAAAATCTGATGAGCCGGCACTGCCCCACGAAATCACCACTTGGCTGAAAGAAATCGAACTGGCAACCCGACCGACGATCGATAGGGATATCTTGTCCGATGATGTGCCACAACGTCTGCTCTATGTTCTCAGGAATTCCCGCAGCACGCCACCACAATTAGAGGTACATTTTTTTACCACCAAGTTGCTCAAGGCCGGCGGTTTTGGCAAGGCATCACCTCATCACAGCGTTCTCAATAACCAGAATCCGCCGCCGCGCTATTTCACGGGACGTGATAAGGAAATTATCGCCAGCATGAATATGCTGCGCACGAGTGGTTATTCACAGATGGGATTGAGAGGGGAGATGGGTGCCAAGGTGGCAACAGAAATGATTGCCACGGGCAGGTGCTATTGGGATACCACAGATTCCGAGCCCCTTTCCATGAGCGAAAAACGCACGGCGCAGCCGATGTGGGTGATGGATGAACTTGGCAACCAGCGGCTGACTTTTGAAATGTCTTTGCCAGCGCGCGTATTACCGTTTTCTCCTCCCTGGTATCTGGATGAGAACGCAAGGGTCTGCGGCGAACTGGATACCGGTATTCCCGACAAAATCGCTCATGCGCTTGCTGACGCGCCAGTCATACCGGCCAATCTGGCAGGACGTCTCGGAATGGAGTTGGCGCATAGGCTGCCTTCGACCAGGGCGCCATTGCTGCAAATATTGCAGAAGCGGGAAATCAGTGATCTTCTTCCGGTTCCCTGCCTGCATTTGTCCAGCATTGACCTGCCCGTGCCGTTCTATTACGATCGATACGTCAGAAGCAACCCAACCAGCCCGGAAATCATCGAGTTGGCGCAAGTTGAATTCGATTATGACGGTATTCGCATCAGTGGAGCGTCCACGGACAAGATAATCACGCGTTGTATTGGTTCGGAATTGCTTCATATCGTCCGCAATACTGATGTCGAACAGCGTTTTCTCGATGATTTTGTCGATGTGGGATTCGTTCCGTCCCAGTTATACGATCAGCATTTGGGCAAAAAATACCCGGATGGCTTTGTCCTTGATGACGAGGATGAAGGTTGGATCGATTTTTGTCTCTATGATCTGCCTGAGTTGCGGGCCACAGGCTGGCGTGTGGACATGGACGCAAATTTCCGCTTTAATTTTGCCAAAGTGGAAGACTGGACCGTCACTGTGGAGGAGGGCGGTGGCAACGATTGGTTTGGTCTGGAATTGGGGATACAGGTGGATGGCCATGCAGTGAATCTGCTGCCTGTTCTGCTGAACATGATTCGCCAGTTCCCGGAGCAGTTGACTGTCGAGGCACTGGCAAAGATGGCGGATGGGAATCAGGACATTATCGGTCATCTGCCCGATGGTCGATTGCTATTGTTACCCTCCTCCCGTGTGCGTGGCATTCTTTCCGTACTGGTCGAACTTTACGACAAAGATGCAAATCCGGAGCGCTTCGAGTTGTCACTCGTTCAGGCCGCGCGTTTGGCAGAATTGGACGATGCTGCTACCGGCCTGCGCTGGATGGGTGGGGAACGGCTGCGAGCGTTGGGGAAAAAGTTGCGCGAATTCGAGGGTATCCAGCCGGTCGCTCCCCCCCTCGGCCTGAAAGCCGAGTTACGCGGCTATCAGCAGGAAGGCCTCAACTGGCTACAATTTTTGCGCGCATACGATTTGGCCGGAATCCTCGCCGACGACATGGGTTTGGGCAAGACTGTGCAGGCATTGGCGCATATACTGCTGGAAAAGGAATCTGATCGACTGAATCGGCCCTGCCTGGTGGTGGCGCCCACCAGTTTGATGTTCAACTGGCAGCGGGAGGCGGAGCGCTTTGCGCCGATGTTGCGCGTGCTGGTGTTGCAGGGTTTGTCGCGCAAGCAGCATTTCGAGTCCATTGGCGATTACGATCTGGTGCTTACCACCTACCCTTTGCTGCTGCGCGACAAGGATGTACTGACAGAACAGGAATTTTATTATCTGATCCTTGATGAGGCGCATATCATCAAGAACCCCAAGTCGCAGGCCACCCGCATTGTTCATCAGATCAAGGCGCGCCATCGGCTTGCGCTCACCGGCACCCCACTGGAAAACCATCTGGGCGAATTATGGACGCTGTTTCATTTCCTGCTGCCCGGATTGCTTGGCGACGACAAAAGTTTTCGCAAACTGTTTCGTACGCCCATTGAAAAACAGGGTAATAACGAACGGCGCAGTCTTCTGGTACGGCGTATCGCGCCATTTCTGTTGCGCCGAACAAAAGCACAAGTGGTCAGAGAATTGCCTCCGAAAACGGAGATTGTGCGTTATTGCCAACTAGACGGCACCCAGCGGGATCTTTATGAAGCCATTCGGATAGCCATGCACGAAAAAGTGCGACAGGAAATCGACAAGAAAGGCGTGAACCGCAGCCAGATCGTGATCCTGGATGCGTTGCTCAAATTGCGTCAGGTATGCTGCGATCCTCGACTTCTCAAATTGCCCACAGCGAAACGGGTGGATCAGTCAGCCAAGTTGGAATTATTGATGAGCCTGCTTCCGGATATGCTGGGAGAAGGGCGACGCATCCTGCTGTTTTCCCAATTCACCTCCATGCTGACGTTGATCGAGTTGGAACTGGCCAGGCACGGTCTGGTTTATGTCAAACTCACGGGTGATACCATTGACCGTGCTACGCCCGTAAATCGTTTCCAGGACGGCGAGGTGTCACTGTTCCTGATCAGTCTCAAGGCGGGTGGCGTGGGACTGAACCTTACCGCTGCCGACACCGTCATTCACTACGACCCATGGTGGAACCCCGCAGCCGAAAATCAGGCTACCGATCGAGCCCATCGCATCGGCCAGGAAAACCCGGTGTTCGTTTATAAACTGATTACCGAAGGCACGGTGGAAGAGAAGATCATCAGCATGCAGGGAAGGAAAAGAGATCTCGCACAAGGCGTACTGGAAGACGGTGGGGAAGTCAGCGCGCCAATGACTGCGGAGGACTTGACGATGTTGTTCGAACCCCTAGGATAAATCAGGGATAGTGAAGAGCGAGTGGATTCATTGAAAATAATGGAAGATTTCCGGAAAATTTGTTTTGAAGTCGACCGGCTCCTGCTGGAGCAAGGTATTTACTCCCCAGTCGAGTTGTTGCTTGCCGAGGGGCGGCTGTCCTATCCTGACTATGAAGCCTGGCGCTATGGTCGAGTCATTGCGCTGGAGGAGGTGCTGGCAGGCAATCCTGTGCGTATACGTGCATTGTTGACTGAGGCTGGTCGCTACGCCGTGAAGTTGGGTTTGCACGCGGACCGGCGCGAATTTCTTTCCTGGGAGGGGAAGGCTGGGCAAGCGTTACGATTTTCCAGCGATACGGAGTTTGAAGAGTTGTGCTGCGTTCATTATCGGCGCGGTGGTAACGAGGTTCAACTCGACCTGTTCATGGACAACTCCGGCAATGTGCTGGTCAACGGCATTGTCGATGCGCTGTCGTCGCGCCGCGTGGAAGAGGCGATCCGGCTAACGGACAGGTTGCTGGAAACGGATCCATCCCATCCGCGTTTGGGCATGCTGGAAGTTCTGTGCAATGCTGCTCAAAGACAGTTCGAGCCAGTGGACGATTATTTTTCTGAAATCGAATATCTTGAAGGATACCTGGTGCCGCTGGCAACAGGAGCGCTTGGTGTCGGTGCGAGAGACTTTCTGGCGCCGTTCTGGCGGAGGATGGCGGATGCCTTGCGTGGGCGTCCGTTTGTGGCAGAGACGCCATTGCTGCATGCCAGTTACCCGCTCGCTCGTGCCCAGGACTGGGCCGGAGTGAAGGAATCGGTGCTTGAAGATTCGGTGTGGCAGATTGATCCGGTATTGCGTCTGCGATTGGCGGAAGCCTTGTTTTACCTTGGCAACCGCCCGGCAGCGCTGGCCGCTTGGTGCAGGATGTGCTGGGATTTTCCTGTCCAGATGGAACAGGCGCTGGCAAGCGGGACATTGCCCGACAAGGAATTGCGGCCAGACTGGGAACGTTATCGTAACCTTGAAGCGGAATCTGAACTGAGTACGCCGTTCTTCCCCGTCTGGCTGCTGTTGGAGAGGACGGAAACCTGCAATGCCTTAACTGCGGAAGAAGTTTCACAGGCGCATACTGCAGGTCGAGCTTATGCCGCTCTGCACACTTTGCTGGTAGGCGGTGGAGCGCTTTCGGAACGGACAATGGCTTTGCGCCAGAAACTCAAGCAAGCCCATCCCGGACTTTTCGCCATGTACCTGCGGAGGGTTTAGATTTGTCACTGCCCGAATGGCCGGGCAATGAAGACCCTGTCGCCGTGAAGGTGATTGAGGGATATCGTGGTACTTGATGGTGCCCGGGGCCGGACTCGAACCGGCACACTGTCGCCAGCGTCAGATTTTGAGTCTGATGCGTCTACCAATTTCGCCACCCGGGCAGTAGCCGTGCATTATAATGCGCTCCATGGATTTCTGCACGAGTGATTTCGATTATATTCTTCCACCTCACCTGATCGCCCAAACGCCGACGGCGGTGCGGCGTGCCAGCCGGCTGCTTCATCTATCCGCGCGTGGGTTACGGGATCAGTGGTTTGCTCAACTTCCCGAGTTGCTGCGGGCGGGTGATCTTCTGGTTTTTAACGATACGCGCGTGATCAAGGCGCGGGTATTCGGCCAGAAAGCCAGCGGCGGGCGGATCGAGGCCTTGGTGGAAAGGGTTGTGTCGGCCTCTGAAGCCTGGGTGCAGATTCGTGCCAGTCATGCGCCCCGTGCGGGAGGTTTGATCCGTTTTGCCGATGGCCGGGCATGGAAAGTCCTGGAAAAAGTTGAAGACCTTTACCGGGTTGCGTTGATGGATGGGGAGACCGGGCCGGACTTCCATGCCTGGCTGGAACAGGTGGGGTCCTTGCCGTTGCCTCCTTACATTGATCATGCGGCGGGTGTGGTGGATGCAGAGCGCTATCAGACCGTTTATGCCCGGAATCCCGGTGCGGTGGCGGCTCCCACGGCGGGGTTGCATTTCGATGAAGCGATGCTGGAGACGGTGCGCGCTGGCGGTGTTGAAACAGCCTCCCTGACCTTGCATGTGGGGGCCGGAACCTTTCAACCCGTGCGCGTGGAGCGTCTGGCGGATCATCACATGCATGCGGAATGGTTCAACCTCCCTGCGGAAACGGTGGAGGCCATCCGGCGTACATGGGCGCGAGGTGGGCGGGTGGTGGCGGTGGGGACCACCAGTTTGCGGGCACTGGAATCCGCCGCAGCCAAGGGGGAATTATGCGCAGGGTCTCAGGAAACCCGCTTGTTCATTACCCCAGGGTATCGTTTTCAGGTGGTGGATTGCCTCCTGACCAATTTTCATTTGCCCCGTTCAACCCTGCTCATGCTGGTTAGTGCTTTTGCCGGGATGGAAGCGGTGCGGCAGGCCTATGCCCATGCCGTTGCACAGGCGTATCGGTTTTTTAGTTATGGGGATGCCATGTTGTTGGAAAGAGAAAAAGATGAAGTTTGAGGTATTGGCTCAGGATGGCAAGGCGCGTCGGGCTCGCTTGAGTTTGCCCCATGGCGTGGTGGAAACGCCCGTATTCATGCCGGTGGGAACCTATGGGGCGGTCAAGGGCGTAACCCCCGATGAGTTGACGGCCCTGGGGGCACAGATCATTCTGGGGAATACGTTTCACTTGTGGTTGCGCCCCGGACTAGAAGTATTTCGGGCGCAGGGAGGATTGCATGGATTCATGAACTGGCAAGCTCCGATCCTGACCGATTCGGGGGGGTTTCAGGTTTTCAGTTTGGGGGCATTGCGCAAGATTTCGGAAGAGGGGGTCATCTTTCGTTCCCCCCTCAATGGTGATCGTCTGTTCCTGACCCCGGAAATCTCCATGGAAATTCAACGCGTCCTGAATTCGGACATCGTCATGGCCTTTGATGAGTGCACGCCTTATCCGGCCACAGAGCCAGAAGCCCGCAATTCCATGGAATTATCCCTGCGCTGGGCGGATCGTTCCCTGCGCGGTCACGAAGGAAATCCCAATGCCCTGTTCGGGATCATCCAGGGCGGAATGTACGAATCCTTGCGTGAAATCTCGGCGCAAGAAATGGTGGCACTGGATTTCCCGGGGTATGCCATCGGCGGTTTGTCGGTGGGAGAACCTCCCGCTGACCGGGCGCGTATTCTGGCCCATACACCGACCCTGTTGCCAGCCCATAAGCCACGTTACCTGATGGGGATGGGTACGCCGGAGGATATCGTGAACGCGGTGTCTGCGGGAATCGACATGATGGATTGCGTCATGCCCACGCGCAATGCGCGCAACGGCTGGCTGTTTACCCGTTTCGGGAACGTCAAGATTCGTAATGCCGGGTACAAGAATGATGGCCGGCCGCTGGATCCCACTTGCCTCTGCTATACCTGCCAACACTTTTCGCGCAGTTATCTGCACCATCTCCAGCAGGCAAAAGAAATGCTGGGGGCACGTCTGAATACGTTGCATAACCTGCATTACTATCAGACTTTGATGAGCGAATTACGCACGGCCATCGAAACCGGCACCCTCACCAAATTCACCCAACAATTTCAGGCCGACCGTGCACATGGAGTGAAGTGATCCTATCGTGTTAGAATCGTGAAGTTTTTTTGGAGAGACACATGCTGATCGAAAATGCTTTTGCTAACGTATTCGGTGGTGGAGCCGCCACCCCTGATATGGGAATCAACCTGTTCTTTATCGCGTTCATGTTTCTGGCGCTTTATTTCATGATCATCCGCCCCCAGTTGAAGCGTCAGAAAGAACAGAAGGCCTTGCTGGAGTCCCTGAGCAAGGGGGATGAGGTGGTGGTGGGGGGGATTATCGGCAAGATTGTTGAAATCGATGCCAATTTTGTTCGCCTCGAAGTGGCCAAGGGTACCGTGATACAGGTTCAGCGCTCTGCCGTCAGCAATTTGCTGCCCAAGGGAAGTCTCAAATAAACCGGCCCCAGAGGTCGCACCAGGAATTTTGATGAATCGTTTTCCGCTCTGGAAGAATCTGCTGATCTTTTGTGTGATCGCTCTGGGCGCACTTTATACGCTGCCCAATTTTTTCGGTCAATCTCCCGCTGTCCAGATCTCCTCCTTGGGCACCACTCCACCTGTGGGTCCGGAAGTACAAAATCAGGTGGAACAGGCCCTGAAGGTGGCTCAGTTGGCCGAGACCCGTGCTTCCCTCGATGGGGTCGGGTTGCGGGTACGCTTTGCCGATACGGATACCCAATTGAAAGCGCGCGACATCATCGACCATGTGCTGAACCCCGAGGGACAGCCTCAGCACTATGTGGTGGCGCTCAATCTGGTGCCCAATTCTCCGTCCTGGTTGTCGGAGATTGGCGCGTTACCCATGTATCTGGGCCTGGATCTGTCGGGGGGGGTGCATTTTCTGCTCCAGGTGGATCAACAGGCCGCGCTGACCAAGCGATTAGAAGGGGATGGAGCGGAAGTTCGGTCCGAGTTGCAGGACAAACAGATTTACTACGACGGGTTGAGCCGGGATGGGGAACGGTTGGTACTGCATTTTCATGATGGAGCATCCCTGTCTTCTGCCCAGCAGGTTCTGGAAAGCATCCATCATGATATGAATCTGAAGGCCGAAGGGGGGGATCTGGTGTTGTCCTTGAAGCCGGAAACCCGTGCGGCCATCCAGGATCAGGCGGTAAAACAGAACATTCTGGCTTTGCGTAATCGGGTCAACGAGTTAGGCGCCAAGGAACCGATCATTCAGCAGCAGGGTGCGGACCGCATCATCGTGCAACTTCCTGGCGTGCAGGATACGGCCAAGGCCAAGGACATCATCGGTCGAACGGCCTCTCTGGAAATCCATCTGGTGGATGAAGATCATCCCAACCCCATTTCGGTAACCCAGATGCCACCCCCTGGCGATTTTCTGGTGCTGGATCGGCAGGGAATTCCGGTGTTCGTGCGCAAAGCGGTGGTGTTGAGCGGGGATGTCATTACCGATGCCGGTGCGGGCTTTGATTCCCAAAGTAATCGTCCCACTGTGAATATCAGCATGGATGCCAAGGGCGCGCGCATCATTCGTCAGGTCTCTCGGGACAATCTCAAAAAACGCATGGCCATCCTGCTTCTGGAAAAGAGCAAGACCGAAGCCATCAGCGTGGCTACCATACAGGATGAACTGGGGGCACGTTTTCAGATTACCGGTTTGCAAAGTTCCAAAGAGGCCAATGATCTGGCGCTATTGCTGCGCGCAGGGGCCTTGGCGGCACCCATGGATTTTCTGGAAGAGCGGACCGTGGGGCCCAGTCTGGGGGCGGAAAACATTGCCCGGGGTTTCCATTCCACATGGATCGGATTTGCCGCCATTGCAGTCTTCATGGTGGTTTATTATGCCCTGTTCGGTACCATATCGGTGGTGGCCCTGGCAGTCAATGTTCTTTTGCTGGTGGGGTTGTTATCCTTGCTGCAGGCCACCCTCACCTTGCCAGGCATGGCAGCGATTGCGTTGACCGTGGGGATGGCCATTGATGCCAACGTTCTGATCAACGAGCGCATTCGGGAAGAATTGCGCAATGGAAATTCGCCAGGGGCAGCCATTCATGCGGGTTATGACCGGGCCTTTGGGACTATTCTGGATTCGAATGTAACCACGGGGATCGCCGGTCTGGCGCTGTTTGCTTTCGGGTCCGGGCCGGTTAAAGGGTTTGCCGTGGTGTTGGTGCTTGGGATACTGACCTCCATGTTCAGTTCCGTATTGGTTTCGCGCGCTTTGATCAACCTGATCTACGGACGCCGCCGCAAGATCGATCACCTTTCCATCGGCATGTGACCTGAGGACGCTATGGAATTTTTTCGGATGAAACGTGACATTCCCTTCATGAGTTGGGGAAAATACACCACCACGGTGTCGCTCATCACCTTTTTATTGGCGGTGTTTTTTTTGTACAGCAAGGGCCTGAATTTTTCAGTGGATTTCACTGGCGGCACCGTCATGGAAGTCCATACGGCGGGTCAGGCCGATTTGACGGGGATGCGTCTGAGCCTGAAGCAGTTGGGGTTGCACGATGCGAATGTGCAGAACTTTGGAAGTTCCCATGATGTGTTGATTCGTTTGCCACTGCGTCATGGAGTCAGCAGTGGCGCCCTTTCGGAAAAGGTGCGTCAGGCATTGCGGCAACAGGATGCCTCTTTGCAGGTGCGCCGGGTGGAATTTGTCGGGCCTCAGGTCGGCGATGAGTTGGTCAAGGATGGCTCTGCCGCTCTATTGTTCGTCTCTCTGGGCATCGTCATCTACCTTTCTCTGCGTTTCAAATGGAGACCGGCGGTGGCCACCCTCATGGCTAATCTGCATGATGTGGTGATCATTCTGGGATTTTTTGCTTTTTTTCAGTGGGAGTTTTCTCTTTCTGTTCTGGCGGCGGTATTGGCCATTCTGGGGTATTCGGTGAATGAATCCGTGGTGGTGTTCGACCGGGTAAGAGAGAACTTTCGCAAGATGCGCGGGGCGTCGGTTTCCCAGGTCATCGACAATGCCATCACGCGGACCATGAGTCGGACCATTATTACCCATGGATGCACTCAGTTGATGGTGACTTCCATGCTCTTTTTTGGGGGAGAAGCCCTGCATTATTTTGCTTTGGCATTGACCATCGGAATTCTTTTCGGGATCTACTCCTCTGTATTGGTGGCCAGTCCCATTGCCATGGCACTGGGCATGACCCGTGCCGATTTTCTGGTGAGCGACAGAAAAACCAACACACTTCCGGATGCCCCATAATTTCGTGGATATCCTTCATTTTTTGGCGCATCTGGATGACCATCTGGTAGCACTGAGTCAGCAGTATGGGTATGCCGCCGATTTGATTCTGTTTCTGATCATATTGAGTGAGACGGGGCTGGTGATTGCGCCCTTGCTGCCAGGAGATTCACTGCTGTTTGTGGCAGGGGCCGTGGCTACTGGAAATGCCTTGACTCCCGGCCCGTTCAATCTTCCTCTGTTGTGGGTGGTGTTGTCAGCGGGCGCTTTTTTGGGCAATCAACTGAATTTTCAGATCGGGCGCTGGATTGGGCCCAAGGTCTTTCACTGGGAACGTTCCGTACTTTTCAATCCCAGGCACTTGGCTGAAGCCCATGCTTTTTACGAGCATCATGGCGGAAAAACCATCGTCATGGCCCGCTTCATCCCCATCGTGCGTACCTACGCGCCTTTCGTGGCAGGGGTAGGGGATATGGCCCATGGGCGTTTTGCTTTTTTCAATGCCATCGGTGCCATTACCTGGGTGGGGTCCTTGTTGCTGGCGGGCCATTGGTTCGGGAATGTTCCCTTTGTCAAAGGGCACCTCACAGAAATGATTCTGGGCATCGTGGCTCTGACTTTGCTTCCCATTGGAGTGGCGACCCTGCGCCATACTCTGCGCCGTTCCCGCTAAGGATTGGGCAGTGTTTCCTTGAATGATTTTCGTTGCCCCAATTTGTTCGCCAGCGCGTTCAGGTTGGGGTATTGCTGACGCCAGAGCCATTCGGGAAAACGGAAATCCAGCCAGAACAAAAGGCTTCCGGCGGCCAAATCGGACAGATTGAGGGCCTCGGCGGTACACCAGGAGCGGGTGCCCAACTCCTTGGACATCTGGGCAAGTCCCCGTTCCATCTTGCCCCGTTGTCTTTCCATCCAGGCGGGACTTTGTTCCGTTTCCGGACGACGTTTTTCCAGGACGATGGCAACCCCGGCATCCAGGATTCCATCGGCCATGGCTTCCCAGCGCTTGACCACCGCACGTTCGCGCGGGTTGTCCGGGATCAGGTGCCCCACCGGGCTGATGGCGTCGAGATATTCCGTGATGACTTGGGAATCGAACAGGGTCAGACCGTCATCCAGCACCAGGGCGGGAATTTTGCCCAGGGGGTTATGCTTTTCGATCAAAGGGGCATCCCCTGTCATGGCATCGCCCACCAGTTCAAAATCGATATGTTTTTCAATCAAGACGATGCGCACTTTGCGGACAAAGGGGCTGGTGACGGAACCCAGAAGTTTCATGACAAATGATCCTGTAATGGAAGAGTTGAGGAATTATACACGGTAGTCCTTTCCCCGCCGCCTTGATGACCTCTATGAAACTCAATACCCTCGGCCCAGGAGCTTCTCCGATTTCACATGGCCTTGTTGCTGCTTGCATCCACTACGTTATACGGCATAGTGGCCTACACAAAACTCCGAAAAGAGCAATAATGCTAATGCTCCGGATTTTGCATAAGTCAAGTAAGCCCCCTCACCAACACAGGTGACCTGTATGGAAGCCATCACCCATCTGTTAAATCAGCAATTTGTGACCGCCCCGCTCAAGCCGCGTCCGCTGGATTGTCACAAAGGCATGTTAGGCAGCGTCGGCATTATCGGCGGCGCTGCGACCATGACTGGCGCTGCCCTGCTGGCCGGGCGCGCAGCACTGAAATGTGGGGCGGGACGGGTATATATCACCCTGTTGATTGATGATGCGCCTAACCTGGATCTGCAACAACCCGAACTCATGCTACGCTCGCCAACACAACTGTTTGAACTCAAGCAACTCTCCATCTTGGTCATTGGCCCTGGCCTCGGACAAACCGGCGCTGCCCTACACTGCCTGCAACAGGCGCTGGCCAGCCATACGCCACTGGTACTGGATGCTGACGCACTGAATTTGATCGCTGCTCACAGCGCACTGGCGGAGTCTTTGCAACACAGAACTGCTGCCAGCATTTTGACCCCGCACCCAGCCGAAGCCGCCAGGTTACTGGGTTGCAACACTGATGTCGTGCAGCAAGACAGAGTCAGCGCAGCACTGGCACTGGCGCAACGCTTTCGTAGCATCGTGGTGCTCAAAGGTGCCGGCAGTATTTGCGCACTACCGGAACTCAACTGGTTTATCAATCCCACTGGCAATCCCGGTTTAAGCAGCGCCGGGATGGGAGACGTGCTGTCAGGCATGATCGCCGCTTTGATCGCGCAACAACTCAGCCCGCAACAGGCGACATTGCTGGCCGTCTATCTGCATGGCGCAGCCGCAGACAAGTTGGTGCAACAGGGAATCGGGCCGATAGGGTTGACGGCGTCAGAAGTAATTGATGAGTCGCGGCAGGTATTAAATGGCTGGATTTATGGGGCTGGGGTGGGTCAAAATTAATGGTAAAAGTGGGCCAAATCTGTTGGCCATTGACAACTACCCCCAGGGTGCTTATAAAGGCGAAAAGAGTGGTATTTGTTGTGTCAAGGGTCAGCCCGCTTGGAGTTATGATAGGCGCTTCAGAGTGTTTGAAAAATAGGGCAGTTCAATGAATAATGCTTCATCCTTCAGATTTCTGGATTTATTCTCCGGGATTGGAGGTTTCCCCTGCCAACCCTTTTCCAAATCAGGGGAGCAACAAGGAATTAAAGATAAAACCCGAGGAACCTTGTTTTTCGATATCCTCCAGATCATTGAAGCCAAACGTCCTTCCTATCTCTTTTTGGAAAATGTTCGGAATCTGGCGGGTCCCCGTCATGCTGATACTTGGCGGACGGTTGTTTCTTCACTGCGGGACTTGGGTTATGTGGTGGCTTCAGATCCCCTCATCTTCAGTCCCCACCTGTTACCCCCGGAATTGGGAGGGGCGCCGCAGGTGAGAGAGCGTGTCTTTGTTCTGGGGGTCCGAAAAGATAAGGAAAAAGGACAAATCGATAATCTGGTCCGGTTTAATCTGGAAATGCAGGGGAAGAAGTTATGGAACCCGGATCTATGGCAGATCGCGGAGTATCTTGAGGACGATGAATGCATTGACAAGATTGAAGATTTTGAAATAAGCCGGAACGAGGAAATGTATTTGGACGCATGGAACTATTTCGTAGAAACCATTGAACAGGATCTGTTGCCTGGTTTTCCAATTTGGGCGTTTGCGTTTCAGCCAGAGCCACAATTGACTGCGGTGATGGCCTCTTGGGAAGTGGATTTCCGGATCAACCCCACACCGCGAGAATCCCCTCGCTTTAGCCATGGGGAGGAAAGCGGGA
>VFSW01000486.1_pt1 | contig 58517 bp, 43 predicted proteins | sample 5358111 | NCBI WGS metagenome assembly VFSW01 (sample SAMN11554181, study PRJNA540505) | mine drainage metagenome | isolation source: sediment from site ElyBrook_90M | place: USA: Ely Copper Mine, Vershire, VT | collected 2017
CCTCGTGTGGGTCGAGGCGGGTTCCCGCAATGTGAACGGCGTACGGTCCGGAACCCTCGGGATGAACACGCTTACCATGGAAGACGCCAAGGCGATCCAGCACGAAGTACCCTTCATCAAGAGCGTATCCCCTAATGTGGACGGGCATGTGCTGATCGCGTGCGGGAAAAGCAACTGGACCACCCATTACCGCGGCGTAGCGCCCGAGTTCCTCGAGATCAGGCGCTGGAACGTGGCGGAAGGAGACCAATTCACGCACGAGGACGTGAAGCATGTTGCCAACGTAATCATGCTCGGCTGGACGGTCCGTGAACAGCTTTTCGGAGATGAGGCTGCGGTTGGACGAACGGTGCGGATCAATCAGCAGCTGTACCGGGTCGTCGGCGTGTTGGCGCCGAAAGGGCAGTCTGCGACGGGCCAGGACCAGGACGACTACATTCTTATGCCTTATACGACCGTGCTGAAGAGACTCCGCGGCAAGGGCTTTACGTGGCTGGACGATATTTTGTGCTCGGCCGTATCTCTTGAGACGGTTGCGCCTGCCTCCGACCGGATCCAGTCGCTGATGCGGGAACGGCACCACCTGCGGCCGGGAGAAGAGGATGATTTCAATATCCGGAGGCCTGAAGATATGATCAAGGCCCAGATCGCATCGAACCGGACGCTTTCCCTCTTTCTTGTCAGCGTCGCCTCCATTTCGCTGCTTGTGGGCGGGATCGGGATCATGAACGTCATGCTGGTGTCGGTGACCGAACGAACGAGGGAGATCGGATTGCGCATGGCTGTCGGAGCAAAGGCACGGGCCATACAGATCCAGTTCCTGGACGAGGCCGTCATCTTGAGCGCCTTCGGAAGTATTTTAGGGGTTGTGCTCGGCGTGGCCGGTTCCTACACCGTCGGTTACACGCTGGGATGGCCGATGTCCATCCCTCCTGAAGCTCTCATCGTTGCTCCGCTATTCGCCATCCTCTTCGGGGTCTTCTTCGGGTTCTATCCCGCATGGAGAGCTGCGCGGCTGGAACCTATCACCGCGCTGCGTCATGAGTGACAAGGAGACTCCGACCCTATGAATAACACAAAATATTCGCGCATGTTAAATCGTGCCGTCATTGTATCGCTCGTCCTGATCGTGTCAGGATGCGCGTGGACGAGGCTTTTCTCCGCCAAGTTAGAGAAGCCCGCCTTCGCCTATCTATCCTTCGAACTTGTCCAGGTTTCGCCGGACAAGGCAATTGTGAACTTTATTTTTTCCGCGCATAACCCGAATGAAATAGGATTGAAAAATATGCTGGTCTCGTACGAACTTTTTGTAGAGGGAAAGAAGTTCCTGAAAGGAAATGATATAAATCTGGAGCTGCCTCCGAAAAGCGACACCGAGATCAAGGTCCCGGCAGTCATTGTGTATGCAGACCTCCTGCCTTTTCTGGGGTCTGTGGCAGAACGAATTCTCTCCAATCAGAAAACGATCCCGCTCACGATCAACGCCGTTTTTTCCAAAAAACCTGCGATTGATGACGGAACTGGCGATAAAAGATCGTTTTCGTTCGACTGGAAAATGACTGCAACAGTGGACGTTCCTTTGCCGCAAGAGAAAATAAACAAAGGAATGGACCTGTTAAAGGATGTAATAAAGCAATTAAAACAATAATCCTAAAAACGGCATTTGGCTCGGATCAAATCTGATACGAGGCAGGCTTATCATCATAGGAAATGCGGCTCCTTTTTTTCTTTCCTCTCCGCCCTTCCCCATACCACCTTGGTATGCTCAAAATTTGAGGCCATGGCCCCTTTGACGCATGCTCTATCCCGTGCTATCTTCAAATCAGGATGGCATTTATCCCTGTTCAACAGGAGCGGACTGTGCGGAAAGACACCTTGCGAGCAACCGTAACAGGAGGTTGCCGGAAAAATGAGAGTTATTTTTCGCTTTTTCGCAGGCAGAGGAGAGCCCGAGATGAGAAAATTGCTGGAATTCAATATGGTATCCCTTGACGGCTACTTTGAGGGACCGGACAGAGACATCAGCTGGCATAACGTGGACGCCGAGTTCAATGAATATGCCGTTGCCATGCTCGATTCCGTTGATCTGCTGTTGTTCGGCCGCGTGACCTATGAACTCATGGTAAGGTTCTGGCCCACGCCCGAAGTGATCAAAAGCGATCCCCTCGTGGCCACGCGGATGAACAGCCTGGCGAAGATCGTTTTTTCCAGGACCCTGGGCAAAGCGGAATGGCACAATACGAGGCTGGTGAAGGAGAAGATCGAGGAAGAAATAATTAAATTGAAGCAAGGCCCGGGCAAGGACATGGTGATATTGGGCAGCGGCTCAATCGTATCAGAACTTACACCGCCCGGCTTGATCGATGAACACAGGATTATGGTGAATCCCGTTATTCTGGGAAAAGGAAACCCGTTATTCAAGGGCATCAATAACAAACTGGAGTTGGAGCTTACACACTCAAGGAACTTCAAGTCAGGGAACGTTCTCCTGTATTACCAGCCGAAGAAGTAGCGTTCACCGGTGCCGGTGAAGGAGCTCAAGAGAAGGAGGCACACAAGGGCAACAGAAACAAAAAATCAAGATGCATTGATTATTACACGAACCTTTGATGCTTGAGGATAAGCCGCAGGCGGCGCGGATCGGTTTACATCTTGAGGTCCGGCAGCGGATGGCGGATAAAGTATCCCTGGGCGAAATCTATGCCCGCCAACCGGACATTGTCGAGGATCGATTCTGATTCGACGTATTCTGCGATGGTTTTTATCCCGAGATCCGCGGCGAGGCTGGCGATGTTCGACACAATGGCTTTTTCCATTTTGTTGTTCTCGCCGCTCATGCTCTTGATGAAATCGCCGTCCACTTTCAGGAAGTCCGCTTTGAACAGCTTGAGGTACCGGAACGAAGAGTAGCCGACGCCGAAGTCATCGATCGCCAGCTGAAAGCCGTCATCCTTGAGACCATGGATGATGTCCTCTACCAGACCGAGATTTTTAACCGTATCGCGTTCCGTGATCTCAAAAACCAGCTGCGGCGGTTTCACATCGAATTGGTCCATGAAGCCGCGCATGGTCGGCATGAATTCGTTCAATACCAGGGCCTTGGGTGACAGGTTGAAAAAGAGTTTTCCCTGATATCCATGCCGCTTCACCGTCGCCAGGGCCTGCTCGATCAGGAGATAATCGATCTTCCCGATCGCGCCCATTCCTTCGGCTTCTTCGATGAACTCCGAGGCTGAAACGACCCGTTCCGGCATGACGATCCTGGTCAGGACTTCATAGGCCATGACCTCTTTTTTCGTCACGTCGACAATAGGCTGGAAGTACGGGACCACCCGCTTCTGACGGATCGCCTCCAGGATAAAGATGCTTTTCTGACCCGCGCCTTTCAGCAGATCGGCGCTCAGATCGTCGCTGGGGACCCCGATCCGGTCCCTGCCCAGGACCTTGGCCTGGTGCAGCATGCTGTCCGCAACGCGATACAGTGCCAACGAATCCTGAGCATGGTCCGGATAGACCGCCATGCCGATCGATCCGGTGAGTTTGATCAGCGAGCCGTCGGGAAGGCGAAACTCGGCGTCGTGAATGCTGTCGTGGAGCCGCTTGGCCGCGATATAAGCCTGGGCCTCATCGCACACCGGAAGGATGGCCGCAAAGTTGTCTCCCCCGTACCGAGCGGCGATATCGCCCTTGCGGATCGCTGCTTTGAACAGCGCTGAGAACAAACAGAGGTAGGAGTCCCCTGCCTCATGGCCATGGATATCGTTGATGATCTTGAAATTGTCGAGATCGACGAGCATGATCGAGAAACGGTATTTATGCCGCTTTGCCCGCTCGATCTCGTATCCCATATAATCCCAGAAGGTTTTCTGGTTGTAGAGGTACGTCAAAGGATCGCGAGTGGCAAACTGCTCAGCCTGTCTGGCAAAGGTCTTCATGCTTTTTTGCACAACGACCGCAAGGAGAGCACCGAGCCCGGTGAGCAGAAACAAAAGCCCGGCGACCACTCTGTGCGCCGGGGAACCATCGTCTCCGATTGTCACCAGGCCGATTGCAATGAGCACCAGGACAGCGCCCAGAAGCATTGAGCCGATGATAACGATTAACCTGCTTTTTTTTATCAATGCCAAGGCCCTCCCGGGAAGGCATGCTGCTTGCTAAGAACAAAGTGGTACAAATTATTGTATATTATATCATACTAATGATTTTTCAGGCAGTAAATACCCGCATATGGGTATATTAAGGGTATATGAGAATGATGGACTTTCTTCTCAGACGGTAAAAGAGACGGATTTACAAAAGGTTCCCGAGAGTGGGCAATATGAAGCCTGTTTCCGAGGAGATTCGGCTCCGGTATCTGTACCGAAGGCTTGTCATAGACGGCAAGGTAAAACTTTCCTTCGATGCTGCGAGGAGGCTCGTAGGGCCGGACTGCGCCTATCACCTGTATTCCGCGCCGGCTCTTAAAGAGAAAACAGCGAAGAAAAGAACTCCGCCTCGCAAGAAGTCCTGACGATGCTCGTTTTGCACAATGCTCTATCCCGGCGAATGTGACGCAGCAGGACCGGCGCTGCGATCAGGAGAGGAATTTCAGGACCGTTGACCTGAATTGCCGGATATCAAGCGGTTTGGTAATGTACCCGTTTGCGCCGAGTTCCATGCCCCGCTCCCGGTCCCGCTGTTCGCCCTTCGTGGTGATGACGATGATCGGCGTCTGCCGCTTTAGTTCCAGCCGGACCGCGCAGATCAGCCCCGCGCCGTCCAGTTCCGGCATGTTCATGTCCGTAAGAATAAGGTCCACGTCCTGTCGTTTCAGCTTTTCCAGAGCATGGGAGCCGTTGACCGCCTCCATGATCTTCACGCCGGGCAGCAGCTTGAGCACATGGAACAATAGCAGCATCCGCATCGTTTGCGAGTCGTCAACGACCAGGACCCATTTGTTTGACCAATTCTTCATAAGTATTCCGCCACCCCGCCGCAGAAGCGCAATGACCTCCATCATACGAAATTCAAAACCAAAGTCAACAGTTTCGACAATGTTTTTCAGGGGCGAGAGCAGGCTAAACCGATCACGGGAATCGATGATACATGCTCCCTGCGCCTGGTACACGTTTTTTTAACCTAATAACGGCATTTGACACGGATCAAATCTGATAAGAGTCGGATAACAACGGATTTTTCTTCAAAGAGTAGTTCACCCAAGAGGTGCTTGCCGTGCTTTCGAATTTATCCGCTTTTATCATGTGTTAATCCGCTTCTTCCGTGTCTAAATGTTTTTTCTATGTTTAATGCATCTTCACTGGCTGTGCAGGATGGGCAATGCGGGTCTATAATAAAAGTGAAGAGGAAAAACGGATCGATCCGGGCAAGCCGGCGTTAAAAAAGGAAAGAGATCATGATGAAAGGGAAAAATTCGGGACCCGGCGCAACAGCGTTGGTCTTCCTTGCAATAATGCTCACGGGCTGCATGGCAGGCAAACAGCTCGCGACCTCGGCTGTTGACCCTGCTGCAGTCACGGGTACCTATACCCTGCTGCTTTACGGATGCCGCTATCCCGATGATATAAAGAACGTTGTTATTCTCGTGAACGAAGGAAGCAAATATCCCCTCGAAATCTACGACCTCGACACCTCTTACAAGGTAAAGAAGGAGGTGCCGGCTTTGCAGGCCTTCAGCGAAGCGGACTCCTTTCTCCGGTGCACTTTCCACCGCATCTGAAAAAGGCCCTTAGCCGGTCAGGAGGGTATTGAGCGCATCTCTCAGTTCTTCAAACTCATAGGGTTTCGTCAGGCATGCTGCGAAGCCGTACGTCCGGTGATCGGCAACGACAGAATCTTCCGAGAAACCGCTGGACACGATCGCCTTGACGCCCGGATCAAGCTCGCGTAGCCGCTTTATCGTCTCTTTGCCGCCGAGGCCTCCACGGATGGTCAGGTCCAGGATAACGATATCGAAGGGGTTGCCCGCTTCCCTGGCTGCCTGATATTTTTCAATGGCGGTCCTGCCCTGTTCCGCAAATTCCGCTTCATGACCCGCGGACCGTATCATTTCTCCGGCAATGGCCCGTATCAGCTCCTCATCATCCATGACCAGGATCCTTCCCTTCCGGCCGGGAGGAGGGACCGCGGGAGCTTCGACGGACTTTGCCTCGGCTTCAACGGCAGGAAGATAAACGGAAAAGGTCGTGCCTTTGCCCACCGCCGACGCGACGGCGATCACGCCGCCGTGGTTTTTAATGATGGAATAGGACGTGGCGAGTCCCAGGCCGCTCCCCTTTTCCTTGGTCGTAAAATAAGGGTCAAAGATCTTCTGCAGATACTGTTCTGAAATGCCGATGCCGCTGTCCTGAATAACAATTTCAACGTAATCGCCCTTTGTCAAGGCGGGCGGCAGGCCGGGGCGGGGGGCGCGCACGTTCTTCAAGGTAATCGCTATCATGCCTCCCAAAGGCATCGCCTGATCGGCATTCAGCACAATGTTCTGGATCACCTGCCCGATCTGCCCCTCGTCGGCCTCTACCGCCCGCAGGTCCTTTTCGCCCGTGATGCGGTAGTCGACGCTGGAACCGCTCAGGGCGAACTTTACGGCGTTCTCGATCGCCGGGAGCACATCCATCTTCCTCGTTACCGGCTTTCCGCCTTTCGAGAAGGTCAGCAACTGCTTGGTCAGGCTCACCGACATATGGAGCGCCTTCTCGGCCTGTTCAAGCATGGCGAGGGACCGCTCCTTCTGGTCGATTTTTATCTTTGCCATGGAGATATAACCGAATACTCCCTGGAGCAGGTTGTTGAAGTCGTGCGCGATTCCTCCGGCCAGGGTCCCGATGGCCTCGAGTTTTTGCGTTTTCAGCCGTTCCTCTTCAAGGAGGTGTTTTTCCGTTATGTTGGTGACCGTTTCGATGACCGACGTAACCGCGCCCGAGTTGACCTGTATCGGAAAGGCTTTGGTCTCTACGTACAGGATCGAACCTTTTGCATCGCGGTGCCGGTGCAGCGTCGTATGGGGCTTGCCCGTCTCAAAGACGCGGCGGACAGCACATTCCTCATTCTCTTCGAAGCACGGCCGGAGTGTGCCGTGGGATATTTCGTAGCAATGCCTGCCGACGACCTCATCGGAGGTCCTGCCGGCCTGGCTGCAATAAGCCTTATTGGCGGTTTGTATGCGGAAATCCCGGTCGATGACGATAAACCCCTCGTCCACCGTGTTCAGGATGTTCCCGGCAAATTCCTCGCTCTGCCGGAGCTTTTCCTCGGCCCGCTTTTGTTCGGTGATGTCCTGGACCGTGCCTAACTTGATAAGGGGTTTGCCTGCGCTGTCATAGGCTACCTCGCCTATGGTATGCACGGTCCTTTCCGCGCCGTCGGGACGAATGAGGCGGTAATCCATCTCGAAATGCTTTCGTTCGTAGATCGCGGCATGAACTGCATTTGCAAAAGGCTCCCGATCGTCGGGATGCAGGGCTTTCCCGACAGCGTTGAATGTCGGAACGAACGTTGCTGGGTCCACTCCATAGATCCGATACACTTCGTCGGACCAGTAGAGCTGATTCGTGACCAGGTCCCATTCCCAGTTGCCGACGTGAGCCATCATCTGCGCTTTCGACAGACGTTCTTCGCTCAGGCGCAGGGCCTGCTCCGACAATTTACGCTCGGAGATGTCCCGGGCCACTGCCACCATGTAATCCCTGTCCCCTACAGTCATATACGTGACGTTTACTTCCACGGGGAACAAGGCCCCGTTCTGGCGCTTGTGCTTTCCTTCGAGAATCATGTAGCCGAGGCTTTTCACTTCATTGACATGGGCATCCCAGGAGGCCTGATCCGGGAAAGTTGCTTCGATATCCATGGTCCTCTTCGCGAGCAGTTCTTTGCTGCCGTATCCCAGATTGACGCATGCTTTATCGTTCACAATGAGAAAGCGGCCCGTTGCGGGATCAGTGACAAATATCGCGTCATTCGACTGATTCAGCAAGTTCCTGAAGAGCAGCAAGGATTCCTCGGTTTTCTTGCGTTCGGCGATGTCCTCTACGATGCCGAACAACCGTTGAGGCTTGCCCTGGTCATCCCGTATCACCGTCCCCGTCAAATTGGTCCAGAGGATCGTCCCGTTTTTCCGGATATGCCTTTTTTCCATCGTAAAACTGTCTATGTCCCCGTTGATCATGGCCCGGTAATGCTTTCGGGTCGCCAGGTCGTCATCGGCATGGCTGATTTGAGGGACGGTCATGGTTTTCAGCTCTGCCCGGCTGTAGCCGAGCATTTTTTGAAAAGCAACATTACAATCCACGATGCGCCGGTCCATGTCCACGATGACAGTGCCCAGGGGAGTGTTGTCGAAAAGCATGCGATATTTTTCTTCACTTTGCCTGACCGCTTCCTCCGCCCGTTTCTGGTCCGTAATATCGCGCCAGATCGTGTTAAAAACCGTCTTGCCGGATAAGACGAGCACCTGGCTGATGACATGCACGTTCCTCAGCTCGCCCTGCTTGGTTTTGTGGACAACTTCGAATTCGGTCCGTCCTTTTGCCAAGGCATCGGCAATGCTCTTTTGTATCTCCTCGGGGCTCTGCATTACATCGACTTCCGAAAGCCGAAGTTTTGCGAACTCTTCCCGCGAGTAGCCTAATTGGCGGTGCGCGGCTTCGTTAAAGTCGAGCAGGTTCCCTTCAAGATCGATGAGCAGAGCTCCGTAAGGGGCTTGTTCGAACAAGGTCCTGAAGCGTATCTCTTCGTCGCTGCCTGTTCGTGCCGGATTTCTCCGGTCGGACGACCCAGCACTTTTTTTCTCCGGGACTTTCATGGTGACTCCCTGCTTAACTCCTCATGGATTTCACGATGATGGCTTAACAAAGGTGTGGAGGAAAATGGGATACGTTTAACGGCAACTATCGTCAATCGCGGCATTGGCGATATAATCAACGTATAGCACAAGATGGGGAGTTTGTCACGTGTGAAGCGACGGGATCAGAATCCATCCGTCAGGGGTACGCATCAAACAACATAATACCGTGGTCGCATGCACGGTTGCATGATTTGTTGACATTCATCGACGCGGCGATATGCTTGAATCAAGCAATACACCTACAGAGCGAAAAGAAGCGGGATGAATTGAATTAACGTATCGGTTTTTCCCTTAAAAAAACACTGCTGAAGCGTGCGCCGCCGGGAATGCCTACTTAAGGTATGATGAAAAATAAGGGGTAATTTCTTTCAGCATGTTTTCCGCCACAACAGGGACCATGACAGCGAACACATTCAGTTTTACCAGGGCATGGACATTGGCGTCATTGCGCGCCGCAGCGATCATTCGTTGACCGAAGTCCTTGTTCAGTTTTTTCACTTCCGCGTAGATCCGGGAAAGGCCCTCAAGGTCCCACTCGGGCTCCTTGCCTGCCCGGCCCCGTATGACCTGGGCCACCAGAAAGAGGGAGACCATCCTGAAGACGGTCTCGTCCAGACTGGCAAAAGGAAGATGGTACCTGACCATGGGCTTAAGCGGCTCCATGACAGGACATCCGCTCGTGGTCATGATGATTCCAAGAAGCGGGCTTAAGCCTTCCTGGATCGAGGTTGCCTTGAAATACGTCCGCTCCTTGACCGTGACGGTGACCGTCACCTTGTCCGCAGCGGTGACGTCGCTGAATTCCTGCGTGATTTCCGAAAGATTCGCCGCAACGGGACAATGAGGGGAGAGGGTCGTGTTCAGTGGACAGTTCGTGCATTGATGAAAATCCAGGCGCGCCCATGCGGGCGAATTATCGCTCTTGCCGCTGACCAGGGCAAGATTCTCCTTGTTGAGCAGGAGATCAAATCTCTTCAACGTATTGTTGCTGAATTTATATTCGTAAATGATCTTGAAATAGTCAGCCACGCGCTGCCTCCAGGGAGAATTTCACACGATCTTATACTTCACCCCGGGGGATTGTCAAGAACCTGAGACGTACGATGCTACAGATCCGGAGTTCACCGCGGGAACGAAGCAACTGCCGTACAATAAACAAAAAAACCCTTTGCCGTTTCGGGCAAAAGGCTTTATCTTCACGATCCGATAAGATTCTTCCTCACACGGCAAGGGGTATTCTCTGTTACACGTTCTCCATCATCTCCCAAACCCCCTGCATATGCCAGTTTAAATACTTCGCTCATATCCGCAGAAGGAGCACCGCCAAGCCTTCTCCTCCTCGTGCCAGCTCATTCTTTTACGGCAGGCCGGGCAAGTCTTTTTTTTGGACGACGCTTGGCTATGGGCCGGTGATGCTCTCTTTTTCGGTTCCTGGTATTCGTTAAAAGACATGTCTGCCAGAGGGACGGCAATGGACGGTGATGGTTTGGATATCGGCTTCGAAGCCTGAAAGGGTTCGGGTTCGTCCTCAAACTCAATTTTTACTTCGTTTTTGTCGTGAACATCACCCTCTTCTGGTTCCTCGAATGCGCAGGAAAAACAAATCCACTTTTTCTCGTTCATGTAGAAGTCCATTCGCCCCCCGCACATAGGGCATTTTTTCTGCCATTCCGTGCCCTGCGGCGCAGAAGGCTCGGGGATTTCGTTTTTCTGCTCGCTGCCTCCCTTTTCCTCTTTTAACTCCTCGAACGCGCAGGAATAACACCTCCACGTTCTCTCCCTGCCGTAGAAGTCCATTCGGCCGCCGCACATAGGGCATTTTTTCCGCCATTCCGCGTCCTGCGGCGCAGAAGGCTCAGGGATCTCGCTTTTCTGATCACCGCCCTCTTTTTCCTGGACGGGAATATCACTTTTACCGGAATCCTTAGACAGGACCGGCTGAGGGGCCGCGCTTTCAACAGTAACGTCAGCGACTTTCTTACTGATAAAGGTTATCTCCGTCGCGATTTCCTTGAAGAGTTCCCCCACTGCCTTCGAGACGAACTCCATATCCTTTTTCTGCGTCGCCATGCTATGGAGAAGCACTTTTTCTTCGCTTTCAAGCTGCCCTATTTTTTCACGCAGTTTCGATATCTCTTCTCTCAGCTCCTGTGCTTTGGCTTCCATGACCTTAAGGTCGTCGCGCCCGCCGGAAGGGGCGCTCAACAAGACCTTTTCGAGTATCTTGAGCTCTTCAAGCTGGTTGTTAACGGCCGCAACGATATCTCGCGTGCTGACTTTCGAAGTCGTTGACAACGCTTTGATAGCGGCATGGTACCGCTGTTTCTCGTCAGGAATGATCTCCCCGAACGATTCCACGAGTCCGAGGAATTTTCCGAATATCGTATCTCCACGTTCAATTACGTTTTTTAATTCATCGCGGAGACGGTGGATTTTGGATGACAGCTCTTCGCCGCTCTTTGATTGAACAAAGAGATCGGCAGCCATCCGGGAAAGGATTTCATTCCTGTTTTTCTCTTCAGCGCCCATTCATTTTCTCGTTTTCACGCCCGATCTGCTTACTCTCATTTTATCGTTTGGGATATGATAGCATGCGACACAGGTGTGGTCAATGCTTTAAAGAAAAACATGGTTATTCCGCCGTTCCTGTTTTCTTGAGGTCACTGCGGCGCCGGTAAGCCAAATACCCTCCGCCCATCCCGGCCGGAAGCATGCCGGCGAATCCTGCGATGCCTAACCACACCGGGGTTCCGCCTTCCCGGAAGATCAGCGCAACGATCATTCCGAGGGCTGCGACGAGCGCTCCCTGCAGGACCTCTGCCCGGCCTGCCATTCTGCCGGCGACGTACCCGCCCAGGACGGTACAGCCCAGGCCGACGATGAGTTGCAGCAGCAGGCCGCTCATGCTCTTCATCCGGTTCATGACTTGGTCCTCGGAAAGGCCTGTTGACAGGAGCGCGCTCGCGAGGATCATCATAAAGAGAAAGGTCCCTGCGTTGTCCGCGACGGCCCCGACAATGACAGCCTTGAATTTAATATCGTAAAATTTAGACATAGGCATATCCGTCTTCTGTCGACAGGTTGGGCAAATAGTGTTCTATGCGTATAAAGAATATTCCTGATCATGTACAAATGCAAGAACGTTTCGGAAAAAAAAGCCCTTTCCCATATTCCAGGCAAAGGGCTTAACAACAGTTCAAAGTTCGGAGTTCAGCGTTGATGGCTAGACGTTCTCAACCATCTCCCACACGCCGCAGGGACAGATCCCTGCGCAGAAGCCGCAGCCGATGCACTTGCTTTCGTCCACCACGTACTCGAAGGACTTGTTCGGCAGTTTCCTTCTCGTGATAGCGCCGTAATAGCACGACTGCTCGCACATGCCGCAGTCCCGGCAGGAACCGCAGCTCATGCAGCGGTCTGCTTCCTTCTTGGGAGAAAACTTGACGTCGTTCAGCCTGCATACTTCATAATATTCCGTCTTGATCCGCTCGTAGGGAATCACTCGCCGCTCTTCGGGCACGTAATCGGTGTTCATAAGGAGCGAATGGATCTTGTCCGCCGCTACCTTGCCCGCGCCGATGGCATGGGTCACGAGACCGGGCTTGGTCGCGTCGCCGATGGCGAAGACCTTCACATCCGAGGTCTGGCCCAGGTCGTTCACGGTGATGTAGCCCCGCTCGGTATTGATCGACGGGGGCAGGAAATCGAGCACCGGTTTCTCGCCGATGGAGATGATCACCATGTCCGCATCCAGGGTTGTGCCGTCCTTGAAGTAGATCTTCTTTTCCCGGGCAACGTACTTCTCGGTCACCTTCGGGAACAAGAGCTGCGTTCCCCGTTCTCTTGCCATCTGCTGCTCTTTGCCGAAGGAAGCAGGCTTCTGGATGTCAACGCAGGTAACTAACGCGGCGCCGTGGTCATAGGCCTGGCATGCGATGTCCATACCCACATTGCCGGCACCGATCACGACGACCTTCTTGCCCTTCAAGTTCTTCGGCTTGCCGAAGTTTATTTCCTTGAGATAGTCGATGCCCTTCACCACGTCCTCATGTCCCGGAAACGGGATCACGCGGCCCTCATGGGCGCCGACGGCAATCACGACCAGATCGTGGTCCTTGTAGATCCTGTCGAACTTTTTCTTGTCCACAGAGGACTTCACCTGGACATTCACGCCGATCTCGGCAAAGCGCGAGAGCTCTTTATCCAAAATCTTCTTGGGCAGACGCTCGCGGGGGATGCACATCTCCAGTTTGCCGCCGATCTTGTCCGAGGCTTCATAGAGATCGACAGTGTGGCCCTTGAGGCCCAGCTGCCATGCCGTGGAAAGGCCGCCCGGCCCGCCGCCGATGACGGCGATCTTATGGCCTGTTGCTTTTGCCTTCTTCGGGGCCTTCAGGTTCAGCGCTGCAGCGCCGTATTCCTTGATGTTGAGCGGCTCATCAACCCTGCCGCGCGTACAGTCGGTCATGCAGAGGTTGGGACAGACCGTGCCGCAGACCGTTGCCGGGAGCGGACTGTACTGGAGCACGAGGCTGAGTGCTTCCGCCGTTCTCCCCTGCCGGATCAAGGTCGCGCGCTTGTGCGACGGGATGCGCGACGGGCAGGCATAAGCGCAGGGCGGAAGATACTTGTCGTTCTTCCACTCCGGCTTCCAGCGCCGCTCTTCGCCGGTGGTGATATACGGAAGCACGCTCCGGTCGTGGGTCAGATAAGCGCCGAACATGCCGCCCTTGCCCACTTCCTTTTCCCACATATTCAAGCGGAACTCGGTAAGCCCCATCTTGAGCTTGCCCTTTGCCTTGTTCTTCTCAGCCGGCGTAAAGGCGATGAACTTCTTCCACGCGCTCATGTCCTTCGTCAGTTCTTCGTAATGGGACATGCGGTCGATGGCCGTAAGATAGGGCTTCATGTTCGCGCACAGCCACTCCCAGTCCTGGGGTGTCAGGTCCACGAGCTTCACGTCCGCCTTGCTGTATTCCTTGATCGGGCCGCGGAAATAGATCGTACCGCCGACCATGCCCACGCAGGGACGGTAGCCTAAAATATTTTCAGGATCGCGGGGATCGACGCCGCAGACCACGGCAATGCCGCCTGCCTTGAATTCGGCAAAGGAGTCGCCTACGCTCCGGAAATACCAGGATTCGAGGTCCGGAAAGCGCGGGTTCTTCTTGGTCATGGTGTCGCACCGCGCGCCGCCGCCGCCCTGGACATAGAGCTTGCCCTGGGCCGCTGCGTTGTGCGCGCCGTTCGCCACGTCTCCCAGCACCGTGATCGCCGTGCCGCAGTTGAGCCAGCCCGTGTCGTCGGAGGTCGAGCCCTTGACCACGATCTCGGTGTTGTCCATGCCCATGCTGCCCACGCGCTGGCCTGCCGTACCCTCGATAGTGACCTTCACCTTGCCGTACTGCGGCCAGATGCGTCCGCCGATGCCGTGCTGGCCGTCGGCCACGATGGTAAGCTCTTTGGCCCCGTCCTTGATGGCCTTCTGAAGCTGGTCTTCGAGATTTTTCGAAGAGACCCGTTTTCCGTCGATATTGCCCTTGATTATCATTTTGTCCTCAAATCAATTATTAGCCACGGAGTCACTGAGACACGGAGAAAGCTAAACTAACTTTCTGGTTCCTCTGCGACTCTGCGTCTCTGTGGCAAATACTTAGCAAACGTATGAGATTTGCAGCCGGTCCGCGATTTCCTTGTCGTTCACGCCCAAGGCGTCCGACATGCCGATCGGGAGTTCCGTGCTCCTTCCGAGCGGCGCAAAGATCTTCTTCAGTTCCGTGTCCGCTGCCTTGAACACTTCCACGACCCGTTCAGCAACCTTGTCGGGATCGAGACGGCGATAGAGCTTGGGGTCCTGCGTGGTTATGCCGCGCGGGCACTTGCCGAGGTTGCAGACGTTGCAGCGGTTGTACTCGTCGCCGAAGCAGCCCGCTGCAGCCTGCATCATGTACTTGCCGGTGTCCACGGCCGAAGCTCCGAGCATGATGAGTGCCGCCGCGTTCGCGGCAAGGTTCCCGCCCTTGCCCACGCCGCCTGCTGCAATCAGGGGAAGCTCGTTCTGCTTGCCCTGCTTCACAAGGTCGAGGTAGCAGTCGCGGATATTCGACGCAATCGGGTGGCCCATCTTGTCCATGGAGACGTTGTACGCCGCACCCGTGCCGCCGTCCTCGCCGTCGATGCAAAGCGCGGCTGCATAGGGGTTCCGCGCAAGGTTGTTCAGGACCGCGCGGGCCGTCTTGGTGCCGGAAATTTTCGGATACACCGGCACGCGGAAGCCCCAGGCCATGGACATGGACTGGATCATCTTTGCAACAGCCTCTTCGATGGAATACTTGGTCTGGTGCGTGGGCGGCGATGCCAGGTCCACGAACTGGGGAACGCCGCGGATCTTGGCGATAAGCCCCAGAACTTTATAGGCCTGGAGCAAACCGCCGTCGCCGGGCTTTGCGCCCTGTCCGTACTTGATCTCGATCGCAGCCGGGTCTTCGATCATGTCGGGAAGGGCGCGGATGATCTCGTCCCAGCCAAAATAGCCCGATGCGATCTGGAGGATGAAGTATTTCATGTACCGTGACTTCAGGATCGAGGGCGGCATGCCGCCTTCGCCCGAGCACATGACGACCGGCAGGCCTTCCACTTCGTTCAAATAGGTGATGCCCATGGCAAGGCCTTCCCACATGTGGGGAGAGAGAGCGCCGATGGACATGCTGCCGATGCGGATCGGATAGATCTCGCGCACCGGCGGAACAAAGGAGCCGGCAGTTGCGATGAGCTTGCCGCCTTCCACGGTGAGCGGAAGCTGTTCAGCAGGCAGGTTCCTGCCCAGGAGCGTCCTGATGCGGAACTCGTGCCTGCCCGCGTCAAGCGCCGGGTCGGTCAGCATGGAGATGCGGGTGAACTTGAGCTTGTCGAGCGTTGTCTGCGACGGATCGTTCCGCCGCCCGCCGCGCATAAAGGGGATGCCGCCTTTGTTCTTAACGTGATAAAGCTTGTGCTGGAAATTATATTCAGGAAAAATGGCGTCCGTGGGGCAGACGAGCGTGCAGGTGCCGCAGCCGATGCAGTAACGGTCGATGTCCGTGACCTGGCGCACGACCTGGGTCAGCCTGCGCGAAACTTTCGGCTCCGGGCTCGATCCTTCCGAGGAGACGACGCGCTGCGTATAGACCGTGGCCTCAATGGACTTCATGGGGCAGACAGCGGTGCAGCGGCCGCAGCGGGTGCAGCGGTCCTCGCGCCACTGGACGATATAAGGAAGCTCCTTTAACGAGAGCTGGTGGTTCTTGTCTAACCGTGAAGCTGATTCCATACCTGCACCTCCTGTGCTCCGGGCGCTATGATCACCATATCGTACTTCATGGGGAAGATGTCCGTTGATCTATCCCGGTCCGGGATTGCGCTGTCAACGCCGCAGACCTCGGACATGAGCGCATACTTGCCGTTTTTGCCGCCCACGGCGCCGGGCCGAAGTTTCTTCGAGTCCTGCACCATGAAGACCGTGCCGTCGGGCGTAAACCCGATCACGCAGTTGGGTCCGTCGATGCAGAGCGGGCGGAGCGACTTTTTGAGCAGCCGGAGCGCGGCCCCGTCGGAGCGCTTCTCGATCTCCGCATCCTTCATCGGCGTAATGATGTCCTTATAATAGGGAAGCGGATACCCGAGGGTCCGGTTCGTATAGTGCATGATATGGGTGAAGACCTCGGAATCCGAGTTGTAGCCCATGTAACCTTCGTTGCCACGGCCTGTCAGGAACTCGCGGATCGGCACGAAGGCGGTGTTCTCGCCGTTCGTCATCGTGGCGTAGCCCTGGATGAAGAAGGGATGGCAGGCATAGAGGTAGATGGCGTAATTGGTGTTCTGACGTCCCTGGGCCAGGACGATCCTGGACTTGATGCCCGACTTCTCGATGCCGAAGAACTCGCCGAGCTGGAGCGGGTCTCCCACTTCTTTGAGCGTCAACACGTCGGGGTAGAAGGAGAACACGAAGAGCGACCCGTCCGGTTCGCCCATGAGACGGAGCGCAAGCCGCGTGTGCATGAGCAGGTCTTCCTGCTCCGCCTTCGGCCGGTCTTTGTATAGTGCGGGATAGTCGTAGACCTTCGCAATGTAATGCTCGCGCCGCTCGACGCCGGGAACGTTCTTGATCGGCGGCTCCCAGGAAAACTTCTCGATAAAGCCCTGGGCCTTCATGTAGTCTTCGAGCATGCCGAGGCCCTTGTTCGAGCAGATGGCCGACATGGTGGGATACTGTTTATAGTCCGCGAACGGCCCGGCCATGTCCTTCAGCATCAGCCCCAGACCCGACCCGTCATGGCCTTCCTTCATGGTCTCGAGCGCATGAATGTTCTCCATGGGGGAAAAATAGTCGCTCGATGTGATCGCACTCAAACGGCACATAGTTGACTCCTCAAAAAAATCGCATAGCGCAGAGCGCATGGAGCATAGCGGCAACCACCTCGGTCGCCCGCCACAGACTCTCTGCCCTATGCTCTATGCCCTTTGCGGTATTGTTGTATCGGTCTTTGTTCCGGCGGGAATACCCTTTTGATTCGGCGACAATGACCCTGTACGCTTTCTCGGCAAAGGTAAAAAAAGCCCCTCTTTCCGGGGGCTTTTGGGTTTGGCAAACCATTGCTAAGTCCGGGTACAATACACCTGAGTGCGCACTGGTGTCAAGCCGAAATTTTGGCGTTCTGCGGGGATTCAGAAGAGAAAAAAAGAGGGAGCGCAAAAGTCGCGCCCCCCTCGATGGCAGGAAACTACTTGCAGTTCTTGCAGGTCGAGATGCCCAAAAGCGCGTAAGGCGGGCACCAGCCGATGAAACCCGTTGCAATCAGCACGATCCCGAGATAGGCCCAGGGGCTCTTCGGCCCCACAAAAGCGAGGGACAGGACCGCGATCCCCGCGATGATCCTGATAGTCCGTTCGATACTACCGACGTTCTTTTTCATGATATGCTCCTCCTGTAGTGTTTTGATGATAACGGCAACCATTGCGGCTGCATCCTTAGGTCACAGGATACCTGAACAGGAGAAGTTTGTCTGTGACTTAGTCACAAAGGAAATGTGAATGCGGAACAACCAGGGAGGATGGACGAGAAATGAAGAGGCCGCGACAAATGCTTCGGCTGCTGCGCATCAGTGCTTCATAAGAGTAATCGAATTCCGGGAGAGTCTGACCTGCCCTTTGCGCTCAAAATCCTTGAGCAGTCTGCTCACGACTTCCCGGGAGGTCCCGAGGTCGTTCGCAATCTTCTGGTGCGTGGTTTCAAGGACATTGTTCGCTGACTTCTGGACCAGATGCTCCATAAGCCTCTGGTCCAGCCTGCCGAAGGCCACTTCCTCCACGAGTTCCATGACCGCGGCAAGCCGGTGGCTGAGAAGGGTGAACACGAAGTCCCTCATCGCTTCCTGTTCCATCACGAGCTTGCGGAAATCGGCAGAGGGCACGAGAAGAACGTCCACATCCGAAACCGCAACAGCATGCGCAGGATAGGTCGATCCGGAGAGGATGCACGAGGCATTCAGGATGCAGGTCTCGCCGTGGCCAATCTCGTAGAGCGTGATCTCGCGGCCCGTATCGCCGATCTTAAACACCCGAATTTCTCCGGACAGGACAAAGGCGATGGATGAACAGGCGTCGCCCTCGGCGTAGATACGAGCATCGCGGGGAATCGATCGCTGCTGCCCGGCGGCAAGCATCTTCGGCACAAGGTTCCGCAAACTGTCCCGGAACGCGGGAAATATTTTTACGAAGTTTTCCTTAGTGAGCATCTCGGGTTATTCTAGCATATGTCGGGGCACTATACTAAGACTTTGAGGTCCTCGGCGTCGGAAAGAGGCTCAGAACACGTGTCATGACTGCAGGGAATCACCCGGTCGTGGTCGTCCCCGTAAACGATCGCCGCGTACGCCTTCCCCGTGAGCGCGCGGGAGGTGCGGGCAAGTTCGCTTTCCGGCGCGGCTTCAACGTCAAGTTTCAACATGCGAAATGAAGCATCGAGGCTGCAGAAGAAGGTCCCGGCATGCACGCCGATCTCACGCGCCAGTCCGGCAAACAGCTTGAGCGACTGAAGGGCGATCCGTTGGTATTCATCCTTGCCGATCATGAGCGACAGTTTCAGGAGCAGGAGGATGGCCAGGGCATTGGCCGAGGGATGGGGCGCGTCCTCGATCTTCTTGAGCCGCGTGCCCAGGACATCCGTCTCGGTATCGAAGAAGCCGCCCGCCTGGGCATCAAAAAACCGATCGACGCAGACCGTCATGAGCTCATCGGCCTGCGAAAGATATTGCCGGTCCGCCGCTGCCGCATAGCCCTCGATCAGCGCGTCGATGAGATGGATATAGTCGTCCAGCCCGGCAGGGATGCCTTCTGCATGGAGCAGCGCGCTGTTGACAAGCCGTTCCCGCAGGACCCGCTCAAGGCTCCTGGCCGCAAAAGCCGTGATCGCCCCGTCACCGAACACGCTGCCGGCGTGGAACCAGGCCGCTATCAGCATGCCGTTCTGCGCGGTGTACAGCGCACGGTCGATGAAGGGGGCCTCTCTCTTTGCGCGGGCTTTGAGCAGTTTTTTCCTGCCCCGTTCGATGGTCACCCGGATGCCCCCCACATTCCTCCCGAGATCTTTCGCAAGGTCCTCCACGGCCTGCTCTGCGAACAGCACCTTCTTTGCCGGATCATGGTGCATGCTTCCCTTCTCATGCAGCAGATATGCCGAGAGCACGGTATACTCTTCAGGGTCAAGCGCTGTTCTCAGGGCATGATCGGTCCAGGTAAAGTATCCGCCCTCGTCATCGGGCGTCACATCAGCGTCCTGGCTGGCAAAGAATCCGCCGTCAGGATCGGACAGAACCTGCCGGGTAAATGCGACAATGCCCATCGCAACGTCGCGAAGCCCTTCGTCGCCGAATACGGCATACCCGTCCGTATAATTCCTGAGAAGCCCTGCGTTGTCGTCGGCCATTTTTTCGAAGTGTGGAACGATCCACGCCTCATCAACGGCATAGCGATGGAACCCGCCGCCCACGTGGTCGTGGAATCCGCCCCGTGCCATGGCGTCAAGCATGGCGCGCGCGGCCGTGCCCGCAGCGGCCCCCTCGGGCAGGAGGGACCGCCGTATGAGGAACTCGAGCGCCCCGGTCATGGGGAATTTGGGGGCCGTGCCGAACCCCCCGTTCTGCATGTCGAATTGGGAAAGCATGGCGCTCTCCGCCTCCCTGACCATTGCTTCATCGACATCTGTGGGTTCGAGCGCCTCCGCCTTGAGTGCTTCCATGACACGCTCTGCGTATTCCGCAGCATCATTTTTCTTCGTCGCGTAAAACTTGTGCACGGACCACAGCACATTTTTAAACCCCGGTCTCCCCTGCCGGTTCTCGGGCGGGAAATAGGTCCCGCCGTAGAAAGGCCTCTTGTCGGGCGTCAGAAAAACCGAAAGCGGCCAACCGCTTCCTCCACCCATGGCTGCAACGGCCTGCTGGTACCTGCGGTCAATGTCGGGCCTCTGGTCGCGGTCAAGCTTGATATTGATGAAAAGATCGTTCAAGAGCCGCGCAGTCTCTTCATCGTCAAAGGATTCCTTTGCCATCACATGGCACCAGTGGCACCATACGGCGCCCGTGCTCAGAAAAACCGGTTTGCTTTCCTGCCGCGCTATCTCAAAGGCCTCGTCGGACCAGGGATACCAGTCGATCTTCTGGTGCGCGGCGTGCTTCAAGTAGGCTGATTTTTCGTTTGCAAGTCTGTTCATGGTTGGCAAGCCTCGGAAAAAACCGAACCGGGGATCAGAAAGCGGGAAGGACGATGTAAAGGGATTTCCCTTCACCGATTCGCCGGGCACCCGATTCGCTTTTGTTTTCAAAACGTCTTCGGGTCTTCAGGCGGCAGGGATGATTCATCAAAAGGCAGTGTGCCGAGCTGGGTCAGGACGGACTCAAGGTCCGAGAGAAGTGCGTGATAATCGTATCCCGGCATTTCTTCGTTCAATGCCCGTTCGGTCAGGCGGTCGAAGGCGTCAAAATCAAATACGCCGTCAAGCACTCCCGATCTCACGAGCGCCGCATAGAGCCTCTTTTCATCATTAAGCTCGTCTTTCTTGACGGCAAGACGCTCCTTCCGTGTTGGTTCAGCCACATAGGCCTGCATCGCCCCCTCAAGAGCGTCATAGAGCGTCACGATCCCTGCCGCAATTTTCCCTTCGCGAAGCCTGCGCCTTCCACCGCGAAGGTGAAGTCGCGCCCGGAGCAGCGGCCCCGCAACCGGACCAAGAGTTTTTTCATCCATTAAACCGAAGTGCGGCATAGAACATCCTCTGCACAGGCACCGGCGCGCCGGCGGGGCCTCAATCCTATTGCGTGACCTTTATTCAAGTATAGCACGGGGAATGGTTCCGGGCTGCTCTGCGGTGTGAAGGGGAATGATCCGACCCGGTCAGAGGGGGAAGGAAAAGACATAGCCGCCTTTGCCGCTGTTCTTGACGCAGTACATCGCAGCATCCGCATAGATGCTGATGCCGATGACAGTCCCTACGGCGTCATCCTCGCGATGTGCACGCACTCCGTGGCGCGAACCGTAGGCGGGAAAAGCAATACCAGCGGACGCCTTCCGTCCCTCAGGGAGACCAGGCCGGCGACGTATAGTTGGCGTCGTTCGGCGTGATCCGTTCGATGTCCGAACCGTCTGCATTCATGATATACAGGTTGAATTTCCCCTCCCGGTTCGAACTGAAAAGGATCTGCCTGCCCGAGGGCGACCACGTCGGGTTTTCATCGCTTCCCGGACCGCTGGTGAGCAAGCGGAAATCAGAGCCGTCGGGATTCACCGTTGCGATCTTGAACAGGCCATGGACCTGCGAGGCGAACACGATCCGGTCTCCCCGCGATGACCAGTTCGGAGACGCATTATAGTTCCCTTCGAAGGTGATCCTGCGAACGTCGGTCCCGTCGGCGCCCATGATGTACAGCTGCGGCGTGCCCGCCCTGCCCGAGGTAAAAACGATTTCCCTGCCGTTCGGCGCCCAGGAGGGGGCCACATTGTCCGAGGCGCCGTAGCTGAGCCGCTCCAGATCATCCCCGTTGCTGCTCATGGTATAGATCTCGGTGCCGCCGTCCTTGGAAAGCGCCAGAGCGATGCGCTTGCCGTCCGGCGACCAGGCCGGGGAGATGTTCAGGCCTTCTGACCCCGACAGCTTCCATCGTTTGCCGGTCTCCATGTCCAGTTCGTACAGATCGGGGTTTTTGTCACGGTAGGAAACGTAGGCGAGCGCTTTGCCGTCGGGGCTCCAGGCCGGAGAAAGGCAGATAGACCGGTCCGCCGTGATCTTCAAGGGATTCTGGCCGTCGTAGTCCATGACATACAGCTCCTTGAAGTGTGTCTTGTCGGACACGTAGGCAATGCGGGTCCGCGCTATGCCGCGCTCGCCCGTGTACCGCGAAACGATCTCGTCGGCGAACGTGTGGACCATCCGCCGGAAGGTATCCTCGTTGCCGAAATATTCCTTGTTTGCAATGCGCATTCCCGATGCGGCATCATAAAGCTTGCCCTGCAGCACCAGGTCCGTGCCCTTTCGCTGGAGGTTGGCCCACACGACGCCGGTCAGGCCGAACGTGCCGCCGCGCTTGATAATGTCCCCGGGCGGCTCCGTGTTCCCTGCGTAGGACAGGTCGAGCTTTTTCGGGTCAGTCACGTCGAAGATCTCCGAGCGCCGCAAGTCCGCCTGCAGGACCTCCAGCGCCAGGGCGCGGAGCGCAGGCGATCCCGTCTCGTCATGAACGTCGAGGACGGCAATGGGGATCTTTTTGCTCTCTCCCTGAACCACACCAAGGTAGTACTGGGCCATCGCCGGCATTGCTGTGAGCAAACAAAGCGATATGATTAATAGTATGCGTTTCATTCTCATTGATGATGAATGGCAAGAGCAAGGGCGAAAAACTTTCCCAGGCGCCGGCTTTCCCCCTGTTTATTCGGCCATCAAATCCACGCTGAACTCCAGGGACTGTTTTGCGAAATCCTCCGGCAGGGGAGGAAAGGGATTGGAGGAGCGGATCGCCCGTATGGCCGCAGCCTTGAATCCATAGGTCCCGACGGAATGTTCCTCATCGAGATTCACCTCACCCACCCAGCCCGACCTGTTGATCTTAAAGATGACCCTCGCTTTCGCATCTTTCGCATCCGGCGGAGGTCTCCAGTTTTGGCCGATCTTTTCCCGGACCAGGCCGAGATACCACGGAAATTTAAAATCCTGCTGCGTCGTTTGAAGAGCAATGCCTTCACTCTTGGCGCCCGGCGTTGTTTCACCCGGCGCTTCTGCCGGCTTTTCCTGTTCGACCGCAGCCTTTGGCTTCTGGTTCAGCTCAGGGATTGTTCCTTTTTTCGCCGCTGCTTTGACTGCCTTGTGCGATGCTTTTTTCGCTTTCAACAACGCCTTTTTCACCGTTGGCTTGGGTGGGGCCGGGGCTTTCGTCTTTGGGGCTTCCGGCGTCGGCGCTTCCATCGACGGAGGAGACTGCACGGCTTGGGGCAGAGGCGCGATCTCCGCGGGCAGCCCCACGAGCTTCACCTCATAGAACGGAGGAACGTAGGCTTTCGGGGTCACCACCGTATAAAGCAAAAGCGCCGCAGCGACAACGGCGGCGTGGAGAAAGAAGGAAAAGAAGACCGCAAGCGCCAGTTCGTATCCTGACTGCCCGATCCTCTTCCCGGAGAGCAACTTCATTGCGCGGTCGCGCCTCCTGACGCGGCTTCGGTCACCATCCCGAGCCGGTCGATGCCCGCCCGCTTCACCACATCCATGACCTGCACCACGGCGCCGTAGGGCGCATCCCGGTCCGCCCGAAGATACACATTAATGAGCGGCTTGGTCTTGCGAATGGAATCGAGCACCGCTCCCAGCCGGCCGATATCGACGCGCTCTTTTTCCACGAAAATTTCCTGCGCTTTCGTCACCGTCAACACGATGCGGTCCTCGGGCTTGACGGTATTGGCTTCCGACTTGGGCAGGTTCACGTCGAGCCCCCGGCTCATCATGGGAGAGACGATCATATAGAAGAACAGGATCGTGAGCAGCACATCGATGAGCGGGACGAGGTTGAGCTCACGGATTATATGCCGTTCCCGCCGTTCAAAGCTCATACCTTCCTCCGGAGCAGGTTCCGCTCGAGATAACTGAGATATTCCATGGAAAAGGAATCACACCGGATGGCGATGTCCCGGATCTTGTCCGCGAAATAGTTGTACGCGATAACCGCCGGAATCGCCACGAACAGGCCGGAGATGGTGTTGATGAGCGCCGCGGCAAGGCCCGGCGCCAGCGCGCCGATATCGCCCGCACCCTTGAGTCCGATGCCGTAAAAAGCGTCCATGATGCCCCAGACCGTGCCGAACAGGCCCAGCAGCGGCCCCACGGTGCCCGTCGTTCCGAGAAACGCCAGGTAGCGCTCCATGTACACGATCTCATCCTGCGTCGTGATCTTGAGCGAACGCTCGATCTCCTGGGAGATGAGCGGCCGCTCCTCATCAGTCACCTTCATGTCGGGCAGGGACTTGATGATGGCCTCGGCCTCTCGGTGGCCTTCAATAAAGAGTGTTGCAAGGGGGCTGAATTTCTTCGACTCCGCCTGTTTGATGAGATCATCCATCTTCTTGGTCTTCCGAAAGGCCAGAAGGAAAGCATGGGATTCCTTCTCAGCCCTCCGGAGAAACTGGTACTTGAGCAGGATCATGGCCCACGACACGACCGAGAACCCCATCAGGATAAACACGATCCCTTTGCCGACCCATCCGGTCTCGCCGAAGAGACCGAGCGCTCCCATACCCAGACCGGGCATTGCAGCTATTGCAAGCATTGTTACCTCCGAGATAAAGATAATTCAAAACCCTAACTTTTGAACTGCATCAGTAAACACCGATCACGCGGCCCATCTCCGACACATCATACCCGCCCATGGCTACGATCTGTTCGCGAAACGCGCTGTCCGCGCCGATGATTGCAAGAAGCGCCTGGAGCATGGGCGTATCGTAGAACTCCTGCGGGATCGCCAGATCATACCGTTCCTGCGCCACGGGAATAAAGTCGAGATCGAGCGCCCGGGCCGCGGAAAGCACCGCAAGCCCGGTGTCCGCCGCTCCCGAGAGCACCGCAGCAGCCACGGCCATATGCGTGAATTCTTCGTGATCATACCCTTTTACATTCTTCGGGTCAATCTTCATTTTTTTGAGATAGAGGTCCGTCAGGAGGCGCGTACCGGCGCCTGTCTGGCGATTCACAAACACCACCTCCGGCCGGGCAAGGTCTGCAAAACCTCTGATGTTTTTTGGGTTGCTTTTCGGAACGATGAACCCCTGGGTCCGGTACACGAGGTTGACCAGAACAGTCCTTGCGCCGGGGAGCAGTTTTTTGATATAGCTGACATTGTATTCCCCGGTGTCCTCGTCCAGGAGATGGGTGCCGGCAAGGTGGGCCTCCCTGCGCTTGAGCGCCAGAAGCCCTCCCATGCTTCCCACGTGGGCCGACGACAAAGAATACTCGGGATGTTTTTTCCTCAGAAAGTTCGCAAGGAGATCGAGCACAGTGTCGTGAGACCCGATGCAGACAATGGTGTTCTCAATATCGTGGGGCGAACGCAGGAGTTCCACCGTCACGTCGTAGTTCGCCGCGATCCCCTCGCTCGCTGACGGGACACGGATGATTCCGTCTGCCCTCACCAGGGACATGAGCGCTCCGGCGCCCCGTGTCACGGGTGTGGCGATCAAATTTCCGGCCACGCTGCCCAGCTTGACGCGGATGAATTCTTCCTGACCGAGCGACGACGCCACTTGTCTGCTCAGCTTTGCCGTGATCGTTCCCTGATCGGACGGCGTTATGCCGAGAAGCGCGAAGAGAAGCGGCCTCACAAAGAGATTGAACGTGAGCGCTGCGGACACGGGATAGCCGGGGATGCCGATGACCGGTTTGTTGTTCACGATTCCGAGGATAACAGGCTTGCCGGGCTTGATCGAGACGCCGTGCACGATCACCTTTCCCAGTTCGGCGATCACGTCGGCGGTAAAATCTTCCCTGCCGGCTGACGAGCCCGCGTTGATCACCACGAGGTCGGAATCGACGAGAGCGTCGAGAATGGTCTTCCGGAGCAGCAGGGCGTCGTCTTTTACGATTGTCTTCCGGACCGCGTGAGCGCCGCACTCCGTAGCCATGGCGGAAAGCATGGTCGAGTTGAAATCGATGATGTCGCCCTTTTTCAGCGCGCTTCCCGGTTCAACCAGCTCCGTTCCCGTGGGAATGATCGACACCACCGGCCGGCGCCGGACCATGACGGAAATGTGGCCGCTCGCGATCATGGCCGCCATGTCCACGGGACGGACCACGTGGTTCTCGGAGATGACGAGCTCCGTGGCCACAATGTCCTCGCCCACGAGCCGCACATGCTGCCACGGCGTTGCCGGCTTCAGGATCTCGATCTCGGATTCCGAGAGCTTTTCCACGTCTTCGATCATGACCACGGCGTTCTTCCCCTCGGGCATGGGATCGCCCGTATCGATCGCAACCGCCTGGTCGGGAACACGCAGGCGCTTCGGCCTCGTTTCACCGGCGCCGAAGGTGTCGATGAACGTGACGGCGTAACCGTCCATGGCTGCCGAATGGTAGAAGGGCGACGAGATCTTCGCTGCCACGGCCTCGGACGTTACGCGTCCGAGCGCGTCTCCGACGGGGACGCGCTCGCCAGTGAGCGGCCCGCCGATGCCGTCGGCCTTCAAGGCGTCGTGGTATTTCCGGACTGCATCAGCAAGCGGTTCGTTATCGAGGTATTTTTTCTGTTTGAATGCCATAGCACCGTGAGTGAGACAAGCGACAAAAAAATAGCAGCGTCGTTAACCTGTCTTTTGTTTGCTCAGAACAGCCGGATTTCCACTTCTTCGCCGGCCTCGATCCCTATTTTATTCATTGGCACCACAACGGTGCCTGCGGCTTTTACGAGCGTGCTGATGAGTCCCGATGCGCCGAACACGGGCCGCGCCCAGAGCCCGTCGTCCCGTTTCTCCAGCGTTACGCGCACATGATCTTCGCGGCCCGGGCTCGATGCGATGCTTCGTGCGAGCTTCGCCTGAACCGTGCGATACGACGGCACGCCTTCGAGTGCCGGATCGGGAATCTCTCCGGTCAGGCGGGAGAGCACCGGCTTTACGAAGACGTCAAAGCAGATGCTTACCGCGGCCGGATGGCCGGGCAGGCCGAATATGCCAACCGGGCCGTTCGCTGCGCCTAGGGCGCCGAGGATAAGCGGTTTGCCCGGCTTGATCGAAACGCCGTGCACCAGCACGCCGGGCTTTCCCGCATCGTTGATGACTTTTGCCGTGAGGTCGGCGGTCCCTACGGAACTTCCGCCGGTCATGAGCACGAGCGCGCACTCGTTCACAGCCGCATCGAGCGTTTTCCGCAAGGGAGCGTACTCGTCGCGGATAATGCCCTTCTTCACCGGCACGCCGCCCGCTTGCGTTATCAGACCTTCCAAATTATAGGAATTGCTGTCCCGTATCTGGCCGGGACCCGGGACCGTGTTCGCAGGTACGATCTCGTTCCCCGTGGAGATGACGGCAACCTTCGGTTTTTCGAAAACACCGATGTCGGTAATCCCCAGGCTCGCGAGTGCCGACAGGTCCTGCGGCCGCATGCGGTGTCCGCGACGAAGGATGCTTTCTCCTTCTTTGATGTCATCGCCCCTCTGGACCACGTTCTCGAGCGGCGCAACCGCCTTCACCACTTCGATGCTCTTCGCATCAACAGGCTGGACGTGCTCGAACATCACGACGGCGTCCGCGCCGTCCGGGAGCGCGCCGCCGGTGGCGATTTTCATGGCCTCGCCCTTTGTGATGCCGCGGTCCGGCATGGTGCCCATGAGGATATCGCCGGTGACCTGAAGAAAAGCGGGCCGCGATTCCGCAGCACCGAAGGTGTCGGCGCTCCTGACCGCATACCCGTCCATGGTGGAGCGGTCGAATGCAGGAAGGTCGGCAGGCGCCGTGATGTCGGAGGCAAGAACCCGCCCAAGGGCGGAATTGATGGGAATAGTTTCTAACAACGGGGAGGAAATGACAAGGTGCTCGTTCAGGATCCTCTGTGCCTCTTCACGGGAGACGACGCCGCTTCTGCCGAGCATGTCTTTGACGATCATAGTCACTCCAAAAAGCTATATCCAAACCACAAACACCAATCCCCAATAATGCCCAAATTTCGAGAACGTCAATGACCGAAACGTTTGGAATTTTGGCGGTTTGAATTTGGTGCTTATTTGGGATTTGGCGCTTGCTACTTGGCGCTTTTTTACTTTCCCTGCGCCTTCGCCTTCACCTTGCGCACGAACGAGGCCGCGCGCATGCCTGCGACGGATCCCTCACCCGCCGCAGCCACGATCTGCATGCCGCCGCAGGTGCAGTCTCCGGCCGCGAACACGCCGTCGAGGTTCATCCGCTGGTGCTTGTCCACGATGAGGCAGCCGCGGTCGTCGGTCACCCCCCCCGCTTTCAGGATGAGCTGCGAAATCGGCGTGGAGCCCATGGCGATGAACACCCCTTCGAGAGGGAGCACTTTTTCGGAGCCGTCCTGGGTAATCCTGAGCCCGGTCACGAGTTCGTCTCCGACAACCGCATGGATCTTCGCTACCGGAAGGATCTCCACGTTCGGCTTGGATTTGAGCCGGTCCAGGACAGCGGTCACGATATCGAGCTCCTTGTGCGGTACCATGGTCACCTTTTCGGCGAGGTCGGCAAGGTGGAGCGCCTCTTCTGCCGCCTCGTTGTCGGAACCCACAACAGCCACGTTCCTTCCTTTGAAAAAATTACCGTCGCAGGTAGCACAGTACGATACGCCTTTACCGAGGAATTCCTTTGCGCCGGGTACTTCGAGTTTTTTTCTGGCCACGCCGATCGCGATAATGACGACGTGCGCTTCATAGACCTCGTCGCGCGTGCGAACGCGCTTGACCTCTCCCTGCAGTTCCATGTCCACAACTTCCACGGGATAGATGATCGTTGCGCCGAACTTCTCCGCCTGCTTTGCCATGATCTGGGTCAAATCCATGCCGTTGATGGTCTCGTACCCGGGATAATTTTCGATGTGGGCGATCTTGGCGGTATAGCCGCCGACAAAATCTTTTTCGAGCACAACGCACTTCTGGCCGGCCCTGCCGAGGTAGAGCGCCGCTGTCAGTCCTGCGGGGCCCGAACCGATGATGATGGCGTCATAAAATTGTGCCATGGAAATTCCTCCTTGGATGTAAATTGATAATTCATTTTATCTGAGAGGCGGAGACAAGTCAACAGCGGAAACTTTTTCCAAAGCGGGCCGCTCAGAAAGGCAAGCCTCAGGAAACAGGCCGCTCGTTCTCTCCTTGCATCAAGGCTTGTCTTTCGGTTACTATAGCGCGATGAACATAAAGGAGGGATCATGAAGCGGGAAAAAATAATCGAAGCCATTCGGTCAGGAGCAGTGAATAACCGTCTTACCTGTGAAAAGGCCCACGAACTGTCGGCCTCGCTGGGAATCCCTCTGCGGGAAATCGGCGACCTCTGCAACGAATTAAAGATAAAGATCTCAGCCTGCCAACTGGGCTGCTTTTAACCGCATCCCCGGCGCCTGCCATGCTTCGAGGACACAACCCCGGGCCGGTTGCAACGTCATGGCAATAAAAAGCGTCTCATCGTGCCCAGGGACGATACGTTATGTCGATTGAGGTCGGGGAGTATGGTCGGAGCCTGCCGGGCTCTGGTCCGCCCTTACGCCCGGCATGGTCAAAGTATTACAGTAGCACGTAACCCTGTTCTTGCCCAGGGATTTTGACTGATAGAGAGCAGTGTCTGCTTCGTGGATCAATTCGGAAACCGGCTTCATCGAGTCCACGTCCATGGTGGCAACACCAAGGCTTACGGTCACCTTTTCCTGGGGATGGGCGACCTTTACCGTGAACGGATACTCTTCAACTGATTTGCGCACCCGTTCGGCAACGGGCAGGGCTTCCTCGATATCGGTCTCCGCCAGCAGGATGGAAAATTCCTCGCCGCCGTACCGGAAGCAGGTGTCCGTGCTGCCGGTCCTGCAAGCGGCTTTCAACAGGGGGCCCATCTGGGCGATCAGCCTGCTTCCCTCGAGGTGCCCGTAGCGGTCGTTGATTCGCTTAAAGTCGTCGATATCGATCATGATGAAGGAAAACTCCCGTCCCGTGCGGAGCTTCCTGCGAACTTCTTCATCAAGCTTCTCGAGCAGAACGCGGTAATTCAGCATGCCCGTCAACTCATCCACCCGCGAGAGCTCAAGTGTCTTTCGAAAAAGTTCCGCTTTTTCCAGTCCGGCCGAAATGAGGTGGGAGAGCGTCCGCAGAAGATCAAAGTCCTCGACGCGGAATGCGGAAGGTTTGCTGTGGCTGAAACCCATGACGCCGATAATGCGGTTTTCGTTTTTCAACGGAATGCCGAGATAGCTGCCGTATTTCTTTTGTTCATCGGGGTGGTGAAGAAAACTGTCGAAGAGCGCGGCGTCGTCCAGAAAGAGCGGTTCACCGCTGGCAGCAATCGAGCCGGGGGCTCCATTATCGAAATAGATGGCCTCCGTCATTTTGGCCTGCAAGAGGGGGTTGTTAAAAAGGACCGGTTCCAATCCCGTCAAATCTTTCTTCACAACATAAACAGAGGCGTCTTCAAAATTGATGGTCTTGGCGATGGTGGCGACGATTTTCTGGATCAGTTCGGTGGGTTCCAGTTCCGATGCGATGATCTTCCCGACCTCGTAGAACAGGTGGGTCTCGGTGAGTTTTCTATAGAAGAGAGTTTTGAAGTCCCTCTCTTGGGCAGGCGGGACGCTCTGCTTTTCTTTTGATTTTTTCACTTTTGGTATCACCCACCTGCTCAGGGCGTATAATGAACAGCGCTTATCGTCTAATATAGCATATTTTTATTTTTTAAACCACAAATATTTTTCATTTTTATTTAAGATATTGTTTACCGCGCATCAGCCCCCGCCCCTGTCCGAAAGAGCGGGGGAGCGCGCCGGACCTAGAGAGCGCCGACGGACTGTACGCCCGTTCTGAACAGGAGATGGCGGTCCTCTCGATCAACAACGACCCTTGTCCCTTCCGGCACCTGTCCGGAAAGAATCTTCGCAGCCAGGGGATTCAAAATGTCCCGCTGGATCACCCGTTTGAGCGGCCGCGCGCCGTACGTGAGGTCGAAGCCTTCTTCGGCAATCAGCTCCTTCGCGCCTTCCGTCAGGTCGATCTGGATTTTCTTGTCCGCAAGCCTTTTTTGAACCTCGCCGACCTGGATTGCAACGATCTTTTTCAGGACCTCCGCATCGAGCGGATGGAAAATGACCGTATCGTCCACACGGTTCAAAAATTCAGGCCGGAAGTGCTGCCGCATTGCTTCCGTCACCCGTCGCCGCATCTCCTCTTCGTCGTTCTGGAGGTCCTGGATATACTGGCTTCCGATATTCGACGTCATGATCACCACCGTGTTCTTGAAATCCACCGTTCGTCCCTGGCCGTCGGTGAGCCTGCCGTCATCAAGGAGCTGCAGCAGCACATTGAACACCTCGGGATGAGCTTTCTCGATCTCGTCAAAGAGGATCACGGAATAGGGCCGTCTCCTCACCGCTTCCGTGAGCTGTCCTCCTTCCTCATAGCCCACATAGCCCGGAGGGGCCCCGATGAGACGCGAGACCGTGTGCCGCTCCTGGTACTCGGACATGTCGATGCGGATCATTGCCTGCTCGTCGTCGAAGAGGAACTCGGCGAGCGCCCGTGCCAGCTCGGTCTTTCCAACGCCCGTCGGTCCCATGAAGATGAAGCTGCCGATCGGACGATTCGGATCCTGGATCCCGGCCCGCGCCCTGCGCACGGCATCGGACACGGCAATAATGGCGTCGTCCTGGCCCACGACGCGCATGCGGAGCCGGTCCTCCATATGAAGGAGCTTCTGCATCTCGCCTTCGAGCATTTTGGCGACCGGGATGCCCGTCCACTTGGAAACGATCTCCGCCACGTCTTCCTCGTCTACTTCTTCCTTCAATATTTGCGTCTCGGCCTGCACCATGCCCAGGTTGGCTGACTCCCGGTCGAGTTGCTTCTGCAAATCGAGCAGCTTGCCGTAGCGCAGTTCGGCGGCCCGGCCCAGGTTCCCTTCCCGTTCCGCTTTCGCCGCCTCGATCTTTGCCTGTTCAAGCTGTTCCTTGATGCTCCGGATTTTCTGGATACCCTCTTTTTCCGACTGCCACTGGACCTTGAGGCTGTTCCGTTTTTCTGAAAGTTCGGCGATCTCCTTTTCGATCTTTGCCAGCCGCTCGCGGGAGGCAGCGTCAAGCTCCTTTCTTACGGCCTCACGCTCGATCTCAAGCTGCCGGATCCTGCGTTCGACTTCGTCGAGTTCGGTCGGCATACTGTCGATCTCCATGCGAAGGCGCGACGCCGCTTCATCGATCAGATCGATGGCCTTGTCCGGCAGAAAGCGGTCTGCGATGTACCGGTGGGAAAGGATCGCCGCACTCACGAGGGCTGCGTCCTTGATCTTGACGCCGTGATGAATCTCGTAGCGCTCTTTCAGCCCGCGCAGGATGGAGATCGTGTCCTCGACCGACGGTTCGCGCACGACCACCGGCTGGAACCGGCGCTCCAGCGCAGGGTCCTTCTCCACGTATTTCCGGTATTCGTTCAGCGTTGTCGCCCCGACGCACCGGAGCTCGCCGCGGGCAAGGGCGGGCTTGAGCATGTTCGACGCGTCCATGGAGCCTTCAGCCGCTCCTGCTCCGACGACGGTGTGCAGCTCATCGATGAACAAAATCACCTCGCCGCTGGCCTCGGTCACTTCCTTGAGCACGGCCTTGAGCCGGTCTTCGAACTCGCCGCGGTATTTGGCCCCGGCGACGAGGGCGCCCATATCGAGCGCGATGACCCGTTTGTTTTTAAGCCCCTCGGGCACATCGCCGTTCACGATGCGCTGCGCAAGCCCTTCCGCGATCGCGGTCTTGCCCACGCCCGGTTCGCCGATGAGCACGGGGTTGTTCTTGGTGCGGCGGGAAAGCACCTGCACCACGCGCCGGATCTCCTCGTCCCTGCCGATGACGGGGTCGAGCTTGCCGTGCCGGGCCATGTCGGTCAGGTCCCGTCCGTACCGGGCCAGGGCCTGGTACTTGTCTTCCGGGTTCTGGTCCGTGACGCGCTGGCTCCCCCGGATGTCGACCAGGACCGTGAAAATGTTGTCTTTGGTAACGCCGTGGCGCGAAAGAATGTCCCGGGCCGCGCCGTCGCCGTCCGCGGCCGCGATCAGCAAGTGTTCCGTGCTCACGTACTCGTCCTTCAGCCGCTCTGCTTCCTGTTCGGCCCGTTCGAACAACCTGCCGAGACGCGGCGAGAGATAGGTCTGCACCAATCCTTCAACTTTCGGCAGCCTGCTTAACACTTCCTCGATGTCGCTTTTGATCCTTCCCGGGTCCGCGCCGAGTTTCTTCAGCAAAGGCAGTACGACGCCGTCCGTCTGCTCCACGAGCGCAAGCAGGAGATGTTCCACTTCAATATGCTGGTGATGACGTTTGGCTGCGCTGTCTTGGGCCGACTGCATCGCCTCCGTCGCCTTTAATGTTAATTTATCTAACCGCGCCATGGTTTCCTCCGCAAACCGCACATAGGGCATGGTGCAAAGCGCACAGGATACGTACCGGAATACTCCATGCTCTCTGCTCCATGCGTTATGCTGTTTATTCCGTTCTCCTCACCACAATTCTCCTCACCGGCACGAGAGCGTTCCTGATCTCTTCCCTGCGCCTGATTTCGCGCGCAAGGTCTTCGCGCAGCTGCACGCTGGTCTCTTCCATTTCCCGCTGCATCTGCTCCATTTTTTCCCGCATCGAGAGAATGACCTCCACGCCCGCAAGGTTGATGCCGAGTTCACGGGTAAGCCGCAGGATCATCTCGAGTTTCTCGACGTCTTCCTCGGAATAGAGGCGCGTATTCCCGCCGCTGCGCTTGGGCTTGATGAACCCCTCGCGTTCATAGAGCCGGAGCGTTTGGGGATGGATCCCAAGCATTTCCGATACCACGCTGATCATGAAGAGTCGGTGTTCACGCGCCATGTGCCGCTCCAATTAATGCGGTATTCGGATTGCGGAATTGAACGGCAAAAGCACAACGCCGCACTGTTTTGCCTAACTTTGCTTTTCTTTTATTCCCCATTCCGAATTATCTTTTCCTGAATCCCCTGAAGGTAATCAAGCTTCTGGGGTTGGATGGGTGCATCCGGTCGAGTTCCCGAAGGAGTTCTTTCCCGCGGTCTGACAGGCCGGTCGGCGTCATGACCTTGATCGTGACATAGTGGTCTCCCACGCCGCCTCCCCCGAAATGGGGAACGCCTTTGCCCTTGAGTTTGAGCTGCTGGCCCGTCTGCACTCCCTCGGGCAGAGAGAGCGAGACCATCCCATCAACGGTCGGGATCTCGATTTTTTCCCCCAACGCGGCCTCCTTGACGGTAACGCCTGCTTCCGAATACAGGTTATCGCCTTTTCGCTCAAAATAGGGGTGCGTCCTCACTTTGGTCACAATGTAGACGTCGCCCGGAGGTCCGCCTTTTTCGCCGGGACCGCCCAATCCAGCCATACGCACCCGGGAGCCGTTGTCAACACCCGGCGGAATTTTTACGTTAATACGTTCCGATTTGGGAAGAACACCCCTGCCCGCGCACGCCAGGCAAGGGTTCGGGTTGATCGTTCCTTCTCCGCGGCAGGTGGGGCACGTCTGGGCGAATTGCATGAACCCCTTGCCCTGTGATATGCTGCCCGATCCCATGCAGGTCGGGCAGGTGCGGGGCGAGGACCCCGGCTGCGCGCCCGATCCGCCACAAACCGCACACTTTACTTCACGCTGCAGGTCAACCTGCATGGTCTTTCCGAAGATGGCGTCTTCCAGGTCGACCTCGACGGCATAGGTGGTATCTTCGCCTTTTGACGGCCCTTGCTGCCGTGCGCGGTTGCCGAATATATTGCCGAATATATCCTCAAAACCCTGGGTCCCGGAGTAGGTTGCATTGCGCGCAAACCCTTCAAACCCCTGGCCGGTCCCGGCGCCGGGACCCGCACCTTGACCGTAGCTTGGATCGAATGCAGCGTGGCCGAACTGATCGTACTGCTGTCTTTTCTTGGCATCGGAAAGAACTTCGTTTGCTTCATTGATTTCCTTGAATTTCTGTTCGGAAACTTTATCCCCTGGGTTGATGTCGGGATGATACTTTCTTGCGAGCTTCCTGAAAGCCTTTTTTACTTCTGCAGCAGTGGCCCCTTTTTTAATGCCAAGAAGTTCATAATAATCTTTTTTTGTCGTAGAACCCATAGTATGAATATACCTCTATCGATTGTTTAACTATTGACGTATTATAAAATATGAGTCTACTATTGTCAAGTTTATAGGAAAAAAAATAGCAAAAACGACTATTGCCATATTTAAAGTTTATATAGCTAATATTGCTTATAAAATGCTTACCATTTGCCACTTCATGAATAAAAATACCCATAATTTAGTCATGTAATACCACTTTATCATACTATGTTATCGAACTGTTTTATAACACTACTAGCCAGTTCCCCAACTTCCAGACCTACAAACCCATCATCTTTATATATCCAGACCTCTGCCCTGTCCTGTCCAAGACCGGCAACCTGTTGCCTGGCCTTGCCGAGAACCGCAGAATCAAGCTTGTTCCTGAGCATGGCAAGGAGTTCCAGAGCATAAACTCTGGCAAGCGGGTCCTTCTCGGACAAACCGCTCAGTACAATTTCCTGAAAAGGTTCGATGGACTCAGGGCACGTCTCCCCGATTCTTTTGAGAGCATAGAGCACGCCGGGCCTGAACACCTTTTCTTCGACAGAATAAACCTCGGCAATAAGAGGTATGATATCCGCCAGCTTTTTCGGATCAGCGCAAACGATCTCACCCAAAATCTCCGGTGCCGACCATCCGATACCGCCCGATTCATCGGAGAGGGACCATAAAAGCTTTCGGATGGTATCGCGCAGAAAATCGTAGTTGTTCCTGACGTAGAGCGAAGCCACATGGCCGATCGCCTTGATAGCTCTCCAACCCGTAAGGCTCGTCTTATCGTAGGCCAGGCGCACCAGGACGCTCAGTACTTTTCTGCTTTGCAGCGCAAGAGTCCGGACCGTCTCGAAATCATTTGCTTCAAGGGCAACGAGGAGCGTCTGTTTCATTTCCAATTGGGTCAACATAATCCGGTCCCTTCTGGTCCCACGTACTAAACAAAAAAAGCCGGCAACGCTATGACACAGTATACCATGTCTCCTGTGCAGGCGTCCGGCTGTTTCGCGGGCAGTTACTTACACGATTGCATCAAAAATAATGAAGAAGAAGTTCTCAGCGGCAAGCACAAGGATAGCCATAACGAAGAAAATCTTTGCCAGCTTGGCAGGGGGCACGCCGATGGCCGCAAAGAGACAAAAGGTGGAAACAAACCAGAAGACCGACACCCACATGAGGTTCCACGGGGCTGCCCATAGGATGAGCGCGGAAATGAAGACACCGAAAGCGAGATAGGGCACCCACACGCTCAGAAAGATCTTGGCATCGCGGTTGGCGGCGCGCATCGCCCGCAAAGAGGTAATAAGAAACACCTGCCACCAGGAGCCAAGAAAAAAGAACATGACGCAGTAACGGTCAAGCCGGTGGAGGACCAGCGTCATGGGCAACAACCGGTGATTCTCAAGATTGTAGATCGTAAACAGGAACAGAGCGGGTATGATCCCCAGAAACACATAGCCGAACGCGTCCATGACCACGGTCTTGGCTGATTCCTTGCCGTTTTTTTTCCGTTCGGTGCGCGCTGTCAGGAACAGCTCGATCCCCACGGTGAGCGGCATGATCAAATAGGCAAACTGTTGATAGCGATAACCTTCCATTTTTCCTCCCCGCAGCATGCCGTGATAAAGAAAGGTCTTGCCGCAGTAGTCGATCATCTGGATCTTGTGCAGGGAAAACTCCAGAATGTTTCAGAATATTAAAGAGTACGCTTTGGATTGTCAAAGAAAATCTCAGTAAAATATATTTTTGGGGGAAGTTATGATTTTCAGATGAAGTGATTTTATAATTTGAGAATTATTGCCGCCGGTCATTTCCGCGAGCTACCTGAAGAAAAAACGCGTTACACCGATCAGAGCGTGCAGAGAAATGCGGGAACTTCTCCTGCACTCGGCGTTTAGAGCACGCGCGTACGCAGTGTGCGGCCTTATTTCAGCCTATGACAGATCAGGCACTGCTCCTTCGGCGGGTGAGTGCTCTTGAGCGGCGCCTGCTTGCCCGGCGCGTGACACAGAACACAGGCCGCGTCGGTGAGCGCGCCTTTATGGACGCCGTCAGCCGGAACAACAGGCGCTTTTTTGCCTGAAGACAGGAAAAAAAGGAAGAGGAGAATTGCAGCGGCAATGGCGACAAGGGACAACGTATTTTTCATGCAAGCCTCCGGAGGCACACGACTGACGGAAAGAGCAAGGACATCGTTCTTGCAAAAATACTGATCATGCATTCTGTGTGCGTTCGGAGGCATTATGCCGCCAAACAACCCCCGCTGTCAAGCATCTGGGGCTTGTATCATGGGGGGGACCTTTGATATTCATGGTTATCACAGAAGGTTTCTGCTATAATTTTTTCAAGGCCCGAAAAAAAATCATTCCTCTGCAATCCGGAAGCACACCTCATTCAACCATGCCCAGAGACAAGGAGCGGCCATGAAGCATTACCTTTTCGACGTTATTGTGATCGGCGCGGGCCCCGCGGGAGTCACCGCAGCCGGCTCTCTTGCAGGCGCCGGCGTGTCCGTAGCGCTGATCGAGGCCGGCGTGTACGCCGGGGCCGAGAACTGGTCCGGCTGCGTATACTTCGCAGAAAACCTTGCGCACAGAGACAGCTTCGGCCCCGAGGCTGTCGAGCAGGCGCCTTTCGAACGGCGGGTCGCGCGCCGCGGCACGCTCCTGCACAACGGGCTGGACCTTGTCGGCGTCGAACTCAGTGATCAGGGCGTCTTCACGAACTGCTATACCGTGCTCCGGCCGGTGTACGATCCCTATTTCGCAAACCTCGCGCGCTTGAAAGGCGCGGTTCTTCTTACGGAGACAACGGTCACATCGCTCATCAGAAAAGAGGGACGGGTCATCGGCGTCCAGACGGACCGCGGGCCGCTCTACGCCGATGTCGTCTTTCTGGCGGAAGGAGACGCCTCTCACCTCGTCCGCTCGGAGCAGCTCGAGCGGGTGGCCCAACCGCACTTTTTCCAGGGCGTGAAAGCCGTGCTCACGCTCTCCTCCGATGAGATCGAAAAACGGTTCAGGCTCAGGCCGGGCGAGGGAGCGGCCTACGAACTGCTCCTGCGAAACCCGTCGATCTCGGGCAGGACCGCGAAGCTGAACGTCGGCGGTTTTCTGTACACGAACCGCGACAGTCTCTCGATCGGCTATGTGGTCCCGCTCGATAATCTCCGTGACCATTACCAGGGCGACCACGACAAGCTCTACGAATGGATGCGCACCCTTCCCTATCTGCGGGAACGCACGGAAGGGGCGCCCCTTTCGGCCTACGGCACGAAGATCATCCGGAGCGGCGGATGGCGCGAGCGGCCCATACTCGTTGAGGACGGCCTTGCCGTGGGCGGCGCATCGGCGGGGCTTGGACTGGACCTTCCGTTCCCGAACTTCACCGGCCCCGCATCGGCTACGGGACTCTATTTCGCCCGGGCAGTCAAGAATATCCTCAGGCAAGGCAAGACCTTTGACGCCAAAAGCCTGAATTCGGAATACCTTGCTCCGCTTTTCGACAGCGTATACGCAAAAAACGCGCGGTATCTTTCCGCGTGGCCGGCCTATTTCGGGAAATCAAGCGTGCTTTTCAACAGGACCGCGGACCTGGTCTGCGGCAGCATGCATTTCCTGTCAGGCCGGGAGGTAATCGACACAGGCCGGTTCCTGAGGGGCCATATTCTTTCTTTTCAGGGGATCAGGGAATCGGCTGTTGATGCCCTGCGCGCGATGGGCGCGCTCAGGCTTTGGAAGCCCCTCGTGAAAGCGACGATCAATCCGCTTACGATCGCCCACTGGGCCGCGAACCTTTTCAAGCGGGCGCCTGCCCCGGATCAGAAACTCGAAATCTTCCTGCGCATCTCCGGAGAAAAAAGAGATGCTGCCTCTCTGCCCTGGCCGACCGGTTCGCTCGTCAAGCGGCTCTCCCCCGCCCTGCTGCAGGCGATCTCGCAGATCTATGCCAACGACAACAAGCCTGTCGAAGACAAGTTTGCCCTCGCGATCCTCAACATTGTTCGCGCGCTGAAGCCGACGGATTTGCTCGTTTTCCCGGCCTTCGTGGTGTTCCTTTTCTTCGTCGCGCTCGGGACAGCGGTGTGGGACGCTTTTCGTTTTTATGTGCTCAAGACGCCGGTGGATCGACTTCTTGCCGAACCCGTCATGGCGTACAACCAGTCGCAGAGAAAAGCGCGTGACGTAGACGCAATTAACCCGTCGGCAAGTCTCGAGTCCAAACTGGCCACGAACACCTACCGTGTCGGGAGAGCGTCGCATATCAGGACACTCTGGCCGGAGTCGATCGCATCGGAGCCGGATATGTCCCGGGCCGCTCTTTGGCGGATCTGTCCCGCCCGGGTATACGGGTATGACGCGCCGCTAGCCGGCCGCGGCAAGGTCTCCGTCAACTTCGAGAACTGCATCAAGTGCGAGTCCTGCTGGAGGGCCGAGCCCTCGCGCGTGTTATGGGGACGGCACACGGGGCACAAGCTCATCTACCGGCCCGCGAGCTCGGCAATCCAGCTCCTGCTGAAGGCGCTTCGAGACAATGCTCCACACGCGCTCCCGGAACAAAAGGGGTTGCGCGGGCTTCGCACCATCGATGAAAAGCTTTGGTATATGAACGAAGACATCCTGCGCGCCGGCCGTGGGGCAATCAGCGCCTCATCGGCCTTTGCGGATGCAATCGCAAAACTGCCTGCGTCAGCAGATACAGGCAGAAGAGCGTGGCCGCTTGCGCTCGGGAAAAGACTGAGTGAAAGACTCATGAAGCTCGAAACCGCACTCTCGAACGACGGCAGGGACGCGCAGGCGCGAGAGATCCTGGCAGACAGAAAAGATGTGGAGCTGAGGCTCTCGGAAGGAAGGCTCATCCATGCTCTCTACTGCTGCAAGAGGCTCGACCAGCAAATTCTTTCGTGGGTCCGCGGGCAGGACAGGGGCGCTCATGCGGCGCTTGCGGCGGGGGAGCAGGGACAAGGCGCCAAACCGGCCTGCGAAGATGCGTCCCGCCTCTTTCCCGATCGGGTCGTCAAGCAATGGGAAGAAGAACCCATCCCCGCGTCATGGGCGGAAACACTGCGGCAATTCATCTCGGAACACCATGATTCCCCGCTTGATGCCGTCCGTGCGCTCTCCTTTGTAAATCCCGCGCTCGGGCTGATCGCCGCGCACCAATTTTCCGCCGTCGAGCTGTTGAAGAAGGCGGGCATCGTCTTCGGCCACGGGATCTGCGCCCTCGCAGCCGACCACCTGGACATCCAAGAGAACGACGACACCGTTCGCATCTCTGGGCGCCTCACGTTTGTTCCCGTCGCGGCAAGCCGCGCCCTGCTGCTCGTCCAAAGAGGGAAAGGGCATCTGGTCCCGCTCTCGACACGGGGGGTCACCGTGACTCCGACGCCCTCGATCGGGTTCCGGGCTGCAGCGCTTGCCGAACTTTCGCTTGACTGCGAGGTAAAAAAGTACGCCATCCGCTGTCCTGAACAAAGCGATTTCCCCGGCCCTTCTTCTTACCTGGCAATTGCGCTGGGCGCAGCGGACTACCTTTCACGAAGGGCCAAGGAGCACGCCGCAGGACGCATTCAATTCCCGGGCCAGATGCTCGATACCGAGGGCCGGGACGGCATTGCGAAGCTCGGCGCGGTCAAGGCCATGATTGCACGGACCGACGCCTGGCAGTTGCTGCTCGAAACGTTGTACGATTCTCACCCTGAGCGCCGAACGCCGAGCCCCGAACTTGATCTGCTCTCATCAACGATCGCCGCCATGGCCTTCAGTCCCGAACCCGGCTCCCTGGGTTATGATGCGGGCCAGGTCTTCGGAGGGTTCGCCTTTTCCGAGGACGACCTGTTGTCTCGGTCCTACCGGGATAGCTCGCTCTTCCGTTTTCTCATGCCTGGATACGGGGCGGCGTCTACCTTTCACAGATCGTTCGGCGTAAACGTCTCGCAGAACGGCTTTCCCTTGTTCGGAGACCTTCGGAGCATACAGGGCGAGCCGCTCGACGCACATGCGCGCCGCCTTTCAGACCTCGAAAAGAAAAACCGCGCGCTGCCCCAGGGCGTTGATCCGGGTCCTGCCGGGGAAGCGGAAGCAGTCCTCTGCGGCATTCGAGGTCTTCTCGTCAGAATCGAGACAGGATTGAACCAGGGCGGAAGCATGGAACGAGAAGCTGCTGCCGCCGAGGTCCTTCTCAACGTGGCGGAAGAGGCGCTTCACAAGGCGGAACTGTCCGCAGGCCGCGGCAATGTGGCATCGGCCGCGCTTTTCCCGACTGAGCCGAAAGAGAGCCCCGTCACCCTCGACGGGGATTACACATCCTTTTGCTCGGCGCCCGGCCTTCCCCATGCATCCGGCAGTTTCCTGGCAACGGCATTCGACCGGTCCCCGCGTTTTGTTCCTGAGATGCAGCTCCACGACCCCGGGCTCAGGTCGCGATGGATTGAACTCGCCGGCTGGTTTAAGAAAAACTGCCGTGACAAAGCCTACGACGGGCTCTTTATCGAACGCTATATCGAGAAGGTCCACCGTTTGCCTGAGGAGATCATTTTAGCGGTAAAAGAGCACAAATGGCTCGCCACGTACGTTCCTAAATCCGAGGACGGGCTCGGCTGGCACAAGGCCGAATATTACATCCTGAATTCCGCGGCCGGCACTTTCGGCGACGCAGGCATCGATCTCCTCATCATGGCAAGCACGAGCATCGGCACGACACCCATTCTGCTGGGCCTTGAGAACGAGCTTCCGCGCGTTCAAGAGGAACTTTCGCCCCTGGCCCGGGATGCAACCAGGCTCGGCGAAATCGGGGCACGCCTGACCGCGATCATCAAGACCCTGTCAAATCCCAACCCCGGCCGGATCAGGAAAGAATACGAAGCCCTGATGAAACTGGTCGACGCCCGCATCCGGCGCACCCGCGTGGTCAAGTATCTGGCCGCAAATTTTCTTCGCGCTTTTTACAGTGCCGGCATTGCCGGCAGGCGCGGCGACTTTGGCGGCTTTATTGCAAACCTGAGACACGCCGGCGAGCTCTTCGACAAGGTCATGCCCGATGTGCGCGCGGCGCTGGACGAGCTTCCGCGGCGCGAACGATGCCACAAGCTGTTCCTTCGCTACCTGGGCCACAACGGCGTGAGCGCCTTTGCGCTTACGGAACCCACGGCGGGCTCGGACTCCGGCGGCGTCAAAACCACGGCAAAACTTAAAAGCGCAAAGCTGGCCCTCCTGCCCGACGGCAGGTATGCGTTCCGGCTGGACGGCCGGCAGGACGCGAGCGAACGATACGTGATCGACGCGGACAGGGTCCTCTTTACTGATCGGGGGATCGCATATAGTACACCCGACGGACAGCCGGCGCCGATCAGGTACGATCGCTATGATTACGCAACCGACCAGGGAACCCGTTATTTCGAGCATCAAGGGAACATCTGCGAATTCCATGACATCGGCCAGGTCCGGCAAACCGATGACGGGCCCGTATATGAATACTACAGCCTGACCGGCGCAAAGATGTGGATCACGAACGGCAGCATCGCGACCCAGTTTTGCCTCTATGCCCAGACAACCGAGGGCGTCACCGGCTTTATGGTCGACCGTCACAGTGAAGGTCTCAAGGTCGGAGCGGACGAAAGGAAAATGGGGCAGCGCGGCTCGCCCACCAACGAGCTCTCGATCGACAGCGTGCGCGTCCCGCGCGAGGCCGTGATCGGCTACGAAGGCCACGGCCAGGTAAATGCCCTGGAGACGCTGAATGTGGGGCGCTGCGGCCTTGCCGTCGTGTCCGGCGCGCTCATGCACAAGCTTCTTGCCGAAGCGCAAACTGGTGTTCCGGCGTCGCCGGAAAGGGAGCGGCTGCTCGGCGAGGCGGCGGCAATCCTGTTCGGGAGCGAGTCCCTTGCCTACCATCTCGTCGGTCTCTTCGACCGGCCTCATGAATCCGTCCGCATGGAGTCAGCCATCGCCAAGTATATCTGCTCCGAGGACATCCACGAACTCCTCTCGCTCGTCGAGTATGCCTACGGCCCTTCTGGCCAGACCGAGAAATTTCTGATCGAAAAAGCGAGGCGCGACGCGCGCATTCTCACCATCTATGAAGGAACGAACGAAGTCCAGCGGTTCCTGATCCTGAAGGACCTGATCGCCCGCGCCGGAGGCTGGCCCGAAATCACCGCACCGCAGGACGACCGCGCAGCTGCCACGCTCACGGAATGGAAGAACAGGCTGCGGAACTATGTGAAGGATGCCGCGGCCCTGCTCGGCGATGCCGCCTGGTCCGATGCCATGCTTCAGCCCGCGTTGTTTCCCCTTGCGGAGATGGCAGGAGAGATCCTGCGGCTTGAGTGCGTCTGGTACCGAATGGAATGGCTCGAACAGCGAAGGGCTCTCCTCGGACAGAGTGATCCGGCATATGTTCCGGCTCTCCTTCGTGCCGGTGAACGCGCCGTTGACCGGTCGCTTGCCCGTCTTGTTCATCTTGACGCCAAATACACAAGCGCTTTGGCTTCTGTGCTGGAAAACCGCGGCATGCCCGAAGTACGCGCCGCTGACGCCGCTCTCGACTCCTTCGCGGAAAAAGAAAAACCGGCCGCGACAACGCCCGGCATCGTCCGCGCTCCCCTCGCCTGCCTCGCTATCGTGCGTCCCGTTGCCGATCTTTCTCCCAGCCCGGGGGTCGCAGACGGAGCGATACGAGAAATCGTCTGGCAGCTTGATCCGCGCGACCATGCAGCCCTGTCGCAACTGCTCGAGCTCAAGGCGACAGGCGATGTTGAAGTAAGGGTCGACGTGCTCATGCCCGGCGGTCCCGAGTTCGACGTGCTTCTGCGGTGCTCGGCAGGGGCCGGCGCCAACGCCCTGCGCCGGATCGAGATCGATCCCGCAGCAAGCCCGGAATCCTACGTGAAAACCATCCGGGACCTCGAGGCGCTGAACCAGTATGATCTCATCGTAACCGGCGCCGATTGCCTGAACGGAGATCAGAGCCTCGGCGCCTATCTCGCCGGGCGCTTCAAGCGGCTCCACTACCGTAGAGATCTGATCGCGGCAAAACCGGACGGAAGCGGCCTGAGCCATGTCGTCCTGCCCGCAGTTATCAGCGTCACTTCCGCGTTCCGGGATACGAACAACGACATGAACAGGGTGGTAAGCTCTGTTTTCTCGCCCATAGGGGTGATCCAAGCAGAGACAAAGCAGGCTGCCGAACACCCATTCTTTGAATTGCCGTCAAGAGCCGCGGCAATAACGCAGACGGTCACGAATGCAGCGCAGGCCGCCGGGTATCTCAAGGCCTATGCTGCTTCGGCAAGCACGGCGGCAGCCGAAGCGTACACGGGTGAACCGGGGAAGGAAGTGCTTCCCGCGGCAACCGCGGTCTGGGCCATCCTGGACCCCCATGAGGAAAAATCCAACCTCGTCGTGCTCCGCGCTTCCCGGCTCATTGCCGACCTGACGAGGAGGAAAGCCTATGCCGTCATTCCAGCGCCGAAAGGAACATGGCCTGCGCTCCTGGGACGTGCGCGGGCCCAGGGCTGCGAACAGGCGTTCTGTCTGGACACGGGGGACGGCAGGCTCTCGAACGAAGGAAAGCGAAAGCTCATTCGCTTCGTGCAGAAGGCGGGAGATGCGACGCTGCTCTGCGCAGGACCGGAATGGACCAGTTCCTTTGCCTATGTGGCGGGAGAATCAGACAAGCCAAAGGAGTCGATCCTGCTCTGTTCCGGCGTCGCCGAAATCAAGGAGCAAGGGGCGGGCTCCCTCGCTTTTCTGCAACCGGCCTACGAAGGGAGACTTGTCCGGCGCCACATCCTGGATCGCGGTTCTGCGTTCATCACCACGGCCCGCGAGGCGGACTTCGCCGCGCCAAGAGAAGCCCCCTCGTTCAACGCGGCGGTTCTGGACTGGACCCTGGACCCTGAATGGACCATGCCCTTGCCGCCCGAGGCGGCCCCGACCCTCTCGCAGGCTGACGTCATCATCGACCTGGGATACGGGATCAAAGACCGATCAGGGCTTGAACTGGCGCAGCAGCTCAAGGCGGCGCTCGAACGACTGGGCCTCGCGCCCCAGTTCGGCGCAACGCGCAAAGTGACGCAGGACCTGAAGCTGCTGTCGCTCGAAACGCAAATCGGCCAGACCGGCGTTCGCGTGAATCCGAAACTCATCATCGCCCTCGGCATCTCCGGCGCACCGCAACACGTCGACTATATCGGAACGCGGGCGGACATCCTCTGTTTCAACAAGGACCCTGATGCGCCTCTCATGCGGTTAAACCAGGGACGCCCTGCTCCAAGAGTACATCCGATCCTCGGCGATCTGTTCGTTACGGTAAAGGAATTGATTTCCCGGATTCCGGAGAAAGGGGTAGTCCCTTGAGGAAAAAAGACGAGTGGAAGGTTGGGGATTACTGCGCATTCCCCTGGCAGAGCCGGGGAATTGCAAGTCCCGGGATTCGTTCCTTTCCGTCGGTCCGCGGTCCCGGAAAAAACAGCCGACAGTCTCCCGCTCACACGCGGTTGCAGGGACGGCGGGATATCTTTTCCCACATCTCGTCGTCCAGGTCGTTCACATACTCCTGCACCGAGAATTCCTTGCCGCACACCGTGCAGCGTACGGTAACTGCCCGTCAGCCGATGTGAAGCTCCGCTTGTTTGCCGCAGATCTTGCACTTCATATCCTGCACACCGTATAGGGCATAGCGCATGGAGCAGAGAGCAGGGGGAAAGCAGTTCTCGCAGGCTGCTCTCTGCCCTCTGCCGCTTTTATCACTCCACCACATCCAGCTTGATCGACAACTCCCGGAGCTGCGCCAAGGACACCCGCGACGGGGCTTCGGTCATGACGCAGACGGCTTTCTGTGTTTTGGGGAAGGCAATCACGTCACGGATGGATGCGGCGTTGGTCAGGATCGCCGTAAGCCGGTCCAGGCCGAAGGCCAACCCGCCGTGAGGCGGCGCTCCGAACTCGAGCGCTTCCAGCAGGAACCCGAACTTTTTCCGGGCATCCTCTTCAGCTATGTTCAAAAGGCCGAACATCTGCGACTGGACCGCGGACCGGTGGATACGGATGCTGCCGCCGCCGATCTCCGAGCCGTTCAGAACGATGTCATAGGCCTTGGCCCGCACCTTGAGCGGATCGGTCTTCATGAACTCAAGGTCTTCGTCCTTGGGGGCCGTAAAAGGATGGTGCATGGCGTCGTACCGCTTTTCCTCGGCATTCCATTCCACAAGCGGGAAGTCGGTGACCCAGAGAAAGTTAAGCTTGCTCTCGTCGATCAGGTTCAGGCGCTTCGCCATGAGCAGCCGCAGGTACCCCAGCGTCTCGGCCACGATCTTGGGGCTGTCGGCGATGAACATCATGAGGTCGCCCGGCTTTGCTTCGAGCCGTTCTGCGATGGCTTTGACCTGTCCGTCCTTGAAAAACTTTGCAATGGGAGACTCGAAACCGCCTTCGGTCACCTTGATCCAGGCAAGTCCCTTTGCGCCGAAGACCTTTGCCTCGTTCGTCAGGTCGTCCACTTCCTTGCGGGAAAGGCCGGCCAGGCCCGGCGCGGCAAAACCTTTTACCTTGCCGCCCAGTTCCACCGCCTGGAGGAACACTTTGAAGTCCGACGCTTTTGCAATGTCGGAGATGTCCTTAAGCTCCAGCCCGAAACGCGTGTCCGGCTTGTCCGAGCCGTAACGCTCCATGGCTTCGCGGTACGGGAGCCGCGGAAAGGGCGTCGGGATCGTCATGCCTTTTACTGCTTTCAGGACCTCCGCCAGGAGCTCCTCCATGAGCGCCATCACATCGTCTTCGTCGATGAAAGACAGTTCGAGGTCGATCTGGGTGAATTCGGGCTGACGGTCCGCGCGCAAATCCTCGTCGCGGAAACACTTGACGATCTGGTAATAACGCTCGAAACCGGCAACCATCAGGATCTGCTTGAAGAGCTGCGGCGACTGCGGCAGCGCGAAGAACATGCCGGGATTGACCCTGCTCGGGACAAGGTAATCCCGGGCCCCCTCGGGCGTGCTTTTGGTGAGGAAGGGCGTCTCGATGTCGATGAAACCGTTCTTGTCGAGGAAGCGCCGCACGGTCTGTGTAATCAGGTGGCGCGTGATCAACACCTTCTGCAGGCTCGGCCGCCGCAAATCGAGATACCGGTACTTGAGCCTGACCATTTCGGCCACATCCGTCTCGTCCTCGATCATGAAAGGAGGCGTTTTTGACGTGTTGAGGATCGTCAGGCCGTTCACCAGCACTTCGATCTCGCCGGTCGGGAGTTTGGCATTCACCGTGTTGCCGGGCCGCGGGGAGACGACCCCCGTGACGGCGATGACGAATTCGCTCCTGAGGTCGTGCGCCGATGCATGGGCCTCCGACGCCGTTTCCGGATTGAAAACCACCTGGGTGATGCCGCCGCGGTCCCTGAGGTCGACGAAAATGAGGCCGCCGTGGTCCCTCCGCGTATGCACCCAGCCCATGAGCGTTACCGTGGCGCCTACGTCTTTTTTTGTCAGTTCGCCGCAGGTATGCGTTTTTTTCTGTGCTTTCACCGGTTCGTACTCCTTAAAAAAGTTTGCCACCAAGATCTACGGAAGACAAAGGAAAAAGCTCAAAAACAACCCTGATAATCGCAACACCTCTGTTGCCCCTGTATGCTCTGTGGCGAACGATTCTTGTTTTTGCCTTTTTAAAACAGGCTGGATAATAGCATCTCAGAGAGCACAAAGTCAAGCATCCGTTGCCGGCATCCGTTGCCGGCATGCCAAACGGATTCTACAGTCGGACCAGCATCACCCGTTCGTCGCTAAACCATCACAATGTAAAGCGGATAAGGGACATAAGGGAACTACTACGCTGAGTTTGATGGGAAAAGAATGAGGCGATGCTTCAGATGATTCAGGAGAGCATGCTTGAACAAAAGCGCTCGTGCATCGAGCTGCGCCCTGCGGAACTGTCTTACGAACCTTTGGCTGCTTTCAGAATTCTTTCGAGTTTTTCCGCGCCGACGCATTCCTTGGCAAAGGCGCACCACTCCACACAGGACGTGCCGAGGGGCCGTGCGTTCAGATGACCGCACTTCTTGCACTGCGTCTCCGGCTCGTCACTCCAGATCTCGATCTTCTCGCCGCACTTCTGGCACCGGATATCTTCCGGCTTGGGAGACCGTATCTCAGCACTTCCTGGGCAACCTTCCTTAAACATGGTCTTACTCTAACATTCTTCGCTTCGCCCTGGCTATGATATACATCATACGACCCGCGACAGCTTAATTTTTCACCGTCTCTTTTACGGCATCGATGACCTCGATTCTGAAATTGTAGGGAATGATCGCCCGATCGACCTCCACGGGAAGAAAGAGATTGATCGACTTCCCCTTCAACTCCGTTGCGACGTCGTTGTCGAGCGGGAACAGAGGGTGGATATCATAGCCTTTTTTTTGCGAAGAAAGAAAAATATTCCCGATCGGGATCACGGCTTCCTGCACCAGGGCCTTCGCGGGAACGATCTGATCAGGGAGCGGGTTGTTCCTGTCGGAAAAGCGGATCGTCGACGGCATGATCCGGTGCGGCTGTTTGTTTACATCGGTGTATTCAGCGCGCTCCCAAAGAATTTTGACATCGTGATCGCCGACATTATCGAACCGCATGTTGAACGACTGATCGCCCACGGTGAAAGCGATCGAGATGACGCGGTCCCGAAACCGGAGTTCGCTCGACGTCACCGGGGCGGTCATCCGGTATTTCAAGCCGTACCTCACCAGATTCTGGATTATTTTTTCAAGCCTGAGATTGAGCGTCTCTCCCTCTCGAATGTCCTTAAGCGCCACGACCTTCGGTTTGTAATTTTCCCTTTGCACTTCGAGGACCGCTTTTGCCGACAGCGCGGGGTCTTTCGGCACATCAGCGGTCACCGCGGCGGGTGAATGATACTGCTGTTCCTTCAAGTCAGTGCCCGATACGACCTTAATGACCGCATCCGGGGGATTGGTGAACACTTTAAAGTTTTTGGTAACCACGCTGGAACAACCGGTTGCAAGAACCGCCACCAATGCCATCATCACATATCGTTCCATCAATCCCTCCTCAGCACAGACACAAGTATTTTTTGTATAATAACATATCCAATCCGGGCTGTCACGAAAATCTCGTTCCAGGTGTACGTCGATCGAGCGGGGCGTTCTGCAGGCGATAATTGGCAGGGCGATCAGAAAAAAATCGTACGAGTAAAATAGCTGCATTTCATGGGCACCTTCGACCGGAACGTGATATATTTGTTCCATTGCATTAGATTAGCAGAAAAAGCGGGACCTGGCCACGATGCAAGGGGATAACGGCAGCGTTGTCCCGTCTGGTCCCGCAACGACCCGGAATAAAAGATAAATCCGGCGCCGATTTTCCCGGGGGGAACCGGCAAAATTATCGGTCCGTGGCCGGACAAATTGACTTGAATTTGCGTTCATTCACAACTATAATGAGTGCCCAGTTGCCAACTCTGGTCAAGAGGGAGAATTACGAACATGGCTGCTAAAAAGAAAGCTGCTAAGAAAAAAGCCGCCAAAGCGGCAAAGAAGAAGATCGTCAAGAAATCGGTAAAAAAAGCAGCTCCGAAAACTACGAAAAAAATTGTGAAAAAAGCAGCTAAAAAACCGGTCCGCCGCGCAGCCCCTGCTCCGAAGATTGTTGAAGCAAAAACCGTGCGCATATCGCCGGCAATGCAGAAACGCCACGAACTTTTGAAAAAGATACTGCTCAAGAAACGGAATGAAGTGGTAGAAGGCCTGGAGGCCCAGATGGGCAGGAGGCTGACCAGGGAAACGGGACAGAAGATCGACTCTGCCATGGACAGCGCCGATCAATCCGCGCTCGATGTGGATCAGGGCATTGACTCTTCTCTTCTGGAAATGAAGTACGAGCAATACAAAGACATCGCCGATGCGTTCCGAAAACTTCAGAACAAAACCTTCGGCCTTTGCGAAGAGTGCGGCGAGGAAATCGACATCAAACGGCTGGAGGTCAATCCTCTCGCCCGGTTCTGCATCTCCTGCAAAACCAAGAAAGAGGAGATAGAGCGGATTCAGAAGGAAGAGACAAGGTTCAAGGAATAAGCGCAAGGAGCCTGTTGCGCGAATGCCGAACCGGCACGGGTTGTCGTTCTAACGTGCAGCGAAGAACCTCGTTTTTGCCGATGGTTATCGGGTCCTTTGCTTTGCTCAGGGTGACGATTTCTGAGGTTTTACGAAACCGACACTTTTTCTTGACAAAAAGGCGGCAATCCAGTATCTTATGCCTCTAAATTTTTTCGGGGCGGTGTAGCTCAGCTGGTAGAGCAGGGGAATCATAATCCCTGTGTCCGGGGTTCGAGTCCCTGCACCGCCACCATTTTTCTTCCCTCTTTGAACTCATTTTCCCCCATTTTCATGCTGCCCGATAAAGTCAAGGAAACCATCAAGCGTTTTGGCATGCTGGAACCCGGAGATCGGGTGCTCGTCGCCGTCTCCGGCGGTCCGGACTCGGTATGCCTTCTCTCCGCCCTCCACAGCCTGTCCGCTGAACTCTAAATCTCCCTGCACATTGCGCACCGCGACCACATGTTCCGGGGCTGGGAGTCGGCCGACGAAGCGCGCTTCGTCGGCGACCTGGCAAGGAAACTCGGTCTTCCGGCGACGATCGACCATATCGATGTTCCCGCCTTTTGCCGGGAACACGGCCTGCCCCCCCAGGCAGGAGCGCGGGAGGTGCGGTATGCTTTTTTCACGCGAGTCGCGGCCGCAACAGGCGCCGACCGTATCGCAACGGGCCATACGGCCACGGACCAGGCAGAAACGATGTTGATGCGGCTCTTGCGCGGCGCCGGTGTCACCGGGCTCTCGGCAATTCCGCCCGTGCGGGACAACATCATCAGGCCCCTCATTGATCTTGCGCGAGATGAGGTATTGGAGCACCTCCGGTCTGCCAATATCGTGTTCGTGACTGATCCGTCCAACGCCAAACCCCTGTACACCCGGAACAGGATCAGGATGGAGATCATGCCGGTCCTGAAACGCTTTAATCCCCGCATTGAAAAAGCGCTCGCATCCGAGGCAGGCCTGCTCCGGGACGAGGACGAGGCAATTGATCAATACCTGGAAACGATCGCGGAAACCGTTTTCACCCGGGAGGAAGAGGTCCTTTCCGTGAAGAGGAACAACTTCAATATCCTGCCGCTTGCATTCCGGCGAAGGATCTTCAGGAAGATCGCGGGCCTGGCAGTCGCGGAGCCGTCAACGCTGTCCCTTGCCCAGATAGACGAAGCGCTCTTTTTCATGGCCGCTGCCCAGACCGGCAGGACCATGAGCCTGCCCCGGGGTCTTTCGATCGGGCGTGAGTACGATCGCTTCGTCGTCGGCATGCCCGCTGATATGCCGGAATTTTCCTCTTCACTGACCGTTCCCGGTATCACCGTGATTTCAGAACTCGGCTTAGAAGTGGAACTCACAATTGCCGACGGCGTCCCGACGTTATCGGAAGAAAAAAATTATCTCTGGCAGGCGCTGTTTGATTATGATAAGATAGGGTCGTTTTTGACTCTGAGAAACAGGCGTCCCGGCGACTGGTTTTGCCCCTCCGGCATGGGAGGGAGAAGCAAAAAACTTCAGGACTATCTGGTCGATGAAAAGGTCTCTCGCCGCAAGCGGGACCGCATTCCCCTGCTCTGCGCCGGGGACAACATTCTGTGGGTTGTAGGCTTTCGGACCGACGAGCGGTTCGCGGCCGGCGCGGACGCAAAAACCACGCTGGTGGTGCGCGTAAGCGGCAATTCCTGAACCGGAGAAACGGAGAAGGGGTGACAGGAGGATAGAAGCTTCTTCTCCGTTTTTCCGCATCACCGTTTCCCGGGTGGAGCACCCTCCGGCAGGAGCCGGGGGATTGCAAGTCGCGGGATTCATGACGTATAAACATCTCAGGGAGGATACCATGGTAGGCATCGATTTCGGCAAGCCGCTGTTTACGACTGAAGAAATACAACGGAAGATCTATGAGCTCGGATCGAGAATCTCCTCGGACTACGCTGAAAAGGACCTGCTGGTCGTCGGCGTGCTCAAGGGCGCCATTTTTTTCATGTCCGATCTGCTCCGCTCTCTCAAGATCTCCGTCCGGATGGACTTCATCCACTGCACCAGCTCCAAAGGCAGCCACCCCGTCCAGATCATTGCCGACATGAAAGAGGACATCAGGGGAAAAGATATCCTTCTCGTGGAAGACATCATGGACTCCGGCGTCACCATCGATTACGTGAAGAAAATGCTGCTCGCGCGCGGGCCTGCCTCGCTCAAGGTCTGCGTGCTTCTCGACAAGTCAGAACGCCGGAAGGTCCAGATCGAGGCGGACTACGCGGGCTTTCGCATCCCGAATAAGTATGTCGTCGGCTACGGCCTGGACTACAAGGACCGGTATCGCAATCTGCCCTATATCGCCGTGCTCCCGCTCGAAGAACGACAGGGATAACCCCGCCCCAAATGACCGTAAAAAGGATAAATCTGTTGTCACACTGCCGTCAATGTGTTAATATAAAAAGAATTCCGGCAGGCTGAGCGCCTGACGGCTTTTCCAGGAGGAATATTCGTGAGTGCATTTTATAAGAATCTGGCGCTGATCCTGCTCTTCGTCGTGGTGTCGGTGCTCATCTTCAACCTGTTCAACCCCGTGAGCCAGACCGCCATGCAGATCCCTTTCAGCGATGTCATGACCAAGATCGCAAACGGGGAAGTGAACGACGTTACAATCAAGGGCGCCGAGATGACCGGGAATTTCAAAACGGGCAAGTCCTTCAAGACCAATCTGCCCGACTATCCCGACCTGGTCAAGGACCTCATGGCCAAGGGAGTGAAGATCAACGCCGAGCCGGTCAAGGAATCGGCATGGTACAACTTCCTCGTGGTCTGGGCCCCGCTTATCCTGATGGCCCTCTGGTTCCTGTTCATCATGCGCAACATGCAGATGGGCGGTAACAAGGCGATGTCCTTCGGCAAGAGCAAGGCCAAACTCCTGAACGAAAGTTCTAAAAAAGTTACCTTTAGCGAAGTGGCCGGCATGGACGAGGCCAAAGTGGAGGTCCAGGAGATCATAGATATCCTGAAAGACCCTCAGAAATTCCAGAAGCTCGGCGGCAAAATTCCCAAGGGGGTGCTGCTCGTCGGACCTCCGGGAACGGGCAAAACGCTCCTCGCGCGCGCCATCGCAGGCGAAGCCGGCGTGCCGTTCCTTTCCATCAGCGGCTCTGATTTCGTTGAAATGTTCGTCGGCGTAGGCGCCTCCCGCGTCCGCGATCTGTTCGAACAAGGAAAGAAGAACGCTCCCTGCATCATCTTTATCGACGAGATCGATGCCGTCGGACGTCACCGCGGCGCAGGCCTGGGCGGCGGCCATGACGAACGCGAGCAGACCTTGAACCAGCTCCTCGTGGAAATGGACGGCTTCGAGAGCAACGAAGGCGTGATCCTCGTGGCTGCAACCAACCGTCCCGACGTACTCGACCCGGCGCTCCTCCGGCCGGGCAGGTTCGACCGCATGGTGGTGATCCCCAGGCCGGATTTGAACGGCCGGGTCGGCGTTTTGAAGGTGCATACCCAGAAGATCAAGCTCGCGCCGCACGTGGACCTCGAAGCCATCGCACGGGGAACCCCCGGGCTTTCCGGAGCCGAGCTCGCGAACCTCGTGAACGAGGCTGCGCTCCTGGCCGGCAGGATGGGCAAGACGCAGGTCGAGAACGACGATTTCGACCGGGCCAAGGACAAGATCCTGATGGGCCTTGAGCGAAAATCCATGCTGATCAGCGACGAAGAAAAGAAGAACACGGCCTATCATGAGGCCGGCCATACCATGGTGGCGAGACTCATTCCCGGGACAGACCCGGTGCACAAGGTTTCGATCATCCCGCGCGGCATGGCGCTCGGCATAACGCTCCAGCTTCCGACGGCTGACCGGTATTCCTACGACCGAGAACATCTGTTGAACAACATTGCGATCCTCCTGGGCGGACGGGCCGCCGAAGAGATCGCGCTCCAGCATATGACCACGGGCGCGGGCAACGACCTCGAACGCGCAACAGCCCTTGCCCGGAAGATGGTCTGCGAGTGGGGCATGAGCGATGCCATGGGCCCGCTCTCCTACGGCAAGAAGGAAGAGGCGATATTCCTCGGCCGCGAAATTGCCCAGCACCGCGACTACAGCGAGAGCACGGCCGTCGAGATCGACAAGGAAGTGAAACGCATCGTCATGGACAACTATCACCGGGCCAGGTCCCTCATTCAGGACCGCGTAGCGGTGCTGCACGGCCTGGCCACGGCTTTGCTCGAAAAAGAAACCCTCGATGCCGCTGAAATCGACGCCATCGTCAACGGCCATCCTGCGGCAGCGTAGGAGGCCGGCATGGGGCCAGTCCTCGGGATCTCCGGCCATGGGACGCTGACCATAACCGTAAGCGGCCTCGCTTCCGGGCAGGCCGCAGCCATAGGGGAATCACTTCTCTCATCAAACAACAGGGCAGGTCTTGGACCTGCCCTGACTTTTTCTCCCTCTTTAGCCCGGCAATCGGAACTGATCCTGTGCGGCACCCCTGGCCGGCTGAAACAGATCGCTGCCGGAATCTCCTCCCCGGACGGCCTTCTTCTTGATCTCTCCAGAAAAATCGACTCTTTGCTTGACAACTATACGCGCTCAGATTATAAGATTGAGTGCAGGGAGAAAGTCCTCGACCTCGGCAACCACACCCATATCATGGGAGTCCTGAACGTGACCCCGGACTCCTTTTCCGACGGCGGCCAATTCGCGGACGAGCACAAAGCTCTGGCCCGCGCCCGGGAGATGGCCGCTGCGGGCGCGGACATCATCGATATCGGAGGAGAATCCACCCGGCCGGGAGCGGAGCCGCTTGCCGAAGAAGAGGAACTGCGGAGGATCATTCCGCTCATCGAGCGGCTGTCAAAGGAACTTGCCGTCCCCCTCTCCGTCGACACCTACAAGGCGTCGGTGGCAAAAAAAGCCCTTGAAGCGGGCGCCTCGATCGTGAACGACATCAGCGGCCTCCGGTTCTCGCCGGACATGGCAAAGATTGTTGCTGATTACGGCGCCGCCGTCATCATCATGCATATCAAAGGCACGCCGCGCAGCATGCAGCAAGCCCCTCGCTACGAGGATGTCGTCAGAGAGGTCATGGGGTATCTTGACGAAGGGGTCGGGATTGCCGCAGCGGCTGGCGTGGACCGGGAAAAGACCCTCATCGACCCGGGCATCGGGTTCGGCAAAACGCTGGAGCATAACCTCACGATCCTGAACCGGCTCGAGGAGTTCCGGGCGCTCGGCAGGCCGATCGTGCTTGGGACCTCGAGGAAAAAGTTCATCGGCGCCGTCTTGAACATTCCCGCGCCCGAAGAACGCGTGGACGGCACCGGCGCCACGGTCGCGCTCGGCATCGAGCGCGGTGCGCTCATCGTGCGGGTCCACGACGTGGCGCGCATGGCGCAGGTCGCAAGGATGACCGACGCAATCATAAAATCGGTTCAACGTTCCTAGTTCGGAGTTCAGAGTAAAAGTCCCTCTCTAAATGGCCGTTTTTTTCACTTTGAACTTTGAACCGCGAACCCTGAACTGTTATTAAAAACCATGACCAACTTTGCCGAAATACGGGAAGCCCTGGCGCACTATCGCTGGTTCAACGATACGGTGGACATTGCGCTCGTCTACTATATCTTCTACCGGCTGCTCCTCCTCATCAAGGGTACGCGCGCGTTCCAGATGCTCATCGGCATCGGGCTCATCGTGCTGGTGTTGATCGCCTCCCAGGCCTTCGAGTTCTATACCCTCGACTGGCTTATCCACAGTTTCTGGTCCCAGATCGTTCTTGCGGTCGTGATCCTGTTCCAGCCCGAGATCAGGCGGACCCTCGCCCGGGTCGGCGAACGCCACCTGTTCCGGTCGCTCTCGCCCGTGGAAGGCTCCAAGTTCGTCGAGGAAACGGTCAAGGCCGCCGTGTCCATGGCCAACAAGCGGATCGGCGCCCTCATTGTTCTTGAACGGGATACGGACCTGACGACCATCGTGGAGATGGGCACCGACCTCGACGCCAAAGTGACGAAGGAGCTCCTCATCAGCATCTTCCTGCCCTACTCGCCGATCCACGACGGCGCCGCCATCATCAGGAACGGAAGAATCATTGCTGCAGGCTGTTTCCTGCCGCTCACGCTTTCCTCGAACCTCTCCAAGGCGCTCGGGACGCGCCACCGCGCCGCTGTCGGCCTTACGGAAGAGGCGGATGCCGTCGTCGTCGTCGTTTCGGAAGAAACGGGGGAGATTTCCGTGGTCAGGAACGGGGCCATCGAGCACAACGCCGACGCGCCCGCGCTTCGGAAGACTTTGTCCGATATCTTCATGCAGCGGAAGAACAGGAAACCCTAGATGGACCTCAAAAAAACAATATTCGATAACTGGGGCATCAAGCTCCTGTCCCTGGCCTTGTCCCTTACGCTCTGGTTCTATGTCACCTCGAAAGGCAAGACGGAGATCACGATGACCGTGCCCTTGGAACTCCGGAACATCCCGCAGAACATGGCCGTGGTCGGCAATGTGGCCGGGTCTCTCGATGTGCGCGTGCAGGGCCAGGAGCGGGCGCTCCGCGACATCACGATCGGGAAAAAAATCTTCGGCATCCTCGATCTGTCCCTGGCCAGGGTCGGCGAGAACACCGTTCCCATTTCTCCCGACGACATCCGCAGGCCTTCGGGCGTGACCGTGATGCATATGTCCCAATCCGAAATCAGGGTGAAGCTGGAGCCGCTCGTGCGCAGGACCTTCCGGCTCAAAGCCCTTCTTCACGGCGCCCCTGCCAGAGGCTACCGGTTAATGAAGATTGCAGTCACCCCTGCACGGATCACGGTGGAGGGTCCGGAAAGCGTCATGAAGCGGCTGGAAAAACTCCAGACCATGCCGATCGATATCCAGGGAGCGAATGCGAACATGACCGTCGAGCCCAAGATCGACTATCAGGGGAAAGCGCTCAAGATCATCGATACCCATATTGCGGTCCGGTTCGTCATCGAAAGGATGAACAGATGAAAAGCAAGCTTTTTGGCACCGACGGCGTTCGCGGGGTGGCGAACCAGGACCCCATGACCTCCGAGATGGCGCTCCGGATCGGCAGGGCCGCCGCCCACGTATTCCGCGACTCCGCCCGCAGACACAGGATCGTGATCGGCAAGGACACGAGGCTCTCGGGATACATGATCGAGAGCGCGCTCACCGCCGGCCTCTGCTCCATGGGCATGGACGTGCTGCTCGTGGGACCGGTTCCCACACCAGGCATTGCTTTTTTGACCAGAAGTCTGCGCGCCGACGCGGGCGTCGTGGTCTCGGCATCGCACAACCCCTACGAAGACAACGGCATTAAGTTTTTCGGCAGGGACGGGTTCAAGCTTCCCGACGAGACCGAGCACAAGATGGAGGACCTGATCTTTTCCGGAGAGGTGGACTCCATCAGGCCCACGGCCGCTGAGATCGGCAAAGCTTTCAGGATCGACGATGCCATCGGCAGGTACAACGAATTCGTGAAGTCGTCGATTCCCCGGGGCATGGACTTTTCCGGGCTCCGGATCGTCGTTGATTCGGCCAATGGCGCGGCATACAAGATCGGCCCGCGCATTCTGACCGAACTCGGCGCTGACGTCCTATCCCTCTACGACCAGCCGACGGGCATGAATATCAACCAGGGCTGCGGCTCGCTCCATCCCGAAGTCATCTCCCGCGCCGTGGCCGCGAACAAGGCCCACCTCGGGATCGCTTTTGACGGGGATGCCGACCGGATGATCCTCTGCGATGAACAGGGCAACGTGATCGACGGCGACGCCGTCATGGCCATCTGCGCGCTCCAGATGATGAAAGAGGGAAGGCTCAGACAGAATACGCTCGTCGCCACGGTCATGAGCAACCTCGGCCTGGAACTGGCAATGAAGAAGGCCGGCGGCACGCTCCTTCGCGCCGCGGTGGGCGACCGGTACGTCATGGAAATGATGATCAAAGGCGGCTACAATCTCGGCGGCGAACAATCGGGCCACATCATTTTCCTGGACAACAACACGACCGGCGACGGGCTCATCTCCGCGCTTCAGGTCCTTGCCATCATGAAGCAGACCGGCAAGCCCCTGTCCGGGCTCGCGGCGTGCATGAAATCCTATCCCCAGGTCCTCGTGAATGTGAAGGTGAAGGAGCGGAAGGACCTTGCGTCGATCCCTGAAGTGGCGAAGCGCATGGCCGAGATCGAGAAAAAACTCGACGGCACGGGCCGCCTTCTCGTCCGCTACTCGGGCACCGAGCCCAAGGTACGCGTCATGATCGAGGG
>VFSW01000487.1_pt1 | contig 58445 bp, 58 predicted proteins | sample 5358111 | NCBI WGS metagenome assembly VFSW01 (sample SAMN11554181, study PRJNA540505) | mine drainage metagenome | isolation source: sediment from site ElyBrook_90M | place: USA: Ely Copper Mine, Vershire, VT | collected 2017
ACCGCGGACATTTTGAAATGTTTATGCCCCAGACATTTTCGATGTTTATGACACGTTCAGCCGCGGAAGTTGCTCGTGGACGACTGGTTAGATAAGCTCTCGGTGCGCACGCGATGCGGGTCCCAAGCGATCTACATACAGCGTGTATGTAACAAACACACTGTATGTCAGTCAAGAGCCGCCAGGCCCAGCACTCCGCGTCGACCCGCACCGCCCTCCTGCGCATCGCGCGCCGCCTGTTTGCCGAACACGGCTACGCCGGCACCGCGACCGAGGAGGTCGTGCGCCGCGCGCATGTCACCCGCGGCGCGCTGTACCATCACTTTCGCGACAAAAAAGATCTCTTCGTGGCGGTCCTCGACGCGGAGCAGAAAAAGCTCGCCGCCAAAGCGATGGAAGTCGCGGCAACTCAACCGGATCCGTGGAGCGCGATGGTCGCCAGCGCCAATGCGTTCCTCGATGCGTGCCTCGATCATGCGGTGCAGCAGATCGTGCTCATCGATGGTCCCGCGGTATTGGGGCTCGAACAATGGCGGGAGATGGACCAGAGTTACTATCTCGCCAACACCAAGGCCGGCATCGAGGCTGCAATCGCAATGGGTCTGGTTGAGCGGCAGTCGGTCGATGCGCTCGCACACATCATCTTTGGTGCTCTAAATGAAGCCGCGATCCTAATCGCGCACGCCGACGACGAAGTCGCCGCGCGGCGCGAAGTCAGTGGCGTGGTGGAGCGATTGTTCGAGGGCCTGCGCGGCAAGCCGCGGCCGGCGGCATAGCACCATCGGAGGCACTATCCCGCGTTCAGCTCGGGCGACGAAAGGCGCGCCGGTCCGCGGGTTGCGAAATCGATAGCTTCCTCGCGACGCGCAGGTCGGCAAGGTCTGGATTCCTCAATCTCGCGCAGGTAGATGATCGGCTACATCACGATGTCTCGGAAACGAAGAAAGCCCCTTGGTCCCTGAGCCGACAGCGAACCGATTGGGAGTTATTGTGACCCGATTCGCATTTTTGCTCGCGACGTTTTTCGTCTGCGCCGGCATGCAAATGGACGTGCGCCAGCAGTCCGTCGAGACCTACCCGCAACCCGGGCAAGCGGACCAGACGGATCCCCATAACACGATGGAGATCCTTCCGGTTTCATATATCGGATGTTGGCGGGGCGTCGTCACTGCCCCCGACACCCTGCAGAATTTGAACGGATGCCTCAATGGCCCTTCGGTCCCGGAGCTTTACACTCTCTGTTATCGAAAGACTTTGACTGGAAAGTTCGAGGTAACCTTCGGCGAGGTCGAGATGGATTCCGAGGTATCGCCGGAATACCAGGTCAGCGGCACGCGCGGGAAAATTGAGGTCCTCTCGAGCGATGGAGTCGCACGAGTCAGGCTGCGCGGTCTCATCCATTTCGATCAGAAGCGGACGTCTTCATCGACATCGGCAGACTCCAAGTGGTCGATGGACGAACGCACCGACATGGATTGTGAAATCAAAGACGGAAAAATGTGGATCGCCAGCGCCTTCACCCAAACGTCGGATGGGGCTGACTGTTTCAGGGGAACCTGGCACGCACGCTTCGAGCGATTCAACAATTGAGCGCCGAAATAATGTCGCGCCAAAAAATCGACAGTTGCGCGACAGTCGCGCGACGACCCCGTTCGTTTTAGCGAATATGGCACGTTATATCTCAAATGAGTCCATCAGAAAGGCTCCTCGGGACGGGCACATCGATTGCTGTACCATAACGCATGGCGCGAACTTGGCGCCGTTCCCCCATCTGTCACCGGGTCTTTCCCCCCCAAGGGCCCGGTGACAACCCCTCCCTTTAATGCCACTGCTCGTTTAACCTGACAGCCTTTCCTGACGATGCGTCGTTGGGCCAATATGTCGACGCGCCGGACGGTGGAGGGGTCATCAGTGCAATTGTGCCGAGCCAACAAGTCTATCGGGAGGTCGCTTCCAGTAGCGGTCGTGTTTTTGTTCGCGGTGGCGTTCGGCGCGAACGCCCAGATGATGGGTTCAGGCATGGGCGGATCGCACGTGATGGGTTCCGGCGCCATGAGCGACTCGCAGATGCGATCGCGACAGGCTCTGATGGCGTGGATGAACGGGGCTTCCCTCGAAGCCCGTCCGGCTGGGCCGGCGCCGAGATTCGATGACAACCTGCGCCTCCTCGGAGCGGCATGGTATGGCCAGTCCTGCACCCCATGTCATGGCGTCAAGGGAGACGGCAATGGACCCAGAGCGAATCAGCTCTCGCCACGGCCTCGCGATTTCACCAAGGGCATCTACGAGTTTCGTTCGACTCCCAGTGGAGCGCTGCCAACCGACGAAGATCTCTGGAAGGTAGTTTCCCAAGGCATCCATGGGACCGCGATGGTGCCGTGGATCACGTTTTCCGACGATGACCGCTGGTCGCTGGTCGCATACATCGAGAGCTTCTCACCTCGTTTTGCGCGCGCAGCCCGACCGCCTTCGATCAATGTGCCGACGCCACCCGTCGAAACTCCTCAAATAGTCGCGCAAGGCCAGAAAGTTTTTAGCGATGCCGGCTGTATCGAATGCCACGGAGCGAAAGGAATGGGCGATGGCCCATCGGTTCCCAGTTTGAAAGACGCGTCCGGACGCCCTATCCGTCCTATCGACTTCCCGAGTGAGGTATTTCGAAGAAGTCCCAGTATGAAGGACATCTTTATTACCGTGCGCACCGGTCTCGATGGCACGCCGATGCCTTCATATACGGATTCATTGACTCCGGCTCAAACCTGGGCCATCGCCGCTTATGTCCGCAGCCGGATCGGCAAGCATAGCCCTGACGAGAGCGCGCCGCCCTCAGCTATGGCCGCTGAGGCGCGGCAACAGGAGCATCTGGGCATGATGATCGACATGCCGGGTATGGGGCGGATGCCGATGTCTCGCATGCCGCGCTGACGGGGAGCTAGATCACTGACGGGATCGCGTGTGGACGTGCGATGGTTATAAAGCCGTCGCTGTCGATGCGCCCGCGGTCTCAGGTGATGTACCCTCCGTCATGCATGACCGGGCGCATAACCTCGGGTCCCTCGACATAGCCCTTCATTAGGTTCGGTCCTCTGACCAAAAGCATGCCTTCAGTCCCTCGCGCGGCCAGCGTTCACGTGGACGGATCGACGATGCGCACCGAAACCCCAGGCACCGGATGCCCCGCGCTTCCGGGTCGGATTCCCGGCTGCTTGGAACCTTTCTTGTCGTAGTCGGGGACGTTGAGGGCGATGAGCGGTGCGCACTCGGGACATCCGTAACCTTGCAGTGGTTCGATGCCGAACTTCTGAACGAATCTGCCGCGCGTTTCATCGTCGAGTTCGCCGCCCCCGACTGCGACATTCCGCAAATGCGATAGGTCGGCTGCTTCGACTCCGTCGAGGATCGATTTAATCATCGCGGGATTCGCCGCTATGAGCGTGATCTGATTCGCGCGACAGAATGCGCCGAGGCCCGGCTTGTCCAGGAGTTCGGCGCCGAAGGCCACCCGCGCTCCCGCCAGCGCCGGAACGAGAAGAGTGGGGACGAAACTCATCGAGTTGGAAAACGGGATGAGGCCGAAGATGCAATCGTCGCGCGTGACCCGGAAAATCTGCCGCAGCGATTCCAGATTGGAGAGCAGGTTATGATGCGTGAGCATCACCCCGCGAGGCGGATCGGGAGCATCGGCGCGATACGAGAAGAGAATCGTCGCGACCTGATCAACGTCAGTGGTGTTGCCGCGCACGAAAAGGCTCGCGATCGACTTCGCCCGCGTCAGCCTGCAAATGGTGTTGAGTTGGCGGTGCCTTTTCTCATTAGTCGCAGCTTCCGGATCCTCGAAATACTTCACCGTCGCCGGCGCGAGCTTATCGTCCAGGTCCGATGAGCGCGCGACTTCGCGAGTCGTAATGATGGTCGTTAGCTTCGCGCGCTTAACCCCAGAATGAGAAACATCATCTGCATCGATATTCACCGGGACGTGACCCGCGAACAACGTGGCGAGGTTTGCCACCATCGCGCCGATGCCGGGAGGCATTAAGATCCCTACTCTCTCGCCGAGCGTCGCGCTGCGACTCCAGAGCGCCTGGCTGAGCGTTATCGCACGCGTCAACGCCGCGCCAAAAGTGATGCTGGTTCCGTCCGCATCAGTCGCGAGGATGCCATGCCAGCGACGCTTAGCGCGTCGAATGAATGCGAGGTGGAGCGGTATCTGACGGTCTTTATGCGCCTCGAAGGTTTGGGTCGAAAGGTCCTGGACCGCGCGCCGCACTTCCTCCGCCGTGGAAGTTGACGGCATCGGATTGCCGTAAACGACCGTGACGGGCTCGAACAGGTGCTTGGGCATTTTGAAGACGTAGCGCCCGCGCTCATAGCTGAAGATGCTACCCCACACGCCGTCGAGATATACCGGGATTATAGGACAATCGACGCCGACCGCGATTCGCTCCAGCCCACGACGGAACTTGAGCATGTGGCCGGTGCGCGTCATCGTCCCCTCCGCGAAAATGCACACCACGTGACCGCGACGGATCTCATCGCGCGCGCTCGAGGGCCGCCTCGGTTTTCTCCGGCGGATCATCCGCGGCGACCGGAATTGTATGCTTCAGTCGGAAGTACCAGTTGATAGCCTTCATTTCGTAGTACTGGCGATAGGCGAGGTAGCGAATAAACCGGCTGGTCGATCCGCTGACCAGGAGACCATCGACCATCGAAACGTAATTCGCGACCAGCAGCGCTCCCGCCTTGGGCTGATTCTCCTCGCCCACGGTGCGGAGTCGATAGATGGTGTTGGTTAGCACCCACACCAGGAAGCGCGTCATGAAATCCGGCAGCCGCCGCAGCACCTAGATGGTGCCGACGAACGTAACGATCGCGGCGAAGAAAATTACCTCGCGGATGCTGAGGCGGAACACGCTGGTCAGAAGCCACGGCACTCCAGCGGCAATCAGGATCGCGCCGAACATCAATACATTTGCGAACGCGATCAGCCGGCCTTTCATTCCGGCCGGCGACCGCTGCTGCAGCAGAGCATTGAGTGGGATAACGAAAAAACCGGATGAGAAACCGATCATCACGATGTCGAGCGCGGCATCGAGCGGCAGTTCGAACAACGGTACGATGCGCCCGGTACCTGCACGCGCAAGGAGAAAAGAAAAGATCGTTATCCCGGCGCTTCCAATCGCTATCAGGCCGATCTCGACATGCCCGCGCGAGAGCCGTCCGGCCGCGATCGCGCCCATCCCGATTCCGATCGCGAGGAGCGCGAACAATAGACCAACCCCGGTTTGATCGCAGCTCAATTCGTTTTTTCCAAAGACTGGAATCACGGTGAGGAAAAAGAGCCGATGAAGCCGAACCACGCGATGCCGACCGGTGTGTAAAGCAGCGTCGGATTTCCATGCACCTCGGCATAGTCGCGACCGAAGGAGCGCAGCACGTTCCAGGCGAACTCGGCTCCACGATGGCCGCCGGGCGTGCGCGGAACGAACAGAATCGCGACGGTTCCCAAGCTAGCGATCGCAATATACATCAAGCCGGCACTCGCGAGGTTCGATGAGAACAAACTGTAGGCATAAACGCCAAGCAGCGACCCGACGAGGATTGCGATATCGCTAACCAGTTCGAGTATGCCGTTGCCGGCGGAAATCCCCGCGTCGGAAAGAATCTCCGGGAGAATTCCGAATTTCGTCGGCAAAAAAAATGCGGTGCGAGACGCGACCAGAAACAGCACGAAGTACAGGAACGGGATGCTGCGTAGGTAGAATCCCACCGTCGCGAGAAGCATCGAGATGACCTCGGGTGCCTTGGTCCATAACAAAACGCGATGATTGGGAAAGCGATCCGCGAGGTATCCGGCGACAGGCGAGAAGAAGATGTACGGGAGCGGAATCAGCGCAGTCGCAAGGCTCGAATAGCGCACCTGGCGCGCCTCTCCGGTCACAATCGATAGAACAAAAAGAATCAGTGTGACTCGAAACGCGTTGTCGTTTACCACTCCGAGGAACTGCGCGAAGGCGAGGAATCGGGGCGACCCCAGTTTTACGTTGACCGCTGTGGGCGGAGCGAAAATTGTTTCAGCGGCGGACTCCATATGAGCGGCGGACTGTAGCACATTTCATGTATGAAATGCCGACTATCTGGCGGGTTACGAAGTCACTTCGAAGGCAGGTCGACGCGACCTATCGAGTACGCGACCGCGGCATAGGCGGTCAGCAATTCCGACTTGCTTTGGATCAGGGTATAGCGCGCATTGGCGAGATCCCGCTGCGCAGTAAGGAGTTCCACGATCGTGCTTAGCCCTTGGCGATAGCTCTCGCTGTTGGCCGAATAAGATTCCTGCGATGACGCCAGCAGACTTAGCGCGTATTCATACTTGCTGAGCGACGATTGGAATTCGAAATAGGCGCGCCAGACTTCGGCAACCGTGTCGATTTCGAGCGTCTTCAGATCGGCGCTCGCAACCTCGCGATCGGCTTCGGCCTTGCGCAGATCGTTGAGATGACGAAAGCCGGTAAACATATCCCATCTGATCGTCAGCATCGCGGAGTATTGCGGTGTCGCGATCTGGATCGTGGGCGGACCGTTGAAGGTATAGTTCCAGAGGTTCTCGCCGTACACGCCCGACGCATCGACGGTTGGATACCACTGCGCGCGCGCTTCATCGACGGCCGCGTTGCTCGCCGCCACTTGCGCCTTCCTGGCCGCGAGGTCGGGCCGCGATCGGCGCGCTTGCGCGATAAGTGTTTCGACATCCTGGCTGAGCGTTTTCGGCACCGGTTCGTTGTCGAGTGGCTGGACCTTGAATGTGGTGTCGGCCGCGATCCCGAGAGCCACCGCGAGATTGGCCTGCGCATCGCGCAAGAGCTGATCGGCATTGGCAAGATCGAATCGTGATTGCGCGAGCCGTTCCTGCGCCAGCAGGAGTTCCGGCTGCGTAGCAAGGCCGAGATCGACACGCTGCTTGACCGAATCGAAATCGGACTTGGCGAGTTCGAGATTTTGCCGAGCGGCTTCAACCGCGGCCTCGACCGCATCGAATGCATAGAACGTCTGTTCGACGCCAAATACTACATCCTGAATGGTGCGGTTGGATAAAAAATTCGCCGCGATGAGTTCCTCGCGCGCCCGCTCGGATGCCGAAGCGCGCCGTCCGAAATCCAGCAGCGTATAGGTCAATGCAACCTGGCTGTCGCTCTGCCATTGCCTAACCACGCCAAATGTTCCCGGCAGTTCGAACGGGATGCGTGCGTAGCCGGAGTCCGATTCCACCGAAGCATGCGGATAGTAGGGTGCGCGCGATGCGCCATACGACGCCGCGGCCGAGCGCGCAGCCTCCCACGCGCGACGCGTCCGAGGATTGGCGCGGAGAGCAACATCGATAAGACCGGCGAGATCGTAGGGCTGTCCGGAGTTGGCTTCCATCGATGGAGGCGGAGAAATCGGGGGCGTAGCGCTGACGCGCGCGCCCGCGACCGGGGGTTTCCATTCCTGTTGCGCGTTCGGCGGCGCATATCTGTCCGGCGACAATTCCGGGCTCTCCGCGAGCGTGTTGCATCCCGCGATCGAAATCAGCCAACACCCAATCGCGAGGAGCAAGCCGAGCGCTGCGAGGATTTGGCGATCCTTATGAACCGCGATTTCCATGAACCATTGCCGCTGTATGCTCGCCCGGTGCGATACGCGAAAGTTGCTCCGAAAGTTCACCGGCCAGCACCGTCAAGCGCCGGGCGTTTTCTAACTCCGCCAGCAACGCGCGGCGCTCTTCGATCGAGAGAGAAGACAGGATCGCGAAATTGTTCGCGCTCAGTTCCTGTTCTCGGACCTGCAGGAGCTTTCGCGCCTCATCTTCAGCCCATTGTGGGATCGCTCGATGGATTCCGTCGGCGCGACGTTTCACAAAATCGAGGCAATCGCGGAAATGTTCAGTCAACGCCGCGTCGAACCTGGCGCGGGCTCCCTCGAACGCCGGCGTGAGCAGCGGGATCTCGATCTCCTCGCGAGCTGCTGCCGCACTGGCGAGCCGATGGGTGATGCGCCGCAACGAGCCGACGATTTCGATGATCGCGTCGGGATCCACGATCGAGCGGCGTCCCTCGATTCGCGCATCATCGGCAATCTCGAGCAGCTCACCGAGCGTCTTCGCCGATGCGATCTCGATCGATTCGATCTCGCGGTCGGTAGCGCGATGCGGCGCCCCCGGCATCAGCGCCAGTATCGACTCGAGCATTTTTCCCAGCCGCGGAACCATCGAATCGCCCGCGTAGTCCGGCGCCAGGATCAAGAAGACCAGCGCCACCACGATAACCCCGAGAAAAACTCCCCATAGCCTGTTCAATGGTACGTAGATGTCGGCGCTGGGGCTCAGCGCAATAAACACCAGCGCGAAGGTCGTCCCTGCCTGCTTGCCGGCATATCCGAGACCGCCGCCGCTGAGTCCGATGTACGCTGCGATGTAGAACGCGATGAACGAGACGATCATGTAACTGACGATGGTCTCGAAGTTCGGCGATGAAATGATGATCGCGCCTAGCGCAAGCACACCGCCCATCGCGCCGCCGACAAAACGCAGGATCATCTTGTGCAGCGAGCCACCGTACGTCGGGACACCTGCGATCATCACGGTGAGGATGATGGTCTTGAGGTCGACGCGATGGGCAACCATCGCAACCACGAAGGCGATCGCCATCGCGATCGCAAGCTTGATGCAGTAGCGCAGTTTCGCGGGATCATGGCGCGCCGCGGTAATCTTCTTCGCAGCCACGCTATGGGCTGAATCGCGCAGCGCGATCGGCGGATGCCGAAACAGACGCCCCAGCCGCTGCATACCGATGATGAACGCGCTCATGTTGCTGAGCTCATCGGCGCGCACATTGGTAACAAATCTCGCATGCTGCTCGGCGCTTCTTTGGTTGAGTATGGCTAGCGCGTTCTCAACCGGAGTCACCGTATCGGGCGGATCGCTATGGTAAAAGTCGCCGGCAAAGTGCGCGGCCTCGGCCGCCAGGCCCGCATCGATCGCATCGAGAACCGCCTGAATCTCCGGCCGCAACCACTCACGAATCGCGCGCGGCACCGGCTCACCCGCGACTCCGACCAGGCGGTCTATCTCTATTCTGCGGCGTTCGGTGGCGGAAACTCCGCCAAGAAGTAGGACATGGGCACGCGGCAGCGGGTCTTCGCGATCCGCGCGCGACAGCAGTGAAAGATGGAGGCTGAGCGCTCCCACTACGGTCGATGGAGGCAGTTCGATCGTGTTGCCGGAATCGAGATAGGCGCGTCCCACCCGCGCCAGCCGTTCGCCCATCGCGAGCGTTTCCTCGGCCAACAATTGCCGGAGGCGAGCTTCGGCGGGATCGGGCCAAAGCACATTGTCGAACAGCATCACCAGCCCGAACGCCACGCACATGCCGCCAAAGGTGTATCCGACCGACCAGCCGAAGTTCTTCGGATCGAAAATGATGATGAAGAAGGTGGTGAGGAAGACTACCTCGAGCATCCGCCATCCGTTGGTGAGCTGCGCATCGGTGAAATAGTAACTCCATCCGGCGGCGGCGAGCGAAAAAAATGGCACCAGCAGCCACGGCGTTTCGACCAGGCTGCCGGCGAGCGGTATCGAGATCGCAAGTGTGACCGCTGACGCCGCGATCAGTCGCAACCCGGTCATCGGCACCATCATCGCGGCCGGGGCCGAGATAATGGACCACAAAACGTAAGCGCCGATCGGTTCATCGATGTGTAGCGCCGCCGAGAGGCCCGCGCCGACCGCGGCGATGAGAGCCATCCGCATCGAGGTGCGCACGCGATGCGGATTCGCCGCCAGTTGCTGCGTCAGGGAAAGAACTGCGTTGTCGAGCCGCGCGTGAATCGCGGCCAGCGGTCCCGGATGCGGGGTTATCCGGATGCCCCGCGCCGAAGTCGCGGCTGCCACCTTCAGTGGACTCCCTGCACGGTCACGACCGCGGTCGCGCCCATTCTGAACGGACGCTCAGGATCCCGATCCTCAAGCGTGATGCGCACCGGGAAGCGCTGCGAGAGCCGCACCCAGTTGAGCGTCGGCTCCACTTGCGGCAGGCCGGCAATGCTCGCGCCGTTGTCCTGGTAAAGCGCCCAGCCTACGCCCTGCACGCTTCCACGAAAAAGGTGATTCGGATAGCTCAGGAGAAAAACCTCGACGCGCATGCCGGGACGGATGTGATCGAGAAAGTTTTCGCGAAAGTTCGCGAGCACGTACCAGGTGCGATTGTCGACCAGGCTGATGACTTCCTTCCCCTCGTTCGCGTACTGGCCGACCGCGATGTTGAGGTTGGTTACGTACGCATCGAACGGCGCCTTTACGTAGCAATACTCTACATTCAGATTGGCGTCGTACACCGCGGCTTCCGCCGCCTTGCGCCGCGCATTGATGTCGCCAAATTGCCCGAGGTCGTTCTCCGCCTTGCGCACTTCGCTCTTCGCACTTTCGATCGCGGCCTGCGCGGCGGCGAGCCGGCTCTTTGCATTGAACACATCGTTGGCGGTGACGAAATGTTTGGGCAGCAACGGCACGATGCGATCGACATACTGCTTGTCGTAAGAGGCATCCGCCTCAAGCTGCGCCTGCCGTGCCTTGGCCGATGCGATCGATGCTTCGAGTCCCAGGATATCGAGATTAGTCAGCGTTAGTCGCGCTTGCGCCGCATCCAGAACGGATTTGTAAGGTCGAGGATCGACCGCGAACAGCAAGTCGCCCGGCTTCACATGCTGATTGTCATGAACCGGCAGCTCGACGATCGGACCGCTCACATGCGGCGCGACCCCGACAATATTGGCGCGCACGTAAGCGTCATCGGTGCGTGGATACACATAGTAGAGTCGCGCGACAATCAGACCGAAGACAATTGCGCCGGCGACGATCGCCGCGCCGAGTGCTCGCCCGGCTATCGTGCGCGCGAGGTTGTCGCGATGAGGCTCGTCCGCATCCGCCACTTTCCCCTCCTCAAATCCTGTTGAAGAAGATGAGGTAGACAACGCATCCAATCAAGAAGGCCAAGCATGGGTAGATGAGAATCCGCGGCCCGAGGTACGGCTCGACTCCAATTGCGGTGAGCGGTGGATTCAGCGCCGCCGACCCGATCGCGCCGAGGATGGCGCATAGCATCCAGGCCGGAAAATTCGCACCCGCGATGTTGACGACCGGATCGCATCCGGGGAGCGCGAATGCCGCCATCGCGCTGGTTGCCGCAAGCCAGATCCTCGAGAATTCCCGCCCTACTCTCACGGCGGCAAAGATAGCGCGAAACGAACCGTGACCCAACACGTTTAGTGCAAGCCTCGCAACCTTAATCGGGGTCGACTTTTGCCCTTGGAGCACCGGCAACAGTATTGGGAAAGGTATTTGAAATCGCGGCGTTACGCTTTTCGTTCTCCTGCCATGATAATGGCTTTGTTTTCACAATTTCGGACCCTGGCTCGATAGCTCGACGGTAAAGCGAAGTGGGTTTGTTTTCGTATCTTCGTTGAAGGGCTTTTCCCTCGTCATTGGGTTTGTTTTTGCACTTCCCAATAGACCAAGCGCTTCGATCCCTGAAACGCCGACGACACCCCGAAGGGTGCCGCCAGACGAATTCTAGCATAATGGCTGCCGATGTGTTGCCTCAAGTTTCATCGACAAAGTCTCACGATTAGAAGAGGTATTGCGAGCGGAACTGAGTAGGAACCACGCTCTCACGCACGGTGACCATTTCCTGTTTCCCCAACGCGTTTTCGAAGCGAAGGAGTCCGGCAATGAATTGCTGCGGATCGCGCAGCGGGATAAGTCGCTCATCGGTCAGCACCGGATTTGTTATCTTGAGAGTCAGTTCCCTGGTCTCGCCGGGAGCGATCGGAGTATTAGGCTCGACTTCGAGCTGACCAACATAGTCGTGAGGACCAGCCTTGGCCTGTTCGTCGGCCCCGCCGTTAACGAAAGTGGTCATCGCCATGATGTACTGCTTGACGGTGATGGGGCTGTCGTTGGTGTTTTTGACGCTGACCTTCATTATCAGCGTGTCGGTGCCGTCGTCATAAGTGGAACCTTCGGGTTCAACCTCAGCCATCTTCTCACCCGAGGAGATGAACTTGGGACCGAACCAGTCCGTTTGTTGAGGTAGCCGGACAGGATAGTTCAACGCCATGTAGCTCCAGCCGACCACCAGCATCGCGACGGTCAGTCCCGCCAGCACATTCATCCAGGCCTGATCTTTCGGCGTGATGAGACCTATGTCGGGACCATCATCATTGACTGGGAGTTGTAAAGTGACAGCGAGATTGGTGACGGTGCGTTTCGAGAGCGTCCAGTAAAGCATCCAGGCGACGCCAATCAGGAATCCCGCGAACGACCACCACCACACGAAGCCTCCTTCGTAGGTGTTGAGATTGATGGTCTGCCCGCTGAGCAGCGTTACGGGAAACACAAACCCCGTCGTGCTGGGTTGAACATTCACCCACTCACCTGGACCAATCAACGTGCCCGTTCCTTCTATCGCTATGCCGGGATGCACATGCCAGCGTCCCGGATTGCGGCCTAGAATCACCATCTTGAATTGGTAGACGCCGCCCTTTTCGACAAAAAACGAACCCGGTGCTTGCTGGCCGTTGACCGTCCTATCCTTCAAGGCGAACACCGGGCCTGGCACCACCGGCGTAATGTAAGCCTTGTTCGGCGGATCGAGGGTATACGGCCAAGTCTCCAAAATTCTTACGGTACCGGTAATCGTCACCGGTTGGCCGACTTCAATCTCAGTCGGCGAAATCTTTACGTCATAGAAAGCCGTCGTGAGGTCCTTGAGGAAGGGTTCGTCGCCGGCTTCGCCATGCGCAAGGACTTTTGGTGAGCTGAGCATCGAGATAATCAGCGCCAGGATCAGAAACAGCACCAGCCGCTTATATGTCACTAGCTTTCCTCCCGGCTCCCGCTCCCCTGCGCGCGCGACTGCCTTCGACTTTTCGCAACTGCGCGGTCTGTCGCGGTACGGCAGTTTTTCGTGATTGTCGAGCGAGACGCCGATTTTCGCCGGCCGACATCTTATGCCCCGGAGGCGCCTGGTCGGAGTTTCTGCGCTTCGACCGCGGCCACAGCAGGACTACCCAGTAACACACGAATGCCAGCGCCGCCGAGGTAAAGAGCGGTGGCCCTAAGTCGTCCGGTCCGGCCATGCCGCCATGAGCATGCGCCACCGATGCAGTCGCGATCAGGCTTACAGCTATGCCTAGCGCTGGTCGCGCGATTTGTCGGCGCAGGAACTGCTTATGAATGCTCATCGACGTCCGCCTAAACCGTCTTGATGTAGCGTCGTATCGGCCACACCGCGAGGTATCGCCCGATGAACTGGCCTATCCAGTAGCCTAGTACCGCCAGCGTTCCGCCGAAGACCAGCGAGACGTACTGAGTCTCGCCAAGGAAGCTTCGCAGCGCGCCGCGTTCGATGTGGCGAAGATACTCAGGTGTCTGCGACCGGATGTAAACGATACCCTGAACGTCCGCGACGGTCAGAACGTGACCCATAAAATGAGCCGGCTGCAGGAATGGCGCGAGCGGGATATAGTTGAATCCCCACACTAGGAAGGCCCAGATAGGTCCGCCAATAAGGGATGTTAGAATGAAGCTCTTGGTCTTCATAAGCAGCCAGTCGAGGATTATCGCCGCGCCGACCGTGGAAATCGGCCATACGAAGTTTAGTGGATAGCTCTCGGCGACGTGCCATTGGAAGTAGCGTCCTACCCACGCTGCCATGAAGAAGCATACCGCGGTGTAAGTCGCTCCAGTGGGGAAGCGCCACGCGGCCCATTGGATGTACTGTAGCGCCGAGGGGATGATGATGGTGGCGAATGCGGTTATGACCGGCCACCATTGCGGGTCCTTCCAGTCGGTCCAGAAGTCCCAGTCGCCGGCGAACAGTTGTTTGGTGATGTCGGCCGCTCCGGCGACGATGAAGATCGCCGTGATCCAGAACACCAAATCCCATTTGCGATCGATCCACTTGTATTTTTTCTGCAGTAAAGCGCGAAGCTCGAGACGCTTCTGAATTTCCGCCAGAGTTGCAGGTGTTGCCGCCATTATTTATTCGCCTCGTAACCTGAGTCAGTCTGCGATCGCATGAGTCTCTGACGGTGCCTGCGTATTCTCTTCTTCCTCGGCCTTCTCTACTTCATAGAGTCTTAGGATCGTCTCGCCCCATACTGCGAACATTCCGCTGGCGAGCCATCCATAGGCAACGAACGGCCAGTGGAAGGGAACCGAAAAGAATTCCTCGGAAATCCAGAGACTGTGTCCCCATTCGTTGAATGCCACTTCCATGCATTCAAGGACCGCCGCGCTGATAAGAAGAAAGAAGGACCACGGAAACCCTTTGTCGCGGCTATAGAGCGCCGGTATCCGCGAGTTGCCATAGAGATAGGCGCCGAGCGCCAACACCACCGACAGTGGAAAGAAGAAATAGAACATCGGAATGTGGGTCGGGGTTAGAGCGGTGTCGCGAACCAGGGTCTGATGCCATGCGCCATCCCAGTTCGGCCAGAAGCTCGCCTCGATGTAAATGGAAAGGCTCGTGATTCCGATGATGCTCCATAGCACCGCGATGCGTCGCACTTCTTCGGCACGGGAAAATGGTTGGGCAGCTATCTCGCGGCCGGTTCGAATCAGCCAGCCATACCAGATCCCGGTGAACACGCCCAAGGTTATCAATTCTCCCCAGAATAAGGTGCGATAGTAGAGCGTGAATTCGCGACTTGCCGAGTTGAGTCCGGCCGAGAAGGCGAACTCGTAGTCCCAGAACCATAAAAATATGTTGGCAGCCATGACCAGCGCGCAGCCCCAGAACAGTGACTTCCAACCCACACCCCAATCGGTTGGATTTCTCGCGTGCCCGGTCGCGGACGAGCCGTTCTCGAATTCGTTCTGGAGTTTTTGGACTGCTTGTGGTTGAGCCATATGCGCTACTCCTCGACCTGCGTCAAAAGGCCGGTCTGAAGAAAATTCCATTCAAAATTAGATTCCAGCGTCGTCGTGATCACGACGCCCCTGCGTGTTCGAGCGTATCTCTTATCTGAGCCACCACTGCCGCCGAGTCCATCACCATGCCCTGATACTCATGCGTCTGATGACCGTCCGGTCCAAGCAGAAACACTTGAGTGATATGGTTAGGTGAGCCGTCTGGCATTCGAGTGTTGTTGACGCCGAAAGCCTTGATCACTCGATCGACGTCTGCTGGCTTCCCCGTCACGAACAACCATCCTTTCATATCAGCCTGACTGCTGCGCGCGAGTTTAAGCAACTCGGCGGCATTGTCATGCTCAGGATCATTGGTGACCGAGAGCAGCACAACTTTCGAACCCAACTCGGGACCTAGACTGTCAGCTACTTGCCCGAATTTGTTCACCAGGTTCGAACAAACTCCGGGACAGCCGACATGGATGAAATCCAGAAGGACGACTTTACCCTTGAGCGAACCGAGCGACACGGGATTACCGTGGTCGTCCATTACTTGAACATCCGGCAGCGAGGCTGCTGGCTGAACCACTTCGCGATGGCACGCTACAAGTGAAAGCAACGAACCCGCAAGAATGATTAGAATGGCAGGTGATCGAAGCCTCGTGCCCGACGCACGACGTTCCGTCCGCCGCACCGTCGTCAGCGTTCTCGATGATTTGCCATCGACTAACTCCAACATAGGTTCATCATGCGGCGAAGTCATGAAGTAACGAATCATGGAAATTGCGATAAGAACAAAGACTGCCAGCAATATTAGGGCGGGCTTGATGAGTGGCCGATACCACGCGGCGACTCGAACCGGAAATGAAAGCACTTGTTGCGATGCGCCTACGCCCAGCGAAATCTGGGTGACGTATGCGCTACCGTCGTCAAGAAATACCTGAGCGTCGGCGACGCCGCGACGATAGACTGTGGGTGGTAGCGAGAGCACGGTTCGCTCGCGCTCTAGGGCCCCCTTCGCGAGAACCTTTACTCCTAGAGGCAGTCGGCGAAGGTCATCGCCCAAAACATCCACTACCAGCACGGTATTTCCCGCGCGCGGAATCTGATCGCAATATTCCGCGTCAGGATCAAATTGCGGCTGATACAAGGTGATATGGATCAGTGACCTACCAATCTTCCGTTCGCAGGGATCGTTCGGCCCACCAAATCGATGCGCGAGGGCCACGCCTTGCCAGAGCCATCCAGCGGCAATCGTCAAAAGGATGCAGGGCAATAGCTGTGACTTTACGCGCAACATTTAGCTAGCCATCAAATGTTCTGCTTCCCGCACTGTTCGCCAATGTAGTCGGCTTGCCGTATGGCGAGGGTCACAATGGTAAGAGTCGGATTCTCAGCGGCACTGGTCGTGAACTGACTTCCATCCGAAATGAAGAGATTCTTGAGGTCGTGAGCCTGTCCCCATTGATTGCACACGCCATCTCCAGGCTTCTCACTTTGACGACAGGTGCCCAGGTTATGCGTCGATGGATACGGTGGAACCTCTATGGTTCTGGTTGCTCCTACCGCATCGTAGACCGCGGCACCTTTCTTGAAGGCATAGGTGCGCATCGCGAGGTCGTTCGCATGATCGTCGTAGTGGACATTGGGGATAGGCAACCCGAACTTGTCCTTCTCGGTCGGGTGGAGGGTTACCGCATTCTTTTCCTGCGGCATGTCCTCGCCAACGATCCACATTGCGGCCATGTTAGGAAACTGTTCGAGGACATTGGTGTAGTCTGCGCCCCATGCACCCGGGTTCAGGAACGCGGCAGTGAAAGGCAGACCTAAAGAGATAGTTTCCATCTCAAAGCCGCCGGTGAAGCCGCGCTTGGTGTCCAACACCGCCTCGTCCTGTATGATTCCCGCCATCACGGTACCGCGATAGAAGTGCACCGGCTTCTTGAAAACGCCAAACACCGATCCCGTCGTATGGCGCATATAGTTCTTGCCGACCTGGCCGGAGGAATTTGCCAATCCGTTCGGGAAGGTTGATGACGCAGAGTTAAGAAGCAGACGCGGAGTTTCGATGGAGTTTCCGGCGACGCATACCACGCGACTCTTTTGCAATTGATGCTGTCCGTCCCTGTCGGCATACAGCACGCCGGTCGCCTTGCCGTTAGCATCGTGCTGAATCTGCATGACCATCGACTCCGGCCGCAGGTCGAGTTTTCCCGTCGCTTCAGCTTTAGGGATCTCGGTATATAACGTCGACCACTTCGCACCCGACTTACATCCCTGAAAGCAAAATCCTAACTGCCAGCAGCCTGACCGGCCGTCGCGAGGTCGGCTGTTAATGGCCATCCTGCCGGTGTGGACGGTCTTATAACCGACGCGCGTGGCGCCGTTGTACATGACCTTGAAGTTGTTGTTGCCGGGAAGCCCGGGGATGTCGTTGGTGCGAGTGACACCCATCTTGGTCTCGGCCTTGGCATAGTAGGGTTCGAGTTCCGCCAGAGTCAGTGGCCAATCGAGCAGGTTCGCGCCATCGATTCCCGAGTAATGAGCCTTCGCTTGAAACTCATGTTCTTGGAGCCGCAGCGAAGCTCCCGCCCAATGAGTGGTGGTGCCGCCGACGGTCTTACAAATCCACGCCGGTAGATTCGGAAAATCCTTCGCGACGCGCCAATTGCCCGAGGTCGTACGCTTGTCGAGCCACGCTAGCTGGTTGAAGGCGAACCACTCTTCATTGTGAAAGGTGGTCGACGACTGACGTTGCCCGGCTTCGAGGAGCACCACCTTGAAGCCCTTCTGGCACAACTCGTTGGCGAGGGTTCCTCCGCCAGCGCCGGAACCGATTACGACGATTACTGAGTCATCGCTGAGCGCATGCTGAGCCATTCGTCGCCCCTAGGCCGTCTTCGGGCTGGCCGACTCCGGAGGGTCGGGCAGCCAGGCAAGATCGTTGAACCCATGATGCAGATAGCCACCCATCGCATAGGACGCGCCCTGATACCTAAGCGCCTTGAAGACGATAGGATCGCTGTACAAGGTTTGAAGCTCGACGCCGCGGACCTTTTGAAAGAAAGGTGTAGTTTCGACGGACTTGAGCGCCTCGACCTTTTGCTTGCCATTCAAGTCGACGAATTTTGCTCCTTGAGAGCTATCCAACTGTGCGACCCCGTCGGCGAGCATTTTTGCGACCGCAGGATCTCCTTGCGCGGCCACATCGAGTTGGCTGACGACATTCCAGTAAGGCGCATCCGTCAGTTTGCTATGCGGAAAGATTTGCCAACAGACGGCGAGCAGGGTCTGCGCCTCCTGAGGTTGGAGGGTGGAGAACTTCGGCACGGCCTCTTGCGCCGCATCCGCGATGATTCCCGATGCCGCAACGGCGGTCCCTACCACCGCCATGGCTCCCGTTTTCAGAAACTCCCGCCGCTTCATCTTTATGCAATCCCTCAGAAGATTATCGTTTGTGGGCCAGGCTCCGGATGTGTTCGACCAGCGCGGCGACCACGTTGGGCTGTGCCTCGAGGTCGGGGTTCGCCGCCATCGATGAACTCAACCCCACCGCCGGTCCTCCATAGACGATTGCTTTGGCGATTTTTTCATCGCTCACTGAGCGCTGCCATTTGCGACTGCGAAAATCCTGTGGCTTCGGATTGAGATTCTCCGCGCCCGGGCCTTTGCCGTCTCCGTTCGGTCCGTGGCACACCGCGCATCGATCGCCAAACAACGATGCTGCCGTGGTGCGTGCGCTCTCCGGAATTTTCTGTCCGTCAGTTGCCGCAACCATCGTCACACCCTGCGGCGAACCGGTCTCTGCCATTGCCCCATTGAGGTTACTTACGCTCGTTGTGGTGAAGATAACAAGCCCGATGATCACCCTTGGCGCGAGCCTGCCAGCGTCGCCCGCGCGATATTTCCGTACCTCCTGACGGGGCGTTCCCCGATCGCTTTTCCTCATAAGCTCCAAACAGCTTTCCAGTCTCGGCCACTTGAGGTGCCGGTAACACGGTTCATGAGAAAAACGCAACTGGCGGAGCCGTCGGCTCAATCGCGATTGACAGCGAAGCATCGCGCGGACTATTCGAGCATCACGTCCCTAGAGTGTTCAGCTAGATGATTCCAGCCAAGCAACTCATCGATGATGTCGTAACTGCATTGCGTGAGGTTATCGCTCCCGCAGTCACGGAGCCGTACGCGAAGTCGCAAGCTTACATGGCTGCCGTCATCCTGCAATTCGTCGCGCGCCAGGTTGAGGAGCGTGGCGACCTCGAGGAGCAGAAGCATGCGATCATGCTCGATTTGGTCCACGATTTTTCGCGAATGCCCGAAATGAAGGGAATCCTGCGTGGCGATCGGCTTGATGAGAAAGGCCTGTGCGACTTGATCGAACATCTATATAGCGAACGCGTCCGCCTCGGAGAGGAGAACTTTTCTGCTGCGAATCGACGGGTGCGACAGGCACTCCGACAACTCCTCGATCAGGACCTTAAGGTCGCGCGCGGCGCCAAGGATTGAAGAGTGGGCACGGAGCGCACAGTTCAGGAAAAGATCGCGGGCTATCTCGAATCGAAAATACCCCGCGCGAAAAACCTCGCGCTGTCGGACTTCGTTCATAGCGCCGGCGGATGGTCCCACGAGATCTACCTCTTCTATGCGAACTGGAACGAGGACGGTCGCGCGATGCGGCAGGGCTTCTGCCTGCGCAAGGATCCGGGCGCGGGATTGTTACGCGAGCTCTCCAGCCTTCGAGAACAGTTTCGCGTCATCAAGGCGCTGGAACGGACTCCCGTGCCGACGCCGAAAGCATATTGGTACGAGGAAGATCCCTCGCTGCTGGGCGGCCCATTCTTTGTGATGGAAAAGGTCGAAGGCGAGGTTCCGAATCCGTGGTCGCGCGCCGGAAAGCAGTACTATGCCGAAGCTGCGCAGCGCGGAAAGTTGCCGCGCAGCTTCGTCGAGGCGCTCGCCGCGCTGCACAATCTCGATTGGCGCGCCGCCGGCCTCGATTTCATCGGGGTGCCGGGCGCGGGGAAAGATTTCGTGCTGCGTGAGATCGTGAAATGGGAATCGTTGATTCATCAATCGATTCGCAAACTCGAACCCGTACTGACCGAGCTCCTGATGTGGCTCAAGGCGAATGCGCCCGAGGCCAAGCGGCTCGCTTTCGTGCACGGCGCGTATCGGACGGGGAATCTGATTGTCAAGGATGATGCGATCGCGGCGGTCATCGACTGGGAGCTGCAGGTGATTGGCGATCCGATGTACGACGTCGCGTACGTTTTGTCGGATCTGAATCGCGAGGGCTCACCACTGCTGTCATGCGTCGTCGAGCGCGAATTTTTTCTCGACTACTACCAGCAGCTCACCGGGATTCAGATCGATCTCGAGGTCTGTCGCTACTACGAAATGCTTTATACGATGCGCAGCACCGCGTTCTGGCTGAGCGCGTCGGGACTCTTCGCCGAGGGACGCAACAAGGATTTGCGCCTCGCGCGCACCACCTACTCAGTGCCGGTGGTTCTCGATATGGCGGCGAAGGCGCTGGGTTTCTGACGTTTCAGACATGCCGAGGTGACTTGCGATGCTGACTGCGTGGGACGAACTCATGTGCCATCAACTTCCCGCGACGATGGACCATGTGCAAACGACCAATCCCGAATGGACCGAGCGCATCTACGTCAGCATCTACAATGTCCGCGATAAGAACACGATTCTCGGCTTCGGCGTCGGGCAATATCCCAACAAAAACGTTCAGGATGGATTTGCTACCGTTTGGCATGAAGGCAAGCAGTACAACTTTCGCGCCTCGCGAACCCTGCGCCCCCGCATCGATGAGATAAAAATCGGCCCCCTCTCGGTTCAGACGCTGGAAGGACTGCGCCGCTTCCGCATCAAGCTGGATGACAATCCTTCGGCGCTTCGCCTCGAGATCGAATGGACTGCCGCGATGAACCCGCACGAGGAGGAACACGATCTCCGCGAGAGCGGCGGCAAAGTGGTGCAGGATATCTCGCGTTTCGACCAGGTCGGGCGGGCGCGCGGCACGCTACAATTTGGCGGAAAAAGCCTCACGCTCACCGATGATGCGTGGTGGGCTCATCGCGATCGCTCCTGGGGCACACGCCGTCCACTGCGCACCGACCAGTCCGATTCGAAGCGCACCACCTTCGCGCCGTTTCTGTTCAGCTGGTCGGTGGCGCAATTTCCCGGCTATGCGTTTCATTGGCGCTTCGTCGAACGCGCGGCAGGAAAGTACAGCTACTTCAGTGGTGAAAAAGTCTCACCATTCGGCGATGCAAATGATCCGGGCTGGATGCTGGAAAAAGCCGAACAGGATTTTCGCTGGGATGGCTCCGGTCCGGTGCAGACGCTCAAAGGCGGCGACATTGCGCTGCACTTCAAGAACGGCGAAACGCGCGAGGTTTCATTCGTCACGCATCCGCCGCGATGGCATCTGAAAGGCGGCGGCTATGGCGGCTATCGCGGCTGGTACCACGGCGACAGCAAGGGCGAGTACTACGCGGAGCACGATGTTTGGGACCTTAGCGATCCGGCCGTCCTCGCCGAGGCGAGTACTCTGAGTGATCATCTGATCGAATGGCGTTCCGGAAATGACGTCGGCTACGGAATCATGGAGTACGGCGTCGGCCCCGGCTACTACAAATACAAGGACATTCAGCATCTGCCGACTTTCTAGCTATGGCCAATTTCGATTTGAAAGATCGCTCGGCGATCGTCGGCGTCGGCGAGTCGCCGTACGGCCGCCGCCTGATGCGCAGTCCCATCGATCTCGCATCCGTCGCGATTGCCAACGCGCTCGATGATGCGGGGCTGACGCGCCGCGACCTTGACGGTCTCATCGTGAGCTTCGGCTCGCCGATCGGCGCCGACGGCGACACGCTCGCGCAGGTGCTCGGCCTCAATCTGCGCGCTTACAACCAGACCTGGGCGCATGGGCGCTTCACCGGAAGCTGCATCCAGTGGGCCGCGATGCTGGTCAACGCCGGCCTCGCCGATGCGGTAGCGTGTCTCGCGTCGGTCAGCTTCTCGGGTATGCAGCGTCCAGGCGAAGCGAATCGTCCAATGATGGGAGGCGGTGGCGACCGCGAGGGTGGCCGCGAAGCTGGCGGCGGCCATGGCGAGGATCCGGTTTTCGGCATGACCTCGCCGGGCGCGGGCGCGGCGATGGTGGCGCGCCGCTACTTCGAACGCTTCGGCACCAACAGTCGTGCGCTCGCCGCCGTGCCGGTTGCGTTTCGCAAGCATGCCTCGATGAATCCACTCGCGATCATGCGCGAGCCGTTCAGCGTCGAGGAGCATCAGCGCTCGCGGTTCGTCTGTGAACCGCTTCACCTGCTTGACTATTGCCTTATCAACGACGGCGCGGCGTGCGTGATCGTCACGACCGCCGAGCGTGCGCGCGATTGCAAAAAACGCCCGGTCTTCATCGGCGGAATGCAGTCGCTGCCCGGCAGCCGCGAGGAATTCATCTGGTCATATCCCGGCCTCGGCGTGGCGCAGCAATCGGTCTTCGACTACAGCGCAGAACTTCAGCCGGTCTACAAGATGGCGGGAATCACGGCTGATGATGTCGACGCGCTTTTCACCTACGACGCGTTTTCGATCCTCGCATGGATCGCGCTCGAGCCATGGGGCTTCTGCAAACTTGGCGAGGCGTCCGCCTTCACCGAGGACGGCCGGATCGAAGTCGGCGGCGAATTGCCGATGAACACCAACGGTGGCCTGCTCTCCGAGTCGCACGTGATGGCGTGGAATCATCAGGTGGAAATTGTGAGGCAGTTGCGCGGCGAATGCGGTCCGCGCCAGGTCGTCGACGCGAAGATTATCCAGTGGGCGAATGCGTACGGTGACTCGCTCATCTATCATATCTGAGGTCCGCGCCGATGCCGCAGAATCAATATCACAAGCCGCTTCCCGCGATCTCATCGCTCAACCAGCCCTATTGGGAGGGACTGCGCAATCGCGAATTGAAACTTCAAAAATGCGACGGATGCGCGACGGTATGGTATCCGCCAGCGCCTCTATGCCCGTCCTGCTGGTCACGCAAATTTACCTGGACGCGGCTCAGCGGCCAGGGCCGGGTCAGCTCGTGGGTCGTGTTTCATCAGTCGTACTTTCGCGGATTCGAGGCCAATGTTCCATACAACGTCGCGGAGGTCGAGCTCGAAGAGGGTCCGCGTCTGCTCACCAACCTCGTCGGTATCAGCAACGATGCGATCGACGCGCAGATGCCGGTGGAGATTGTGTTCGACGATGTGACCGACGAGGTCACGCTGGCCAAGTTCAAGCCGCGCGAGAGCTAAACTTCGGGTCGCACGCCGCTACTGCCTTTCCCTGCGCCAATCGATATGTTACGCGGCAGGCGGGGCTGGGCATGCAATGCTCATCATGCAATCACGATAACGACGCGGGCCGAAACTTCTGCGCTGAATGCGGGAAGCCGATGCCGATCGATTGTCCTGCGTGCGGGGCACGCAACCGGGCCGGGGTCAAATTCTGCGGCTCGTGCGGCGCGGCGCTGAGCAAATCTGGATGGTCGGTCCACGTTGCGTCGGCGCAAAAAACTTCGCCGAATCTTGCGCGCCCGGCTTCCTTCGTCGGTGGCCGATACACGGTGATGCGGCTGCTCGGCGAGGGCAGTAGCAAAACCGTCTTTCTCTCTCATGATGACAAAATCGATCGCGATGTCGCATTCGCATTGATCAAAACCGCGGGTCTCGATGCTTCCGGCCGCGAACGCATCAGCCGCGAGGCGCGCGCGATGGGAAAACTCGGCGACAATCCCTACATCGTCAGCATTTATGATGTCGGTGAAGAACGCGGCCAGCCCTACATCGTCAGCCAGTATATGGCGGGTGGTTCGGTGGATGATTTGCTGCGGCGCTCGCCGAATCACCGGCTCGCGCCGGCCGACGCGATGCGCATCGCATGCGACGTTTGCCGCGCGCTCGACTACGCGCACTCGCGTGCCATCATTCATCGCGACTTGAAGCCCGCCAACGTGTGGCTCACCGCCGACGGCATCACCAAGCTCGGCGATTTCGGTCTCGCGATCGCGAGCGATCGTACGCGTCTGACCGCCGCTGGAATGATTGTCGGAACCGCGGCATATTTGCCGCCCGAGCAGGCGCTCGGAAGGCCGCTCGATGCGCGCAGCGATCTGTATTCACTCGGCGCGATGCTATACGAAATGGTCACCGGCCAGCCGCCATTTCGAGGCGACGATCTGCTGGCCGTAGTCGCCCAACACGTCAACGCGGAGCCGGAAGCCCCTTCGAGAAAGGTCGAGGGAATTGCGCCCGATCTCGACTCGCTGATTCTGAAGCTCCTCGCGAAAAATCCGGACCAGCGCCCGCGCGATGCCGCATCGGTGCGCGCCCTGCTCGAAGCGATGATGGCGCCCGCGCCGACCACTCTTGACGACGTCGCTGCATCGGTTGTTATGGAACGGCCTAATCTGCAAGCGCACGCAGCTCCGGACGGAACCGTCAGCATCCTGTTTTCGGATATCGAGAACTCGACGGTGATGACCGAGCGCTTGGGCGATTTGCGCGCGCAGGAAATTCTGCGCGAACACAATGAGCTGGTGCGCCGCCAAGTCGCCGAGCAAAAAGGCTTCGAAGTGAAGTCAATGGGCGACGGCTTCATGGTCGCGTTTTCGAGCGCGCGGCGTGCGCTTTTATGCGCCATCGGCATCCAGCGCGCGGTCGCCGATTATTCCCGCAATCATCCCGATCAGCCGATTCGGGTACGTATCGGACTTCATACTGGCGAGGCGATTTCGGAGGGCGGCGACTTTTACGGCAAGAGCGTCATCATGGCCGCGCGTATCGCTTCAAAGGCCAATGCTGGCGAAATTCTCGTCTCATCGGTTTTCAAGGCGGTGACTGACAGTGCAGGCGATCTCCAATTCGACGGAGGTCACGAGGTCGAACTGAAAGGGCTCACCGGGACTTATCGGGTCCATCGTGTGTTGTGGTCAGAAGAGGACCAGGCCGCCGCGCGGCATAGCGATCAGCCCGGCGATGAGCCCGCCCGTCCCACGCTCCACGGAGCCGCGCGCCAGACCACCGAGGAGCCGGCCCAATCGCCTCGTGAGCCGCGCGAATCTCGCGAACAGCGCAGGGCGCGGCGCGAGCGCGACGCACCGGGTCGGCGCAGGCGTCGATTGCTGATCGTTGCGGCGGTCGGCGCCTTCATTTTGGTCCGAGGATTTGTCGAGCGGCTGATCCACGAAAGTCGTCATCGCATCGAGGCGCCCGCAGTTGAGCAGGAGATGGTCGCGCGATCCGCGCCCGCGTCGGCGCCGCCGTTGGCTGCGACCAGCCCTCCAGCAGCTGCGGCGCCATCGATATTGATCAACGCTCCGGGAATCTCACCCGAGCAGCGCGAGAAAGCCCTCGCGGCGGTTTCGGCCTGGCTGACTCTGATAGACGGGGGGCATTACCCGAAGGCATGGGAGCAGTCCACGTTCATCGACCCGAAGGAAGAATGGATCCAAAATCAGAAGACGCTGCGCGCGCGGAGAGGATTAACCATTTCGCGAAAGTTGGACTCTGAAGAGCTTAATCCCGGCCGCAATCCTAACCGCATGCTGTTTCGCTATGAGACCCAGTATGAGAACGGTAAACCGGTCATCGAATCCGTGTTCGTAATCCCCCGGCCGAATGGCGAGTGGGTGGTCGCCGGCTACTTCGTCAAAACGGAGCCCGAAGCATCCGCCACTCCGTAAAGGCGAGAGGCGACCAGCTCAGTTCCGCCTGATCAGAGTCGTATCATCGTAAAACATTGGAGCTTCCAAGCAATTAACAGAGCGGCCGACAGATGGCCCCGGCGACTGCGATCCCTTGATCACCGCTTGAAGAGCGAGCGTACACTCGTCCGGACTTGATGCCTTGGTGGTTCGTCAGGATGCTTTGCCGCGGCTTTTTCTCGCGCGCGGGTTTGGCAGCGCGAGCCGCATCGCGTTAGTAAATCAGCATCGGAAGCGCGACTTATTATTCGACGGAGAATTGAGCGATGAGCGGAGTGGCCAGCCTCGGCTACCTCGGACTGGGAGTGAAGGATCCCGATGCGTGGGAGAAATTCGCTACCGAGATCCTTGGACTGCAAAGCAGCGGGGTGACCGACGACGGTCGCTTGCTCCTGCGGATGGATGAGAACGCGTACCGCTTCGCACTTCATCGCGCTGACGCAGACGACATCGCGTATGCGGGTTGGGAAGTGGCAGATGGCGCGGGCCTGCGCGAAGTGGCAGAGCGGATGCGCGCAATCGGCGTCGAGGCCAGGGCCGCATCTGCTGAAGAGGCCGCCGCGCGAGGCGTCACCGAGATGGTTCGCTTTACCGATCCGAACGGGATTGCTTGCGAGGTCTTCTGTGGCCCTTCCGTGCAGTTCGAAAAGCCCTTCCATTCGCCGCGCGCGATTGGAGGTTTTGTCACCGGCCAACAGGGCCTGGGGCATATCGTGATCGCGGCGCCCGATATCCAGAAGAGTGTCCGCTTCTATTGCGAGGGCCTCGGGTTTCGCATCAGCGACACCATCGACATGAAGTTCGGCCCGATGAAAGTCACGATGGTTTTCCTGCATTGCAACGCGCGCCATCACACCCTCGCACTGGTTCCCGTTCCGGCGCCCAAGCGGCTGCACCACTTTATGTTGCAATTACGCTTGATCGACGACGTCGGCGCGACGATGTACCTGGTGCAAGACCGCGGCATCGAGATCACCTCTACCCTGGGGCGACATACCAACGATCACATGTTGTCATTTTACATGCGCACGCCGTCGGGTTTCGAAATCGAGTACGGATGGGGCGGGCGCGAGGTCGATGACGCCACCTGGCACGTGCAGAAGCATCACGCACCCAGCATCTGGGGTCATCGCCTGACCGCGATGCGCTGAACGCCACGCAAGCGGGTACCAGTCCGGAACATCGACAAGGGAGTGCAACATGGATCGCAATGAAACCGCCGGGGGCTCATCGCGCGCCGTCGAAAACGGCTCGGCAGGCAAATCGATCATCGAGAAGGCCGTCGCGCTCACATCGATGCTCGAGCAAGGCTCCAACGAAGCGAATGAGCTGCGCCGTTTGCCGGATGCGACGTGGAACGCGCTGCTCGATGCCGGAATCCTGCGCGGACTTCAGCCCTCTCGATGGGGCGGCGGGGAAGAACATCCCGCCGATTTCTTTGAGGCGGTGTCCGAAGTCGCGCGCGCCGACGGCTCGCATGGCTGGGTAGCGGGAATCATCGGCGTGCATCCATGGCAGCTCGCGCTGTTCCCGCTCGAGACGCAGCAGGAGGTCTGGGGGAGCGACCCGAGCGTAATGCATTCGTCGTCATACGCACCGACCGGCAAGGCGCGCAAGGTGAGCGGCGGATATCGCTTAAGCGGGCGCTGGTCGTTCTCGACCGGATGTGACCACTGCCAGTGGGTGAACCTCGGCGGCATCGCCGGCGGGGTCGAAATCGAAGGCGCGCAGGTTCCCGACACGCGCTCATTCATGCTGCCGCGCAGCGACTACAAAATCGATGACAACTGGCACGTCGCGGGATTGCGCGGCACGGGCAGTAAAGACATCGTTGTCGACGACGCGTTTGTGCCCGAACACCGCAGCCAGTCGCATTGGGATTATGCGATGGGGCGCGACCTCCCGGGATGGATCGTCAATCCTTCGCCGCTTTTTCGCCTTCCTTTCGCGATCGTCTTCAACTATGCGCTGGCGGCCTCGGTCCTCGGCGCCGCTCGAGGCTTCCTGGAGCACTGGATCAACTTGAGTCGTACACGCAAGGGCGGCATGGGCGGCATCATCGCCGAGGATCCCTACTGCCAGAGCCTGCTTTCCGAAAGCACCTATGCCATCGAGGGCGGTTTCCTCGCGATGCGCCACGATTTCGACGAGTTGATGGATGCCGCCCGCGCGCATCGCCCGGTTTCGTTTCAGCGTCGCGCCGCGATGCGCTACAACGCATGCCGCTCCGCGCAGTTAGCCGCGCGCGCCGTCGATCGTCTCTTCGAGGCGAGCAGCGGCAAGGCCATCTTCCTCGATCATCCGCTGCAGCGGCGCTACCAGGACATCAAGGCGATGCTCGGCCATGCCTACCTCAATGTGGACACGCCGGCGCGGATGCACGGCGCGCTCGCGTTCGGCCAGCCGCTCCTGAATCCGTTCCTCTAAAATTTCAGGAGCCGCCAGTTAGGCAGATCGCGCGCGCAAGTTGTATAGAAGCCATAGGGACAGGAGGTCACCATCATGGCTATCAACTACAGCGAATACGAATTTCTGAAGGTTGAAGTCGCCGATCGCGTTGCGACCATCACCATCAATCGGCCCGACTCGCTCAACGCGGTCAACAACGTAGTTCATCATGAACTCGAACAAATCTGGATCGATGTGCGCGCCGATCATGACGTCAACGCGATCATTCTGACCGGCGCGGGACGCGCGTTTTGTGCCGGTGGCGATGTGAAAGGGATGGCGGCCGGAAGTCTCACTGCATCGACGGGCAAGCAAGGCAAGGGGCGCGGGCGCGGTCCGATCGCGGCCTCCAATGGACGCCGCTTGGTGGACAACATGCTCGATGTCGAGCAGCCGATCATCGGCGCCATCAATGGTGACGCGATTGGCCTCGGCGCGACGCTCGCCCTGCTATGCGACATCACCGTGGTTTCCGAAAAGGCGCGTTTCGCCGACACCCACGTCAAAGTGGGAATCGTCGCGGGCGACGGCGGCGCGGTGATTTGGCCGCTGCTCATCGGACCCCATCGCGCGAAGGAATTTCTGATGCGCGGCAATTTCATCAATGGCGCCGAGGCCGGCCGCATCGGCATGGTGAACTATGCGCTCGCACCCGAGCTGGTGATGCCGAAAGCGCGCGAGCTCGCGCAGGAACTCGCCGACGGGCCGACCTGGGCAATTCGATGGAGCAAACTCTCAGTCAATAAGTGGCTGAAGCAGCAATCCAATCTCATCCTCGATGCCTCGCTTGCGTACGAGATGATGTCCTTCAATCATCCGCATCAAAAAGAAGCGGTGAAGGCGTTCATCGAAAAGCGCAAGCCCAACTTTGTCGACAAGGAGTAGCGCGATGAGCCGTTCCAAACCGATTCGCGCGCACCTGATCGCGGGAGGCTATCCTCCCGGCTCGTTCGCCGGCCATGACATGAACTACGTGCGGCTGCGGCTGCTCGGCGTGCTGCAGGAAAACCCGCAACTCCTGACCACGACGGCCAATGACTACTCCGATATCGCGAAGTGGCTGCCGGGCAGCAGTTTTCTCATCACCTATGTCGCCGGTCCGTATCCCAACGACGAGCAGAACGATTGCATCCGCGCATGGCTCGAAGCGGGTGGGCGATGGCTCGCGCTGCATGGTACTAGCGGCGGCAAGGCGGTACCGGTAGGCGAGAATCGCTACATCCGCAGAATGGTCAAGGGCAACTATCATGCAACACTCGGCGCGTTTTTCCTGAATCATCCACCGGTGCGGAAGTTTCGTGTCGAAGTCGCGGATGCCGCGAGTCCGCTAACTGCGGGACTGCCATCCTCGTTCGAGGTTATGGACGAGCTCTACCTCATCGAGGTTCAGGACCCCGCCCACTGCCACGTGCTGTTGACGACGGAACTCGCGAAAGATCCATCGCCGCAAGGCTTTGGCTTCGTTTACGATCGCGATACTTCGGTGCTGCCGGACGGTAGAACCCGCATCCTCGGATACACGCGCGAGGTCGGCAAGGGAGCAGTTACCTACCTGGCGCTCGGCCATTGTCATTCGCCGCTGAGCAATGTGCAGCCGTTCGTGGATGCGAGTGTCGAGGCTTCCGGCAGCACGCCGAAAACATTCCGAGGCTCGTGGGAAACGCGCGAATTCGAAACCCTGCTACACAACGCAATGAAGTGGGGCATCGAAATGGGAGGGTAGCGTGGAGCTCATACTCAAGCCGAGCCGATTTCGATACATGAAGCTCTTGATTCAGGCCGGTTTATTCGTCGCCGTCGGCTTGTTCATAGTCAAATATTATAAACCCGGATCGGCGATGCCCGCCGCGCTTTTCGTCGGGCGGAGCGCCATAATCTTTTTCGGGGCGGGTGGCATTCTGGTTTGCGTAAATTTCCTCCCCGGAAGCTCTTATCTCAAGTTAGACCAAACGGGTTTTACCACCTGTTCTGCGTTCAGGTCCCACTCGTTTCGCTGGTGTGAGGTCGATTCATTTGAAGTCGGCCGGATTCTACGGGTTATGGGGCCAAGGGCTGTGGTTTTCAATTTTTCCAGGTTGCATCAGGGTCACGAGTCTCTGCGCAAGTTCAGTTCAATGATCTCCGGCTACGAAGGCGCATTAGCTGACGACTACGGAATGTCAGCCGAAAAACTCGCGGCTACGCTGAACGAATGGCGCCAGCGCGCAGTCGAAACCTCAACCTGATGCCGCACAATGAAGTAGGGCATCGAAACGCGGGAGCTTTGAGGACTAGCCGCGCACCGTCAACCCGCGATGGATTCGACCGGGTTGGTGCGAGTGGTTTCCTCGCCCCGAGGTGCAAGGGAAGCCGCACTCCCGCGACGGCCATATTGCCGCGGCGAACATCCCATCACCCGCTTGAATGCGGTGCTGAATGCGCTTTCGGATTCGTAACCGAGCGACAGCGCGATGGAGGAAATGGGATCGCTGGAACTCGCCAGCCGGTCTCCCGCCAGCAGCATTCGCCAGCGCGTCAGATAATCCATCGGGGATGCGCCCACTGTCTGTTTGAATTTCATGGCGAAGGTCGAGCGCGACATGCTCACGCGCTTGGCCAACTCCTGCAGCGTCCAGCGATGCGCCGGATCGTCGTGCATCGAGGTGATCGCCCCGCACATCTGTTTATCCGCCAGCGCGAAGAGCCATCCGACACCGCCTCGCAACCCTTCCGCAAGGTGCAGGCGCAGAGCCTGAACCAGCATCATCTGCGCGAGGTGCTGTGCGATGAGAACGCTGCCCGGCTGTGGCTCGCGCAACTCCTGCATCATCCGCTCGAGCGACCATCGCAACGCCGCCTTATCCGATTCCTTTCTGATGTGTACGATGGGCGGCAGCACTCCCAACAGAATGCCGGCATGATTGCCCGCGAGTGCGAAGTGGCCGCCGACGATAAAGCAATCCCCGCCACCGTTGAAGGTGCCGATGCGGCCATCGCCCGCCGCCGCGGAAAGAACCGTACGATAATCGACTGGCTGCAAATTCAGATCGGTGGCGAGGCGGAAAGACCGCCCGCGCGGCAACAGGAAGCAATCCCCGGGGTCCATGCGCACCGCATCAGGCACGCCCTCGACCGATAGCCAGCCCTGTCCGGAAACCACGGCATAGCATTTTATGCCGTCATGGCGAGGAAACTGGATGGACAATTCGCCACCCACGTCGAAACCACCGCACGAATAACTGCGCGGCTTCAGCAGCGACAACACATCCGAAAGCGGATCCATAGGTCTTCCTGAGACGATCGCCGAACTAGCGCAAAGAACTTCAGATTATAGATCGGATCTCCTCGATCACCATCCTTATGGCAACGGCCTCGCCGGCGCGAAATCCGACGCCTACTGGACCGCCCCCACCTGTTGCGAGAGTTGTAGTTTCCATCCCTGGAGTACCGCCGCGCCGCTTTCGCTTTTCGCGTCGTCCAGATTCAGATGACTGGTTATGTAGTAAAGACGCTTGATATCGTCCTGAAGCGCCGCTCCCTGGGTCGCGTCGTGAAAGCGGTCCTGCAGATAAAACGGCGGGATCGACTGATAGTACAAGGTAACCTGAACATGGTCGGCGCGGCTCAGCGTGGCGGGATCCAACGGAATCTTATACTCGACGACATCGGCGCCGGTGAGCTTGGGATCGGTATAGTAAGGATCCGCGGCCTCCTCCGGGGTAAGTTTCGCGAGGTCGCGGATATATTGCGATGAGGACCGGGCGAAGAATTGCGGGTTGAAGCCCCTGGGCCGGATGCGATTGTCCTTTACGATGTTGACGCGCTTGAGAAAACTCGTAGTCAGCGCCTGGTCCGAATCTCGGATCAATTCCTGGTAAATCTGCGCTTCGCTGCCCGAATCGATGATCTGATAGTGCGGCTGAATCGGTGCGCTGGGGAAGCTCAGCGGCTGTTCGCTCTGCAGCACGTTGTTGGTCAAGCCGTCGAGGATGAAGCCCAGGTCATTGGTCCGCCCCGACGCCCATAGCGTGTTCCCCTGGTTGTCGAGGATGAGAAATTGCAGGAACATGCGCCGGAATCCCACCCCGGTGGGAAGATCATGTCCGGTGAGATTGGTGATCGTGACGGTGCTGAGCAAGGCTCCGTCAGAGGTCTTTTGCACCGGTCCGATCGCCAGCGTTGCCGTCTGGTTTTCGGCCATATCGACGATTGACTCGAATCCGGTGAACAGCGGCAATTCCATCAGGAAGTTCGACAGAAACGGCGGCGCGGGCGGATCGAGAAACGACGGCTGTTCGGACATCCAATCGACCTGCTGAAAGCCCAGTAGCAGCGGAAATTGCTGGAAGAACTGGTTCAGGAACCCATTCAAGCCATGCAGGGAATGGCGCGAATAGCGGTTCCGTTCGGTCAGTTTCAGGTCCTTGTCGGCAAGACGATTGGTAGTCGGCGGGAAATCGTCGGGGTTTTCATTGTTGGCAATCTTGAAGTGGAGATCGTTCCCCTTGTACTGGGTCGGCATGTGACAATCCTGGCAGGAGCGGAAATTCCGGCCCGGGCGGCCGCTGTCGCTGTTGAGCCATTCCAGGTGAGTCGCCTGCTCGTATCCCGCGCTGATGAGGTGACCGGAATTGTCGAAAACCGGAAGCAGGATGTCGTGACAACTCCCGCACATTTCCGAACTGCTGATCTGATCGCCGAAGCGAGGTTTGATCCCCAGCGTATGCTCCATCGGCTTGGTTACCAGCGTGCCGTTCTTGTAAGGACCATAGATCTCGTCGGGTTTCCCGGTGATGAAATTGCCGGTCGAGGTTGCCTCCCTACCCAGCTTTTTCCCCGAAATGTGATGACAGACGGCGCACGAGATGCCGTCGCGTCCCAGCGCCCCATAGATCTGTTGGTCAGACGGACTCGAACCGGGCCATTGCTGCAGCGCGCTGCGGCTTAAAGGCGTGCCGAACGGCACTTCGGCCGGCGGCGCAATCGGGAAAATATCGCGGCAGGCCGCGTCATGCTTGTCGATCGTATCAATCGCCAACTGACGTTGTCCCATGACCGCATGACAATGAAGACAGGTGTTTTCGATGCAGGTTGTGAGCGCGGATAGATTGTTGGTCTCGCTCTGCAACTGCGAGAAGAAGACCGGATCGCGGCCGGCCAGACCCATCGGCGATACCCGCCATTCGCCGTAAGGCGAAAGGTTGCGCAACCGGCTCGAGCGGGCCGGTTGGTCCTCCACAAACACCATGTTCGGTAGCAATGGGTTTTGGGCGGTGGCGTTATGACAGCCGTTGCACTGCGCGGCGGTGATAAATTGCGGCGCTCCGCCATGTGCGGAGACTGCCTGCTGATCGTACGATTCCGCCGGCATCCGCAAGTTCATGGCATCGGCGAAACTCACGGGATCAAGTTGATTGAAGAATGTCCCAAAATCCGCCGAGGGTGTGGCTAGCGGCGTGGGAAAAAGCGCAAAATTAAGCGGAAGTCCGATCGACACCCGGGGGCCCTCGAATGCCTTGTAGCGCAGCTCCCTCCCCAGGATGTTATCCATCGAAGCGAAGGTGGATTGCTTCTGGGCCGTGCCGTGGCAACTCATGCAGTAGGGAAATCCGGCGAACGTATTGAGCATGACGATGTCGGGTTTTTTCACCGGAAAGCCGGGCAGAAAGCCTCCCAACTCCTGGAGGCCTCCGGTCGGATACCACGACGGATCATCGGTGGTGGGATCGTCAGGGATCGGCACGGTGAACGCGGACAGGCCGAACAACGGTGGAGGGAATTGCGGAGGCTTCAGCGCTGGATCCGCGGGCGCCTGCTGAATCGTCCACAGCCATCCGTCATAGGAAGACTTGCTCGACTTGATCATCGGCGTCCAGAGATTGGGCTGGACCGGGTCAGCGATCTGCATGCAGCCGTCGTCCTGATTCACGGAAATGTTGAGGTTGTTAAAAACATTCATCGCCTTGACCATCATGGCGCCGTCAGGAATCGCGCCCTTGCGGTCGCTGCACAGCCAATCAACCATCTCCGGCGAGTAGTAAACCTTTAGTGGAAAATGGGGACCATAGTTATGGAAGAAGTCGGAGGGCATCGGGTTCGCGGGGACGACTGAGGGACCGCTGAGGCGCCAATGCGCATCGGAGATCCAGCCCAGTTTCGTGTACCCAAACTGCATGTTCTGGTCGGGCACACTTAAAAAGTTCTTCAGGTTCTCACTATAAGTTGTGTACGCCGCGAAGTCCGCGATCGGCGGCGGATTCCTCAGATCGTCCGGCAGCGGGAGGCCTCGAGATCCTTTCGGATGCGATTTGCACCACGCGTCGATTTCCTTCTGCGTCACCGGGGCCGTGTCGTGGCAAACCCAATCCTTGGGATTTGGCGGCAACAAAGAGGTCTGAGGCTGCTGCGCAACCGGCATCGGCGCCGCCTCCTGCGCATCCGATACGGCACCAAAACCGAGACAAATTGTGAGTACGAATAAAAGAACCGAAAGAGCATGGATGTGGCGTTCGGCCCTCAGACTCGGTCCTCTGGTCTTTCCAGCTATGACAACCATGCTTGCCCCCCAAGCGCACACGTAGCCGATCCATCGGTCATCGCGGACGACCGCCCGACGATTCGCCGGACGATCACGAAGATAATACGGACTTTACAGCATAGATTGTATTTCCCCAATCGCTATCTTGATGACAACGAGACTGCGAACGCGGTCACATGAAGTAAGGAGAAGTCGCGATGCGTGTATTCGTCACCGGTGCTTCAGGCTTTATCGGTTCTGCCATCATTCCGGAGTTGGTTAATGCGGGCCATCAGGTCCTCGGTCTGGCGCGCTCCGATGCGGCCGCCAATTCCGTTGTCGCCGCCGGCGCCCAGGTGCATCGAGGCGATCTGGAAAACCTCGAAAGCCTGCGCAGTGGAGCGACGATGTCTGATGGCGTCATCCACTGCGCGTTTATCCACGATTTTTCGAAGTACGAAGAGAATTGCGCGATCGACCGCTGCGCCGTCGAAACTCTCGGCTCCGCGCTTGCGGGCTCTGACCGCCCGCTGGTCGTCACCTCCGGGACCGCGCTCCTCACGCCGGGCCGCCTCGGGACCGAAGAAGATGAGTTCGCTTCGACGTTTCCCCGCGCAGTTTCGGAAATCGCCACCGATGCGGTAGCGGCGCGCGGCGTTCGCGCGTCGGTGGTGCGCCTTCCTCCCTCGGTCCATGACCGCAACAAGCATGGATTGGTCACCATGATGATCGCGCTGGCCCGCGAGAAGCGAGTCTCGGCGTATGTGGGTGACGGCCGCAACCGCTGGCCCGCGGTGCATCGCCTCGATGCTGCTCATCTCTACTGCCTGGCGCTTGAGAAGGGCGCCGCCAAAGCTCGGTATCACGGGATCGGGGAAGAGGGGGTGGCGCTTCGCGATATCGCTGAAGTCATCGGGCGGCGCCTCAACCTGCCGGTGGTCAGCAAATCTCCGGAGGAGGCCGCCGACCATTTTGGCTTCCTCGCGTTCTTCGTGGGTGCCGACGTTCCGGTTTCGAGCGCGCAAACCCAGGCGCAGCTGGGATGGCACCCGACGCAGGTTGGCCTGATTCCCGACCTCGAGCATGCGCATGATCTAGAAACCCCATAGCAACGAGACGCGGTCACTTGGAAAAAGATGGCGCTCGCGAGGGAGCGCCATCTTCATTTCACGACTCACTTCGCGGAAAGGCGCTGCGAAAGAAGAATCAAAGGTGCAAGCGCGCTAGAATATTTGCGATGAAGGCGACGGTGAAAAAGACCATCTCTCTGCCGCGCGATCTTGCCCGCGAGGTCGAGGAAACCGCGCGCTCCGAAGGAAGGAGCGTCAGCGCCGTAATCGAGGACGCGCTGCGGAAAAAGAGAGGGGAACGTCTGCGGGCGGAGTTCAAGGCGGTACAGGGTTATTGGACCCGCAAAGCCAGAGAAAAAGGAATCTTCACTGAAGCCCAGCTTCGCCGGTATTTAGCCGAGTGAGGATAGTTTTCGATACAAACATTTTCATTTCCGCCTTTGCGACCTCGGGACCTCGGGGTCAGAAAAGCCATTGATCGAGTTACGGTCGGCAGAGATCGCCTGCTAATCTCAAAGCCGATCATCGACGAAGTTTTGAATGTGCTAAAGCGGAAGTTTGAGCACGAGAGTGACGATGCGGCCCGCACGGCTCTGATTCTCGCGGAAATGGGCGAAGTGCTCGCCACGAAACAGCGCCTGCGATTGCTACGAGACGATCCCGACAACCGGATCGTCGAATGCGCGGTCGCAGGGCACGCAGACCTCATCGTCACCGGCGATCGCGAATTGCTCGCTTTGAAAGAATTCGAAGGGATCCGAATCGTGTCGTTGAGGTCTTATCTCGATATGAAGTAAAAACGGGATGCCCTTGCGAGGACATCCCGTTTTGCATCGATGCGTTTTGTGATGCGGAACTATTTCGCGCTCTTGCCCGCATCGACCGCGGCGCGCTGCGCCGGCGCGATGCTGAAAGGGCCACTCTCAGTCATCTTCGCGAACGCCTCGACCGCTTTTTGATCGGAGCTGATTGCCTTCATGATGGCGCCGGTCGCCGCGCCCATCAGCTTGGCCTTGTTGGCGCTGACCCGCGCCGCGCTTTCGTCGATCGAGGCCAGCGTGCCGTTGAAATGCGGGATGACGAAGCGGGCCAGCATTTCGTAGCTGCGCCACATCGCTTCGCGCGGCGCCCAGTCGTGCGCGAATGAGAGCACGGTGCCGAAGCCGCCCGCCAGTTCCTGGAGTTTGGTGAGTTTCTCGACGGCGTCATCAGGGGTGCCGAAAATTCCGCCGCCCATGTCGTTCATGAACTTCGCGGCGTCGTAACCGTTTTCGAAAATCTTCCCGTCCGGACGTCCGAGGATGCCAACGACGTATTCGTTGTTCCAGCGCTTGAGGCCCTCGGCGACTTCGCGAATCGCCTGCTCCTTCGAATCGGAAATGTGAAACGGCATCACGATGCGCCAGTTGTTGCGATCGACGCGCTGGCCATGTTCCTTCGCGGAGGTTTCGGCGAAAGACCATTGGGTCTTGAGCGCGCTGAGTCCCTCCGGCAGATACGAACCCACCGAGAGCACGCCGACGCCGTACTTGCCCGCGGACTTCATCCCGGCCGGCGAGATCATCGAGGCTACCGCGATCGGCAACTCGCGCTGGAGCGGGCGCAGATGCAACGCCGCATCGCGCAACCGATACCATGAGCCATCGACCGTGATGGGCTCGCGCGCGGTCAAAAGTCGCTGAATGACGCCGAGGCCTTCGTCCATCTGATCGCGCTGCGTCATCGGATCGATGCCGAGCATGAAGGCGTCTGAAGGCAGCGCACCTGGACCGACACCGAGCATCGCGCGACCGCGGCTCAGATGATCGAGCATCACGATGCGCTGAGCGACGGTGAACGGATGATGATACGGAATCGAGACGACGCCGGTGCCGAGCTTGATGCGATGGGTGACCATCGCGGCGGCGGACAGCATCATCTCGGGCGACGCGATTGTCTCCCATCCTCCGGAGTGATGCTCGCCGACCCAGAATTCCTCGTAGCCGAGATCATCGAGGAGCGTGGCGAGTTGCAAATCGCGCTGCAGTTGCAGGGTGGGATTTTCGCCAGTCGGATGATGGGGCGCGAGAAAGACGCCGAAGCCTAAACGATTTTCCATAGAGACGCTCCTTTATAGATCCGGATCGATTTTTACACCGTTCGGATGGCTGGCGACAAACTGATGCATCGTGCATCGCCGGCCTTTTTGGGTTTCGCAAAGCCCATAGACTTGGGATCGATATTTTGGCTATCGTTTTTTGCTTAAGGCCCTTTATTCTGGTGTAACGCGGCGATAACCAACTTATTTCTCGCGCTCGCAGCGGGCCATATCTTTCGGAGTATCTGGGGATCTTCAAATTCTCGCTACGCGTAAGCACGCGCAATGTTCTGGAGAATTGCACAGGCAGGGAGGAGTTTTGGCATGTCAGAAGGCAACGGGCATTCAGTCCCGCATCTTATCGTCAACCGCGCGCAGGTGGTCTCGGACGGCTGTGTCGCATGCGGCAAGGAATTCGCCTCGGCGCCGACCGGCGAGCGCACCTTAAGCGCGGCGGTCGGGCAGGAGAACAGCACCTATATGTTCTGTGCGCAGTGCGGCGATTCGATCATGGGTCGCGTCCAGGCCGATTCCGCGCGCCAGCACTATTCGTGGGATTGGGCGGTTCCGCTGCGAGGCAAGGCGCTAGGTCAGAACGGTGCACCGAGGAGCTAAGACCGGGCCGCATAAACCTGCGTGCCCGAGACCGCATGCGAAGGCGTCCGCGCACGAGGTTGACGATCCGGGGAGCCGACTTGAATATCCGGCGGCTTCTCACTAGCTTTGGGCAGGTTTCGTAAGCTAGGAGACGGCCCGGGATGTCGCCAGCGCGAGGTTCTCGGCGGTCTTTTCGTTACAGTGGCGCGAAACGCGCCATAGCCAAAGTTAGCGAGGGCGAGGTTCGGTTTTCGTAACCATCAGAAAACGCCGCGTGCGAACTTGGCATGCTAATCGCTGCCATAGCGACGCGTGTGTGATTGTTGCGGTTTGAACGAAGCTGAAACCCATGTCTCCGCGATGCTCTCGGCGGGGGTGAGTGAACGTACGATTCGTGTCGCAGTATGCGCGAGTTGCAAGGCCAAGGCGCAGCGCCGTGATAAGGAAACCTGGATGCGAATCCATGCGGTGGTGAAACAACGCGCGGGACTATGAAACCTCATCTGCCGATCACTCCGCCTCCCAAGCTTGCGCGCAAGCCGCAGCCAAAAACCGCGACCGATCGCTGCCTGATGACGTTGGACGAAGCGACCGCGCTTCTCCATTGCCATCGCGTAACGCTGCTGCGGCTGATCAAGAGGGGCCAGCTTCATGCGCTCAAGAATGGCGGCAGAATAAGCTTCGAACGCGCCGAGGTAAGCGGGCTGGCCAATCGCAACATCGCCGTCTACCCACATCTGACGATCGCGCGCCGCCCTAACTAGACAACCCTATCCTACCCTATTTGTTTCTCGCGTATCACGGGAATGCGATTCTGCTTCCGCTTCGTGCTATCGTCAGGCTCGCTTTTGGTGGTTTTAGCACCTTTGGCGCTTCGCTTGACTCTCGATTCAACGGGGGTGTAGCAAACCATCGCGGGGGCGGAATTGTCGGCGGAATCCAATCAGAAGCATCGCGTCGTTATAATCGGAGCCGGACCGGCGGGTCTGACCGCCGGCTATGAGCTCGCGCGCCATGGCTACCATGCGGAAGTGTTGGAGGCGGATGCGCGCTATGTGGGTGGCCTGGCACGAACGGTGGAATATCACGGATTCCGGTTCGATATCGGCGGACACCGCTTCTTCTCTAAAAATCGTGAAATCGAGGCGCTTTGGACCGAGCTCCTCGGCACCCGGATGCTCGAATGCGCGCGCCTGTCGCGCGTCTATTATCGAGGGCGATTTTTCAAGTATCCGCTAGAACCCCTCGATGCGCTGAAAAACCTCGGTCCGCTCGAGGCCGTTCGCAGCCTCATCAGCTACATCCAAGTACAGCGTCAACCACCCGCGCACATCACGAGCTTCGAAGATTGGGTCGTCAGCGCCTTCGGCCGCCGGCTCTACGAGATCTTCTTCAAGACTTACACCGAGAAAGTATGGGGTATTCCATGCAGTGAGATCAGCGCCGATTGGGCTGCGCAACGAATCCGCGGCCTGTCGCTGGTTTCAGTGATGCGGAGCCTGTTGCGCGTCCCGAATCATAATGGCGCCGTGATCAAGACGCTGGTCGATCGCTTCAGGTATCCGGCCCAGGGACCGGGCGAGATGTGGGAAAAAACCGCTGCGGTGATCGAGGAGGCCGGCGGCGCAGTCAGGTTGGGACATCCGGTGTTCGAGATCCATCGCAAGGATGGCCGCATCATTGGCGTCACCAGTCAAAACGGCGCGGGGCCGCAAACTCATGCGGGAGATAGTTTCGTCTCGACGATGCCGCTCGCCGAGCTTATCGCGGGATTCAATCCGCCTCCTCCCGAGTCAGTATTGGCGAGCGCGCGCGCGCTGCGCTATCGAGATTTCATAACGGTCGCGCTGGTGATCGATCAAGCCGAGCTGTTCCCCGACAACTGGATTTATATTCACGATCCCGGGGTGCGGGTCGGACGAATTCAGAACTTTAAAAACTGGAGTGCGGATATGGTGCCCGATCCGCGCTTCACCGTTTTAGGTCTGGAGTACTTCTGTAGCGAGAATGACTCGTTATGGTCATCGACGGACGACCAGCTGATCGCCCTCGCCAGGAAAGAGATCGCGACCTTGGGCCTCGCGGACAAATCCAAAGTAGTGGATGGCTCGGTGGTGCGGCAGCCCAAGGCCTACCCTTTGTATGATCACGACTACCGCACCAATGTCGCGAAGGTCCGCGAATTCCTCGAGGTCGAAGCGCCCAATCTCCAGGTGGCCGGGCGCAACGGCATGCACAAGTACAACAACCAGGATCACGCGATGCTGACCGGCCTGATGGCGGCGCGAAACATCATGGGTGGTTCTTACGACCTGTGGCGGGTCAACTCGGACGCCGAATACCTCGAAACCGAAGACAGCGTGACCGACAGTGGCCGAGCGGTTCCGAATCCCATCGATGACAGGGGCGAGGTGTGGGGAATCCCGGCGCTCGATGCGATCTCGATGCGCTCGGGATACATCGGCGCGGCAGGGATTCCGCTGCTCTTCGACCTCACCGTTTACCAGATCCTTATTTACTACTTCCACGTCTGGTACCCGATTGCGTTCGCATTCAGTTGCATGGTTGGCGCGGCGATTCAGCATTCCGAGCGCAAAGACCTCGGAACCTTGCCGTGGTCGAGACGAACCTTGATCGTGCTGGCCGATGGCGCCGATTGCTATCTCATCAACATCGGCTTGATAATGCTCATCGTGCAGGTTCTCCATCGACATGCCACGATCGGCCGCGCCATCGCCGCCGGAGTGATTACTCTACTGGCCTTCATCCGGCAGAATCTGCTCGCCATGCAACGCCGTCATCTGCTGGTCGCGGCCGAGCAGCGCGTGCTTCGCTAGCGGCGAGGAAGCTTGTCGCCGCCGCCGCCGCGAATGAGCGTGATCATCCCCGCTCGCAATGCGTCCGCAACTCTATCGCGATGCCTCGACGCACTGCGCGCGCAAACCACCGACGATATAGAGGTTATCGTCGTCGATGACAATTCCACCGATGACACCGCCGCAGGCGCCTCGCGTTATCCGGTAGAGCTCTTCGCGCTGCCGCAGCATGCGGGAGTATCAGCGGCGCGTAACCGTGGGGCCGAAGCCTCGCACGGCGCGATCCTGCTCTTCCTCGATGCCGACGTGGTGCTAGCTCCCGGTGGAATCAGCCGGGTCCTCACGGCGATGGCGCGGCCGGGGGTGGATGCTCTCATCGGTTCCTACGATGAGGACCCCGAGGACGATTCGATGGTCAGCCGATTCAAGAATCTCGCACACCACCACTTCCACCAACATTCGCGCGCGGAGGCCACCAGCTTCTGGGGCGCGTGTGGTGCGGTCAGGCGCGAGTGTTTTTTTGCGGCCGGCGAATTCGACGAGAAACGCTTTAAGCTGCCATCGATTGAAGACGTTGAACTCGGCTATCGAATGATCGATCAGTGTGTGCGGATCGTTTTGGACCCCGAGCTGCAGGTGAAACATCTGAAAAAATGGACCCTCACCTCACTCATCGCGACCGATGTGAATCGGCGCGCGATTCCGTGGACGGTACTCTGGATGGAACGGCGCCGGATGCAAAAAGATCTTAACTTTTCCTACCATCAGCGATTTGGGGCGTTAGTAAGCCTCGCGATTGTGCTCGTCAGCTTCGGTGCCATCATAAATCCATATTTGTGGCGGTTCGTCGGCGCATTGGTGGTCGCCGCTTTTATGCTCAACCAGAGCCTTTTCCGATTGCTTTTCAGGAAGGGCGGCGCGCGGCTCGCAATCGGCGGCTTCCTTCTGCAGCAACTCTACTATTTGTATTCCCTGTTCGGCCTCGCGGTCGGCTCCGCGATTTACTTCGCGGGTTCGCTCGCACGCCATCCCGATCAGCCGCTCAAGCAAAGCTGAGATCGGACAATCGCAAATTCCTCCGCCGCTGCCCGTTCAACTATCGCCGCGCGTGGTGCCTGCGCTGCTGGCCAGGGCGGTGCCTCGTTCGACACCGTCACGAGGGGCCGGCTCGCCCGTGATCTGGTAATTGATCGGAGGCCGGGATCGCGACCCGGCGGGAGGTCCACGGTGAACCGGAAGCTCGCTAAGTTCGCTGGCCGGATGTTGCTGGCCGCCTTGTTCAGTCTCGCCTTTGTATTGCCATCCGCGCTGGCCCAGGAAGCCGCGGAGGCAAAAGCGCCGGCCGCGGCGCCCCCGGGATCACTTGCCGAGGCGTATCGGATTATCGCGGCGCGCCAGTTCGTCGATCTCACCCATACCTTCAGCCCGCTGACCCCGGTATGGAAGGGGTTCGGTCCCGCAACTTTCTCGGCGGCCGCCGATCCAGCGACTGGGCGGCCCTTCACTATCGAGAAGGATGGCTTTCGGTCGTGCTTCTACTCGATGGTTGGGCAGTACGGTACCCACATTGATCCGCCCGCGCATTTCGACCCCGACGGCCGGACGATGGAGCAGATTCCGCTCAAACAGATGATCCTCCCGCTGGTGGTATTCGACATCACTCCGATGCTGAAGACCGACCCCAATCACGCGCTCAGCGTCGATGACATTGCGTCATGGGAGACTCGGCACGGCCGGGTTCCTGCCGGATGCTTCGCGGCATTGCGCACCGACATGTACAAGGATTGGGAGAGCAACCAGGAGCGTTTCGAGCGCTCGCCATTCCCGGCATGGTCACTGGAAGCGATCCGATTTCTATATGAACAGCGCGGCATTGTGGCGAACGGTCATGAAAGCATGGATACCGACACCACCGGCGACCTCAAGTCCGAGAGCTGGCTACTCAAGCACGGTCACTGGCAGATCGAAGTAATGGCCAACCTGGACAAGGTCCCCGCCGCCGGCGCGTTGATTGTGGTAAGCTGGCCGAAGCCGGAGCATGGACTAGGGTTTCCTGCCCGCGCCTTTGCGATACTGCCATAGGCATCAGCGTATTCCTGCACCACGCATGCTGTCCGATTTTGTTGTTGCAGAGAGCCAGGCATAGCAGCGACGAGGATTCATCGTGTCGACACAAATTCGAATAATCACAGCGGGCCCGCAATTAATGGTAGTCTCGACACGCGCTCTGGAACGACGCGACTGCCTTCCATAACTCAGACCACGATGCAGCAACCTCTCAACAATTCGCCAGATGGGGTCGATACCGAGCGGGGAATCGTCACCCGGGTACGCGGCTCGGTAGTCGATGTCGAGTTTGCCTCGGGACACCTGCCGTCAATCAACCATGCACTGATGATCGACGTGGATGGACGAAGCGAGTTGGTTGCCGAAATTCAGGTACATCTCGATCTTCATACTGTCCGCGCCGTCGCGATGGAGAACACTTCGGGACTGCGCCGCGGAGCGAGCGCTCGACGTAGTGGGGGTCCGATCCAGGTTCCGGTGGGAGAGCAGGTGCTTGGCCGCCTGATAAACACGATCGGCGATCCGATCGACCGTTTAAGCCCCCTCGCGTCCGATGTAACGCGGTGGCCGATTCATCGCAAATCGCCCGCGATCAGTCATCAGGACCACGCGCGCGAGGTCTTCCGCACCGGCATTAAGGTAGCCGACCTGCTCGCGCCGCTCGCGCGCGGCGGCAAAGCCGGGATGTTCGGCGGCGCCGGCGTGGGCAAGACCGTACTGATCATGGAGTTGATCCGGAGCACGGTGGAAAAGTATTCGGGCATCTCCGTGTTCGCGGGCATCGGCGAGCGATCGCGCGAGGGTCACGAACTGCTCGCTGAGCTCCGCAAATCAGGAGTGCTGAGCCGTACTGCGCTGGTCTTTGGGCAAATGAACGAGCCGCCGGGCGCGCGTTGGCGAGTTGGCATGACGGCCTTGACCATCGCCGAATATTTCCGCGACGTGATGAAGCGCGACGTTCTTTTGCTGATGGACAACGTGTTCCGATTCGTGCAGGCGGGTTCCGAGGTCTCGGGGATGCTCGGGCGGTTGCCGTCGCGGGTTGGCTATCAGCCCACCCTCGCCACGGAGATCGCCGAACTTGAAGAGCGCATCGCTTCGGTGGCAGGCACCTCGGTAACATCAATCCAGGCGGTCTATGTGCCGGCCGACGACTTTACTGACCCGGCTGTAGTCGAGACCTTTCGCCATCTGGACTCATCGATCGTCCTCTCGCGTGACATGGCGTCGGAGGGACTATATCCAGCGATCGATCCGCTGGGCTCGACTTCGGTCCTGCTCGATCCGCGGGTCGTCGGCGAGGAACACTACACCGCCGCGGAGGAAGTGCGCCGAACCATTGCGCGTTATAAGGAACTGCAAGAAATCATCGCGTTGCTAGGGGTCGAGGAGTTGAGCGCCGAAGATCGACGCATCGTGGCACGAGCCCGCCGCCTTGAGCGTTTTCTCACGCAACCGTTTCTCGTGACCGAGCACTTTACGGGGATTGCGGGAAAATCCGTCACGGTCGAGGAGACTATCAAGGGTTGCCGCGCGATACTCGCGGGCGAAGGCGATGGATGGTCCGAGAGTTCATTCTACATGGTTGGAACCTTCGAGGATGCACACGAAAAGGAGAGTGCTGCGCGCAAAGCGCAACACTAAGCCATCGTCGATGAAGCTTATCGTAACCACCCCCACCGCTATCGTCCTTGATGAAGGTTCGGTTCGCCTCGTCAGGGCCGAAGATCCCAGCGGCGCCTTCGGCGTCGAGGCCGGCCACGCCGATTTTCTTACCACGCTTTCGATTTGCGTCGTCAGATGGCACAGCGGCGGCGATGACGCCGAGCATTACATCGCCGTACGCGGCGGCGTCCTACGCGTTCGCGAGGGCAAAGTGGTGGCGATAGCAACCCGTGAAGCGGTAATAAACGACGACTTGGAGCATTTGCGCAAAGAAGTTCTTTCTCGGATGACGGAGAACCTCGAAGCCGAACGCTCCGCCCGCTCGGGGATTATCAGCCTCGAGAACGCGGCGATTAAGCAAATCTATCGTTACCTGCGGCCGAGTGATGGACCGCTCAAAGCGGAGCCGCCCAAGTAGCCCGTGAGATGGTCGTGGCAAACACGCAAAATCACGGTGATCACGAGCTGGCGGACGAGGAACGCGAATTGGAAGAAGCCGTGAAACGTGCACACATCCGCCGTGAGCACTGGTTGCAGACCGGAGAATGGCCGATGGGCCGTGCGCTCGCGATGATGGGTCGGTTTGGGTGGACGATCGTCGGACCGATTCTCCTCGGCGTATTCATTGGACGTTGGCTCGATCGCACCTTCCAAAGCGGTGTGTTCTGGAGCGCCGCGCTGGTCTTTCTCGGCGCCACGTTTGGCTTCTGGGCGGTTTGGAAGAGGATGAACAGCGAATGATCGGAATCGTCGGTGGTCTGCGAATAGCCTGCTATGCGGCGCTCGGCGCCGTGATGGGTACGGCCTATTTCGCGGCGCTGGGATGGAACGTCCGGCTCTACTTTGACCGCGAATCCGGATGGCGCCCGGTGTTGCTCCATTTCTCGCGCCTGGGTCTTGCCGTCGCGGCTTTCACGCTCTGTGCAAGACAAGGTGCCCTACCGCTGTTGGCAACCTTGGCGGGCTTCCTCGCCCTGCGAACGATTTCGCTCAGGCACCATGGATTGGCAGACCGAAGGCTGAGTACTCCGTGAGCCATTCGCCGCTGGAAACCACCATCGTCTTTCACCTCGGCATGATTCCCATCAGCCGCACCGTCGCAACTACGTGGGGATTGATCGCGGTTTTAACCATCGCGAGCTGGACTATAACCCGGAACTTTCGGGTTAACCCCGGCGGATGGCAGGCGATCGTGGAAACCGTTGTGCTCGGAATCGAAGAGCAAATCGCTGCACTGCTGAATCGCGATGCGGCGCCGTTCCTGCCGCTGCTCGGAACGCTGTTTATCTTTTTGGTCCTCGCCAATCTTTGCGGGATCGTTCCCGGAGTCAGGGCGCCGACCGCTTCGATCGAAACGCCCGCGGCGCTCGCCGCGATAGTTTTTCTATCGGTGCATTACTATGGCGTGCGCGTCCAGGGTCTCGTGCCCTACCTGAAAGGCTATCTCAAGCCGAATCCCGTGATGTTGCCGTTCAATATTTTGTCCGAACTGACGCGGTCGTTTTCGCTCGCGATGCGCCTGTTCGGGAATATCATGAGCGAGGAGCTGGTCGGTGCGATCGTCCTCGCACTGGCTGGGTTGCTGGTGCCGATTCCATTCATGGCATTCGGAATTCTGGTTGGCCTGGTGCAGGCCTATATTTTCAGTGTCCTGGCCGCCGTCTATATCGGCGGCGGCATCGGCACGCTCGAGAAATGAGGGAGAGAAGAAGATGACGGTCCAAATGCTGAGCATCATCGGCGCGGTGGTCGCGGTTGCGGTCGGCTCAATCACGCCCGCATTGGCCGAAGGCCGCGCAATTGCAGCGGCGATGGAGGGTATTGCGCGCCAGCCCGAAGCCGCGGGCGCGCTGTCGCGCACGCTGTTCGTCGGCCTTGCAATGATCGAGACCATGGCCATCTATTGCCTGGTGGTCGCCTTGCTGCTGCTGTTCGCCAATCCTTTCGCGCGATGAGTTTCAGTTGGTGGACATTCGCGCTGCAGGGCGTCAACTTTCTCATTCTGGTCTGGCTGCTCAGGCGCTTTCTGTTCAAGCCGGTCACGGCGATCGTCGTACAGCGTAAGGAGGAGCTTGCACGCGGCACCGCTGAAGCAGCGGCTGAAAAGGAAAAAGCCATAAATCTGCAACGTGAGCTTCAGGCGCAACGGGCGGGAATCGATGCCGAGCGACAGAAGGCCCTCGAAGAGCAACGCGGGCTACTGGCCGCCGAACGGAAGAAGATGATCGACGAAGCCAGCGCCGAAGCCGAGAAAATCCGCGCTCAGGCCATCAAGCAGCTCAGCGAAGAGCGCGGCGCGGCGGCGCAGGAGTTATTTTCTCAAACCGTCGTGCTCGCGGTGAACATCGCCCAGCGCCTGCTTGGCGAGGTAGCACTTCCCTCGATCGAGCATGCCTTTCTCGATCGCGTGCTCGACCAATTGGACCGGCTCCCGGATGCGGAAAGGACTGCGCTGGTTACGAATCTGGGGGCCAACTCAGTGGTTGTAACGACCGCTCATCCGCTCGACGCGCCTGAAGAAGCGCGATGGCGGGAACAACTTGCAAAACGAATTGGCGGCGCGGCAACTATCAAATTCAACAGCGACACGGCGCTTATCGCCGGCGCCGAAATTGCCTTTCCGACCGCAATTCTCCGTTTCAGTTGGCGCGACACGCTGACTGCCGTGGCCAACGAGATCAAACACAATGAACACGCTGGCTGATTCGGTAAAGGACCGGCTAGGTAGCGCCGCTCGGCTCCTGAATCAGTTCAAGGCCGAGCCCCGACTCGACCTGATCGGCCGCGTCGAGCGGGTCGGAGACAATATCGCCAACGTACGCGGCCTGCCGGAAGCGCGGCTCGGCGAACTGCTGCTGTTCGAACGATCGGACGGCGGCGAGCCGGCGGTCGGAATCGTGCTGACGCTCGATCCGGACCTGATTGGATGCGCCTTGCTGGGTGACGATGCCAATATCGAGGCCGGAAATCTGGTGCGCGGAACCGGTTCGGTCGCGAGCGTGCCGGTGGGGATCAAGTTGCTCGGCCGAACCGTGAATGCACTCGGCGTTGCAGTGGACGGGGGCCCGCGGATCGAAGCCGCGGAAATCGAGCCGGTCGAGCGACCGGCACCTTCGATCGTCGATCGCGATTTCGTGAACACTGCGCTTAACACCGGGTTGCTGGTCATCGACGCGATGCTGCCGTTGGGCCGCGGCCAGCGCGAGTTGATAATCGGCGATCGGGAAACCGGGAAAACCGCGATCGCGCTCGACACCATGATCAATCAACGGGATACCGGCGTGATCTGTGTCTACTGTGCGGTGGGGCAAAAGACCTCTTCCGTGAGCCATGTGATCGAGGCGGTCAAGCGCTACGGCGCGCCGGAGCGATGCATTTTCGTATTCGCACCCGCCGATGACCCCCCGGGAATCCAATGGCTCGCACCCTATGCGGCCTGCACCATGGCCGAGTATTTCTCCGAACGCGGCGACGACGCGCTTTTGATCATCGATGATCTGAGCAAGCATGCCGTGATCTATCGTCAGCTCTCGCTGCTGTTGCGCAATCCGCCGGGCCGCGAGGCGTACCCGGGAGACATCTTTTACATCCACTCACGGCTGCTCGAACGCGCCGCCAAGCTCAGCCCCGAGCGTGGCGGCGGGTCGCTGACCGCCCTGCCGATCGCGGAGACCCAGGAAGGTAATCTGTCCGCCTACATACCAACCAACCTGATTTCGATCACTGACGGTCAGATAGTTCTCGAGCCCCGCCTGTTTCACGAAGGGCAGAAGCCGGCGGTCGATGTTGGCAAGAGCGTATCGCGTGTAGGGGGTAAGACGCAGTCGCACGCGATGCGAGAGCTGGCGGGAAATCTCCGCCTCGAATACGCGCAATTCCTCGAACTGGAAATTTTCACCCGCTTCGGGGGGATGGTGGATGAGCGAACACGCCAGATAATCGAGCATGGACGCCGAATCCGCGCAGTCCTCACCCAGCCGCAATTCGCTCCGCTATCAGTTGCGCATCAGGTGGCGTTGCTGGTCGCAATCGACGAACGGCTACTCGACCGGCTACCCCTGGACAAAGTGGGGGATTGGCAGGCCAAAGTCGGGCCTTTCCTGAACGAGCAGGCCGCCGAGACGATGAAGCGAATCAACGCAACCGGAGAGCTGGAGCCGCAGGCGCGGGTGGCACTGGTCGCCACGATCCGAGAACTGGTGCAACGCTTGAACATTACCGACGCCCCCCCGGACAAGAAATAGCTCGATGGCTCAGGAACGCGAAATCGCTGTCCGCATCACCTCTCTGAACGAGCTGCGGGAGATTGTGGCAGCCATTCGCGCGATGGCCGCATCGCAGATGCAGCAGGCGCTCAGATCCCTGGACGGGATTCGAATTTACTCCGAGCAGATCCGCACCGCGCTCTCGGAAGCGGCCAACCTGCTGCCACCCACTCGGGTGCCGGAGGCGGGACCGCCGCCAAACAAGACCGGCCTGGTAGTGTTTTGCGCCGAACACGGCCTTTGCGGCAGTTTCAACGAGCATCCGTTGCTTGCGGCCGAGCGCGCAAAGAATACCAGCGACGGCGGGCTATTGCTGATCGTAGTCGGGACTCGCGGTGCCCAGATCGGGCGCGAACGCGGCTTGATTCCGGACCTGGTGCTGCCGATGGCTACTCATTGCGCAGGAGTCACCGGCGCGGCACGCCGGGTCGCTGCCGAAATCTATCGGATGTTCAGCGAACGCCGCATCGCGGGCGTCGAGGTGGTTTTCGCACAACACGCGGGGGCCCAGCTCCCGAGCATCGAGCGGCAGCGCCTGTTGCCACTCGAGGCACCAGTGGTGCAAAGGATCTCCGTGCTATTGCCGCCGATTATCAACCTTCAGCCACAGCGGCTGTTCGATGACATAGTCAGCGAATATTTTTTTGCCGCGCTCGAGAATGCCGCGATGCAATCATTCTTCAGCGAGAACTCGACTCGCTTCCGCACCATGGAAGCAGCGCAGCAAAACATCCGGAAGAAATCCGGGGAACTCACCACGCTGATGCAGCAGCTTCGCCAGGAATCTGTAACCACCGAGATCCTCGACCTGATCAGCGGCTCCGCCGCACTAGCGACCAGCTAGCCTACCGATAGGAGTCGAACCCGCGTTACCGACCTGAGACGCCGCAGCGTCGGGACCAAGCGCAAAATTCTGGTAACCCCAGCAGAAGGTCCATACGATCGCGGTTTTGGAGGTGCCTGAGTCTCCCCTTGTATTGGAAGGGCGGGGAGAGAACCTCCCCGCCCTTGATACCGGGCGTTAGCTATGGCGTCCCAATCGGAGTCGGCGTCGGACAGGGCTGACCACCGAACAGCACACAGGCCGGCGTTGGAGTCGGCATCGCGAATGTCGGGGTAGGCGAGCTTGGGGGACACGGGAACCCTCCGAATTCAACACAAGCCGCAGTCGGGGTCGGTGACGAGAAGGTCGGAGTCGGCGTCGCTGGTCCGCAAGCCTGGCCGCCGAACAGCACGCATGGCTGAGTGGGCGTCGCGGTTGGCGCCTGTGCTGACGTCGGGGTTGCGGTTGGAGCTGGGGCTGGCGTGAGGGTCGCTATCACCGTCGCTACGGCGGTCGGCGTCGGGGTGCCCCCTCCCAAGCCGGAGGCTATCGCAGTCGGGACTTGAGTCGGCGTCGGCGACGCACTGGTCGCGGTCGGCGTCGGTGTGGGTGTCGGTCCCACAGTTCCGCAGGCGTTGGCCGTGGCTTCCGCGAACGGCGCGAGGTAGAACATGATGTACTGGTTGTCAAGTCGGATCTGACCAAGCGGCGTGTGCTTCTGATGTTTCAATTGTGGGGTGAACTGTTCGATGACTACCTTGGCGCTATCAGCCTCCGCATCTTGCAGGCCGTTGAGGGCCGTCGCTACGTCGCCCTGCGAGGTGAACGTGTTGTAGAGCACCGTACCCGCCGGATTCTCCAGGAGTAGATTGTAGTGGTCGACGAAGATCATGTGACCGAGCGTCGTCCCCGGTATCTTCGCTTGGGCGCCCGCGAGCGTGTCTTCAGCATCGATTGTGGCTTGGCCGGCGCTCGCCGCCTTGAGCTGGGCGACCGACTGAAATTGCCGCACTACGATCTTCGCGCTGAGCTGCACATCCGGCGTGAGCGTTTGCACTTTCGCTCCGAGCGTTGAAACGTCTGCGAAGGTTTCGCAGGTCCACGTCGATTGCGCCTGCGCGCCGGTTGCCGCGAACAGCGCAAGCGCGCATGCGCCAGCGGCGACAACCGACAAGTTACGAATTTTCATTCCGAGTTCCCCCTTTAATGGTGTATTACGCCTATCGTGGTTAAACAACGATTTTGGCGCTTCATCTGGCGATCGACTATTTCGATTGCTTCTTCAGATGAATCGTATTCAGATTTTTGCTTCCCCAAGTTTCGACACAATATACCATACCTTCTTGGGCATTCTGAATCGGATATATCACCTAGAAAAGACCCTCTTTAGGAGCTCGGAAAGGAAGGTTTGGGGGAGCCCTCCGACGCACCAAACCGTTTGGACAAGAAACAACCCCGGCATCGCCAAAACACGAAAAGCCTCCGCGGAGGCTTCGACCCTCGAAAGTGGATTTCCTGAAGGTTGGTGAACGCCGTTCTGCTCGCGGACTCGCCTTGGCGCAAAGCCCGGTATTGTTCGACCCATTCCTGGGCTTTCAATACTTCAATCGAAGCAAAAAACCTGATTTGACCCCAGCGGGAGTCGAACCCGCGTTACCGACGTGAGAGGCCGGTGTCCTAACCACTAGACGATGGGGCCCTAATACCAATGAGGGTGGTTGGCTGAGGAGGAAGGACTCGAACCTTCAATCGCCTGATCCAGAGTCAGGTGGCTTGCCAATTAGCCGACTCCTCAGCGCCGGAATCAAACTATAGCCAGCGCCGCGCGATGGTAAAAGAGCCTTGCGCAATCGCTCAACGCGCGGCGCTTTTGCGCAGCTCCTCCGCGTGGCGATTTACCAACGCGTCACATCGCGACAACAGATCAGGATCCTGCGAATTCTGCTCGATCATGTAACTCAACTCGCCGAGGTCATGCACCAGCAACCGCAAGCATCGCTCATACTCATCGGACTTCAGCGCCTTGAGGAGATCCGCGACGAGGTCCTCGAGCTCGGTCTCCTCAACCTCCAGCGCGATTTTCAATGCCTGCTCCAGCGATAGCCCGGGCTTCGCGCGATTTTCGAATTGCGCATGCAGCTCGCGCAGTCGAACTATAGTCGCATCATCGATCGAGACCGGGCTGGGCTGATCGAGTTTTCCTTCCAGACTCAGCACTGTGCTGACGAGGTCCAGCGCGCCGACATGCCGCGCCTCGTCGCGCGCCATGCCAAACCAGAAATCGTGCAATCTGCTGTCGGCGGCAAACACCTTCGCGAAGCTCGCATAGAGCGCCATGCTCTGTTTTTCCAGAGCGATGGTAGCATCGAGGACTTCGCGCGTGGTCGGCATCGAGCCGAATATATCGCGCGCGAGGCAACTCCGCCAACGCGAACTGCGCCCGGGCTACTTTATGTCGGGCAGCGCGCCGTTGTTATTGAGCTGCGCGAGGATCGGCGTGAGCGGAAATCCCGGCGGCTTAGGGAGGTCGCCGGCGGCGCGCGGCCACACCAGGGGTGTCAGGCCGCTATCGATCGCCTCGCCGATCTTGATGCCCGGGCGATCGACGCTCGGATGCACATGGGGTTTGGTGCGCGTGGCGCCGTCGCGAAAATAGATCATCGTATGGACGCGACGGGTGCGGTTGCTCCTGTTTGGCCCGGCGAGGTGCACCGTCAATCCATGATGAAATGCGACGCTGCCGCGCGGAACCTCGACATACGCCGGCGGGAGGGCCGCGATCGCCGGCTCTTCGAGAATCTTAACCTTCTCATCGGCGGTGAAAATGTTGACGAACTTACGCACTCCAACCCGATGCGAGCCGGGCACGTATGCCATGCATCCGTTCTCGCGGGTCGAGCCGTCGAAGGTGATCCAGGCGCTCAGCGTATCGATTTCATCCATCGGCCAGTAGGGCTGATCCTGATGCGGCTCGGTGTAGCGCCCGCCCGCATCTTTGTAGAGCGCCTGATCATGCCAGAGCCGTAACCGCTCGACACCGATCAGGATCGAGGCGGCCTCAGATATTTTCGGATGAAAGGTGAGCGGCAGGACTTCCGGATGGTCCTCCCACAGATTGATGCATTGGGTGAAGGATTGTTCGTAAAGAGATTTCTCGGCCAGCGCGCGAAAATCGTTGCGCTTGCGATCGGCGACCGCGCGATCGACCGCCGCGCCGAATTTCTCCAACTCGGTTTCCGTCAATAAATCGTCGATGACCACGAAGCCGTCACGCCTGAAGGCCTCGATCTGGTCCGCGCTGACGACCGTGGTCACAACTCCCTCCAATCCAGGCAATCCCCTCGACGCGAAATTATAGACGGGCCGTCGTGTCGTCGTCACGAGCTAATCGATATCGGTGCGGATGGATTTCCGCGGCCCGTATATCGGCGACTTCGTGTATCACTGCCACATCCTGGAGCACGAGGATAACGGCATGATGGCGATCATTCGCGTGCTGCCGGCAACCGCCGCTGCACATCTACCGGCGGCATCGCCCTATGCGGCGATGCCGGCGATATCGCATCAAGCGTTACCGGCAAATCCTGCGACACATACCGATGCGGCGCCCTCGCGCGCAGGATTAAAGCTCGTCACGCTGGCGAAGTAGTCCAGGCGAGAAGCCAGGGCGGCGGCTTGCTCGAAAGGGGGGCAGCCGCCGCCACACCACGTCACAGAATCCGATATTCCGTCGGTCGAATCGTGCTATCATGTGGTGGTGGCGCCGCTCGAGGGCGCCAGCTTCGTTTTCGAGGTCGAAGGCTGCGCGAGATGCGATTTTGCATAAACGAACCCATCGCGAGCCGCGGTCCCGAGCGGCGCGCGATGGACCTCGAATGGCACGATCCTAAGTACCAAAAGCGCAAAAACAAAGTCACTTTAGCCGCGGAATTGCTGGGCTTTTATGGAAGCAGGTGGCACTCCACCACCGGTCGCGCAGCGCGACCGGCTCTCATCAGTCCGGCACGGTTCCCGCATCGAAGCGATCGCGAGAACCGCGCCGGCCAGCTTCTCTCGCAAAGCAGAGCGAGAGAAGCGACAGGATGAAGAAACGCAAAAACAAACCCACCAAAATCGACGTTGCGCCGGTAAACCCAGCGAACTCACTCCGCTGGCTCGTTCCATAGGACCACACGGGAAGATGTGGATGAGGAAAAGAAAGCGGCTGCCCTCGATGGGCAGCCGCCTTGATTTTAGCGATCCGATTCCCTTCCCCTTCAGAAGTGGAAGGGAGGGGCGCCGCGCAGCGGCGCGAAGGGTTAGGTCTACTTCGCCAACTCCGTCGCGCGCGTCTCCCTGATGACCGTCACCCGGATCTGCCCCGGGTACGTCATGTCAGTTTCGATTTTCTTCGCCACCTCGCGCGCCAGCACCAGGCTGTCCTCATCGGAAACCTGAGTCGGCTCGACGATGATGCGCATCTCGCGTCCCGCCTGCACCGCGAAACATTTCTCGACTCCCTTGAATGACTTCGCGATCAGCTCGAGGTCTTCGAGCCGCTTCACGTAGCTCTCCAGCACCTCGCGACGCGCACCCGGCCGCGCGCCCGAGAGCGCATCGGCAGCATCGACCAGCGGCGCGAGGATGGTTTCAGCCTTTACTTCCTCATGATGCGCCGCGATCGCATTGACGATCTTCGCCGACTCGCCATACTTGCGTGCGATCTCACCGCCGATCAGCGCATGCGATCCTTCGACCTCGTGCGTGAGCGCCTTGCCGATGTCGTGCAGCAGTGCCGCGCGGCGCGCCTGCTTTTCGTTGAGGCCCAACTCGGCCGCCATCGCGCCGCAGATGAACGCCGCTTCGATCGAATGCATCAGGACGTTCTGCGCATAGCTGTAACGATACTTGAGCATCCCGAGCAGCTTGACCAACTCCGGATGAATGCCGTGCACGCCGCATTCGATGATGGCGCGCTGGCCCGCCTCTTTGATGGATTCCTCTACTTCCTGCTCGGCCTTGCGGATGACTTCCTCGATGCGACCAGGGTGGATGCGTCCGTCGGAAATCAGCCGCTCCAGCCCGACCCGCGCGATCTCGCGACGGATAGGGTTGTGACATGAGATGACGATCGATTCGGGCGTGTCATCGATAATGATATCGACGCCGGTCGCAGCTTCGATCGCGCGGATGTTGCGGCCTTCGCGTCCGATGATGCGTCCCTTCATCTCGTCGTTGGGAAGCGGGATCACGGCGACGGTGCGTTCGGTGACGAATTCGCCGGCCAGCCGCTCAATCGCAATCGACACGATGCGCTTGGCGCGGCGGTCGGCTTCCTCGCGCGCCTCTTCCTCGATGACGCGGATGTGCTTGGCGGCCTCGGTCCGCGCGTTGCCGGTCATCTCTTCGATGAGAGCGCGCTTGGCTTCCTCGCGAGTGAGATTTGCCACCTGTTCGAGTTTCGCGCGCGCCTCGTCGATCAGCGCCTGATGCTGCGCCTCCTTGTCGGTAATGTTTTTCTCGCGGGTCCTGACGCCCTGGTCGCGCCGATTGAGATCGGCTTCGCGACGTTCAAATGCCTCCAGACGTTTTTCCAGCGTGTCCTCGCGCGACTCGATTTTAGTTTCGAGCGCGGTTAATTCCTTGCGGCGTTCGCGCACTTCGCGTTCGGCTTCCGCGCGCGCGCCGACCAGGATGTCTTTTGCCTTGACCTCCGCTTCTTTAAGGGCCAACTCGCTTTTGCTGCGAGCCTCTCTGATTAGTTCCTCGGCTTCGGCGCGCGCCGCTCCCGCATCGACGGACGAGGCCGCGGCGTCTTTGCGACGCTGGCTCTGCCCGAGGATGTAGAAGATCGCGGCTCCTATGACGAAGCCCAGGATCGCCAATATCCAACTCACCTGGGATTACCTCCTTGTGCCCGAATCCCGCTCTCGCGCCAGATCTCATCGGGCGCGGGATAGATTGCGGTTTCGGTGACGACGAAATTAAGCCGCCGATCCCATCCCGATTGGGGGACGTCGTCGAGCAGCTGAAATGAGTATGCGAGACCCACCGTGATCGCATGCCGCGGCAACTCCGCCAGCAGACGATCATAATGACCCCCACCTCGGCCCATCCGCTCACCCCGAGTCGTGAACGCCAGCCCCGGCACCACCAGCAGGCAAGGCGGCAGGGAGGCGACATCGATCGCGGGAGTTTCAGGTTCGAGGATTCCATACGCGCCCGGGTTGAGGTCCGAGCGGCTTGTGACCTGGCATAAGGAGAGCGCGTTGCGGGCGCGGTCGAGGCGAGGAAAAAAGACCTCGTGACCGGCGGCTAGCGCATCGGAGAGGATGGTATCGGTCGAGACTTCGCCACCGAGGGCGGAGTAGAGGACGACCGTTTTGGAATCGCGATAGAAATCGGCATTGAGAAATGCGGATTGAACTCGCGCGGACGCTGCCTTCGCGAAGCTCGCAGTGAGCGACTCGCGCGTGTCCCTCAGGATCGCGCGAAGATATTTTTTTTCATCCGCCACTGGCATTTGCCATGGCGGGTTTGCAGGGTCGTTAAGGCGACACTTTGGCCAAGATGCTAAAACACCTCCGCAAAGCGCAAAAAGCTCCTCTCCGCGCGGTACCAGTCCCGCCCGGAAAGCCGAGGTTTGGATGCCTGTCAGCTCGAAGCAAAAGTCTCACAGGTTGTATGCTTGCGCGCATCGCGTCGTACCTTATTAAGATCCCCACTACCCCGCCGCCGGTCCCTTACCTCGCGCGTCGCCGGGCTCCAACACGAGCTTGCCGTCGATCGCATCGATCAGCCGTTCCTTCATCGCTGTAATCCTGTCGATTAACTCCTGATGCTCCCTTTTGAGGTGCTCGAGTTCATCGGCAAAATTCAACGCCGCCAGGATCGCGATATTTACCGAGCTGACCGTGTTCCCATTCGCGCGAAGTTTCCTGATGCGTTCGTCGACCGTCCCTGCCACGGACTTCACCCATGCGTCGTCGTCGTTGCTGGCGACGGTCAGGTTCTGGCCCATGATTTCGACGCTCACGCCTTTCATCTTATCCTGAAAGATACCAATTTGACCTAAGCGAGGTCGATCCCGTCGAAGCGCGCAAGGATCTTTTCGATGCGGGTCTTGATCTCGCTGCGTTCGGTTTCGTGTTGCTTTCGCTCCTGCTCAAACACCTTCACTTGCGCGGCGACTTCCGCGATCTTCTTCTCGCTCTCCGCCAGGCGATGATGCAGTTGTTCGTTTTCCCTTCTCAGTTGCTGAATCTTGTTGACTGAAGCCTGAATGCGATCGTCGAGCTCTTTAAGGACATCCGTGGCCATCTGAAAAACTTAACCTTTAGTTTAAATTTCGATTAATTGGCCTGTCAAGCTGCATAAGAGCCGCTGGCGGAATCGCCCTCGCCCTCGCCGCTTGCGAATAATGCGTCTACGAACTCTCGCGGGTCGAATTCCCGCAGATCTTCGATTCTCTCCCCTAGTCCCACGAACCGAACCGGAATGCCGAGTTGCCCCGCGATGCCTACGATTACCCCACCCTTGGCCGTGCTGTCGAGTTTCGCGAGCACCGCGCCGGTAAGTTTCGTGGATTCACCGAAGATTTTCGCCTGGCTGAGCGCGTTTTGCCCAGTCGTCGCGTCGAGCACCAGCCAAACCTCATGCGGCGCGCCCGGCAGCTCGCGCGAGATGACCCGAGCCATTTTCTTCAACTCTTCCATGAGATTTGTCTTGGTCTGGAGGCGTCCCGCCGTATCGATCAGCACTGTGCCGGCCTTGCGCGCGACTGCGGCTTTGACCGCATCGAAGGCGACGGCAGCCGGATCGGAGCCTTGCTTTTGCTTGATAATCTCTACGCCGGCGCGATCGCACCATACCTCGAGCTGCTCGATAGCGGCCGCGCGGAACGTATCGCCAGCGGCGACCAGCACCGGACCTCGCGTCTCTTTGTAGCGCGCCGCCAGCTTCGCGATGGTGGTGGTTTTGCCCACGCCATTGACGCCGACGAGCATGATGACCAGCGGCGCATCACCGGGATCGGCCAGCGGTAGTTCCGCCTTCGCGAGGATCGCCGCAATTTCGCCTTTAAGCGCATCGCGAATCGTATCAGGGCGGCTTTCATTCTTGAGCTTGGTCCTGAGCGCCTCGGTCAGTTTGAGACTCGTGTCGACGCCGACATCTGCGCCGATGAGCGCTTCCTCGAGGCCCTCATAAATCTCGCTCAGCTTGGCGCTTCCGGTCAGCGCGGTGCGGATGCGGGCGAGAAAGCTCTCGCGAGTTTTGCGCAGTCCGAGCCGGAGGCGCGGCGGAGCCTTCGGCGCTTCGGGTGCGGGAGGCGCCACAACCGGTGGAGGCGGCGGGGCCGGAGGAGGCGTGACGACCTCCGGCGGAGGGGGAGGCGGCGCGATAACTTCGGGTGGCGCCTCGGCGCGAGGTGGC
>VFSW01000488.1_pt1 | contig 58435 bp, 43 predicted proteins | sample 5358111 | NCBI WGS metagenome assembly VFSW01 (sample SAMN11554181, study PRJNA540505) | mine drainage metagenome | isolation source: sediment from site ElyBrook_90M | place: USA: Ely Copper Mine, Vershire, VT | collected 2017
GCCTGGGATTGACCCTGGCCCAAACCTTCATCCAACAACACCAGGGAACCATCGAGTGCGACAGTCAGCCGGGATGTACCGATTTCCGCATCCTGCTCCCCTTGCCCTGAGCGGGCATGGGCGCGGAGGCGCAAGGCGGGATTGGCGGATCGCGGGTTCCCGTGTCGAGACCGGAGTTGCGCGATGAAACCAATCTGGGTCGTCGACGACGATCAATCCATCCGATTCGTCCTGGCCAAGGCGCTCGAGAAGGCCGGCTTGCCGGTACGAACTTTTTCCAACCCGCGCGAAGTGCAGTTGGCGCTGGCCGACGACGAGCCGCAAGTGCTGGTGTCGGACATCCGCATGCCGGGGGGAAGCGGCATCGATTTGTTGCAGGAGCTCAAAACCTCGCGCCCGCAATTGCCGGTCATCATCATGACCGCCTATTCCGATCTGGACAGCGCCGTGTCGGCGTTCCAGAGTGGAGCATTCGAGTATCTGAGCAAACCCTTCGACCTCGACCGGGCGGTCGAATTGATCCGTCGCGCCGTCGACGAGAGCCTGCGTGAGCAGGGGACTGTCGAAGCCGGGCTGGAGACGCCGGAGCTTTTGGGGCAGGCGCCGGCGATGCAGGACGTATTCCGCGCCATCGGTCGCCTGTCACCATCGCAGGTCACGGTACTGATCACCGGTGAGTCCGGCAGCGGCAAGGAACTCGTCGCCCGCGCCCTGCACCGTCACAGTCCGCGCGCCGGCGGGCCATTCGTCGCCATCAACACTGCGGCGATTCCGCGTGACCTGCTCGAGAGCGAACTCTTCGGCCATGAGCGCGGTGCGTTCACGGGTGCCCAGACCGCGCGGCGCGGGCGCTTCGAACAGGCCGAGGGCGGTACCCTGTTCCTCGACGAAATCGGCGACATGCCGTTCGAGCTGCAGACGCGGCTGTTGCGCGTGCTGTCCGACGGCCATTTTTACCGCGTCGGCGGTCACAACCCGGTGAAGGCGCACGTGCGGGTCATCGCCGCGACCCACCAGAACCTCGAACATCGCGTCCGCGACGGGCTGTTCCGTGAAGACTTGTTTCATCGCTTGAACGTCATCCGGCTACGTTTGCCGCCGTTGCGCGAGCGACGCGAGGACATTGATCTGCTGGTGCGGCATTTCCTGCAGACCAGTGCGCGCGAACTCGGTGTGGAGACGAAGCGCATCTCCGACGAGGCCTTGGCGGCGCTGCGCGCCTACCCCTTCCCCGGGAATGTCCGCGAACTCGAGAACGTCTGCCATTGGCTGACCGTGATGGCGCCAGGGCAGACGGTCGACGTCAAGGACTTGCCTCCCGAGCTTGCGCAGCCGGCGGCCACCGGGGTGACAATCGTCGCGCCTGCAGATGCCGGGAATCCGGCCATGCCGACGGCGCCGACGTCACCGACCCCGGCAACCGCGGCGGCGTGGGAAGCAGCCGTCGCCGACGTGGCGCGCGACCTCATCATCGCCGGACAAGGTGATGTCATGGACATTCTCACGCAGCGCTTCGAGCGTGCGGTGATTCATGCGGCGCTCGAGCTCACGCATGGTCGGCGGATCGAAGCCGCCGTCAAGCTGGGCATCGGACGCAACACCATCACCCGGAAAATCCAGGATCTGGGCTTGAGCGATTGAATTGACCGCCGCCGCCGGCGCCCTCAGCGCGCCGGCCAGTCAAGCTCTGCGACCACGGGGGCGTGATCGCTGGGCCGTTCGTGGCGCCTGGATTCCTTGTCGATGCTGCATTGCAAAATCCGTGCACGCAGCGCGTCGCTGGCGAGGATATGGTCGATGCGCAGGCCCTGGTTGCGACGGAAGGCAAGGTTGCGGTAATCCCACCAGCTCCAGCTTTTCGGCGGCTGTTCGAACAGTCGGAAGGCGTCCACCATGCCGAGATCGACCAGGGTGCGGAAGTGCGCGCGCTCCTCATCGGTGCAGTGGATCTGCCCGCGCCATGCCTCGGGGTCGTAAACGTCGCGGTCGTCGGGGGCGATGTTGAAGTCACCCATCAGCACCAGTGCGGGATAGCGCTGAAGTTCTTTGCGCAGCCAGGTTTCGAGCCCGCCCAGCCATGCCATCTTGTAGGCGAATTTGTCGGTACCTGGGGCCTGGCCATTGGGGAAGTACGCACCGACCACGCGCAAGCCGTCGATGGTTGCGGCAATCACCCGCGCCTGGGAATCCTCGAAATCCGGGATGTTGCGCACCACGTCGAGGGCTGGAATGCGCGTGAGCACGGCGACCCCGTTGTACGTGGGCTGTCCGAAGCATTCAGCCTGCCACCCAGCGGCGGCCAGCGCCGCATGCGGAAATTTCCCATCCACGACCTTGGTTTCCTGCAGAACCACCACCTCGGGTTGGCGCGTCTGCAGCCACTCGAGAAGCTGGGGCAGACGAACGGCGATGGAGTTGACGTTCCAGGTGGCGATTCTGAGCATGATGATTCGAGGCTGGGGGCAGGACCGACATGCTAAACGGGCGTCGTCGTCGGTTCGCGCGTCACGCGATGACAGCGCGCGGGGGAGCGTCCGCGGGTAGCGCCTGAATGTCCAGCGGCCCAAGCTCGCAGGCGTGGGCAATGCGCTGGAGCAGTGCCGGCGGACCATTGCTCCAGGCGCGCAAGGTGGCGAGGCTGGCGTTGTCCGCGGCCGGCAGCCGCGACGCCAGACGCGCCGTCTGCTCGGCAACGGCTTGCGCCGGATCGAGCAGGACTGCGGCCGCGCCGGTGGCGCCGAGGGCGGCCCTGATTTCGAGCGCGGCCAGCGGGTAATGGGTGCATCCCAACACCACGGTGGTGCAGCCCGCGGCGCGCAGCGGCGCGCACAGCCTGTGCACCAGCGCCGAGGTTCGGGCGTCGTGTGGTCCGCGGGTTTCGATGGCTTCCGCCAACCCGGGACATGGCTGCAGCAGCAAGCGTCCAGTTGGATCGTGCGCATCGATCAGGGCACGGAATTTCGCGCTGGCCAGGGTTCCGGGGGTGGCGAGCACAGCCACGGGCGGCGCACCGGGCACGGCGGCGGCGAGCGCGGGCTTGATCGCCGGCTCGATCCCCACAAATGGCGTGTGGGGCCACAGGCGCCGCAGCGGCGCAATGGCGAGCGCCGTGGCGGTATTGCAGGCGACGACGATCATTTGCGCGCCTTGTGCGAGCAGAAAGCGCGTCACACGCTCGCTGCGGTCGCGCACGTACGCAGCGTCGCGCTCGCCGTAGGGGGCATAGGCCGAGTCGGCCGCGTACAGCAACTCCGCGTCGGGCTGGCGTCGCCGCAGCGCGGCCAGCACGGTCAGCCCGCCCACCCCGGAGTCGAAAACGCCGATGCGGTGGGTCGCGGCGAGCAGCGGCGCGTGGGTCATCGCGACCGGAATGCGCTCACGCAACGACCACCGGGATCTTGCCGATTTTCGCGCGCCACTCGGCGGGACCGGTCTTGTGAACCGAGGTGCCCTCGGAGTCGACGGCGACTGTCACCGGCATGTCCTTCACCTCGAACTCGTAAATGGCTTCCATGCCCAGGTCCTCGAAGGCGAGCAGCCGCGCGGACTTGATCGCCTTGGCGACGAGATAGGCGGCGCCCCCCACGGCCATCAGGTAGGCGCTCTTGTGTTTGCGGATTGCCTCGATGGCGGTCGGCCCGCGCTCCGCCTTCCCGATCATGGCGATGAGACCGGTTCGCGCCAGCATGGTTTCGGTGAACTTGTCCATGCGGGTGGCGGTGGTGGGGCCGGCCGGACCCACGACTTCGTCGCGGACCGGATCGACGGGGCCGACGTAGTAGATGACGCGATTCGTGAAATCCACCGGGAGCGGCTCGCCCTTGGCCAGCATGTCCGCGATGCGCTTATGGGCCGCATCGCGTCCGGTGAGTAGCTTGCCCGACAACAGGAGCGTCTCGCCGGGCCTGAAGGCGGCGACCTGTGCCGGCGTCAGCGTGTCCAGATCGATGCGGCGGCTTTTCTCGGTGTCGGCAGTCCAATGGACGTTCGGCCACAAGTCCAGGCTCGGCGGCTCGAGATACACAGGCCCTTGTCCGTCGAGCACGAAGTGGGCGTGGCGTGTCGCCGCGCAGTTTGGAATCATGGCCACCGGAAGGTTGGCGGCATGGCAGGGGAAGTGGTGGATTTTGACGTCGAGAACGGTGGTGAGGCCACCAAGTCCCTGGGCACCGATGCCAAGGGCGTTGACCTTTTCGTACAGCTCGATGCGCAGTTCCTCATACTTGTCGCGGGGTCCACGGGTGAGCAGTTCGTGCATGTCCATGTCGTCCATCAGCGATTGCTTGGCGAGCAGCATGGCTTTTTCCGCCGTGCCGCCGATGCCGATGCCCAGCATGCCGGGAGGACACCAGCCCGCGCCCATCGTCGGCACGGTGTTGAGCACCCAGTCGACCAGACTGTCGGAAGGATTGAGCATGGCGAACTTCGTCTTGGCTTCGGAGCCGCCGCCCTTGGCCGCGATTTTCACCGCGACGGTGTTGCCGGGGACGAGTTCGACGTGCAGCACGGCCGGCGTGTTGTCGCGGGTATTTTTGCGGGCGAACAGCGGATCGTCGAGAACCGAGGCGCGAAGCTTGTTGTCCGGGTCGAGGTATCCCCGACGCACGCCCTCGTCGACGGCGTCCTGCAGCGTTCCGTGCAGTCCCTCGAAGCGCACGTCCATGCCGATGGTGAGGAACACGTTGACGATGCCGGTATCCTGGCAAATGGGCCGCCGCCCTTCGGCGCACATGCGGCTGTTGGTCAGAATCTGGGCAATGGCATCGCGCGCGGCCGGGCTCTGTTCGCGCGCATAGGCCAGCGCGAGGTGCTGGATGAAATCGGCGGGGTGGTAGCAGCTGATGTACTGCAGTCCAGCGGCGATGCTTTCGATGAGGTCATCGCTCTGGACGACGGTGGTGTGCATTGCGGGTCTCCGGTTCGGGGGTGTGCTTTTTGATCAGGTTGGACCGCGATGTTAAGACGGGTTCTGACTCGCATGGATGGTGCGCGCCATCACCTGGTCTGTATAGGCGATGGCCAACGCCGAAAGCAGGAACGTCAGGTGGATTGCGGTCTGGGCCACCAGGGTCTTGACGTCGTAGGCGTTGGCATTGATGAAGGTTCGCAGCAGGTGAATCGAGGAAATGCCGATAATCGCCATGGCCAGCTTGATCTTGAGCACCGAGGCATTGACGTGCGACAGCCATTCCGGATGGTCGGGATGACCTTCCAGATACATACGGGATACAAATGTTTCATATCCGCCAACCATGACCATGATCAGCAGATTCGCGATCATCACCACATCGACCATGCTGAGCGCCACCAGCATGATCGTCGTCTCCGTCAGGTGGGGGGGCGCCGGCTGTGCCGCAACGCCGGCGATACTGGTGGCTTCCAGCAGGCGCTGAAGGGCGCCGGCATTGCCCAGGGCGGCACCGACGAGATTGATCAACTCGCTCCAGAAGTGCACGACGTACACCGCCAGCGCGAGGGCCAGTCCGAAGTACAGCGGCAACTGGAGCCAGCGGCTGAGGAAAAGGAGGCGGGCCAGGAAGGGGGGCGTTGTTCGTTGCATGGCAGTTTCGGCGGTGGTGGGGGGCAAACCAGATTCTTGCCGACCTCAGGTGATTCCCGCGCGTCAGGGCTTTGTAAGAGCACACACGTGACAATGAAATGCTGGAACAATGAATCAGAAAATCGCGTGCAAGTCTGTCACGAACCGGCTTACCACGCGACGTTGCAAAAATGGCGCCGACCGCGCTGCGGCCCGCTGTGGCCGACTCTGGCTTTTTCCCGCGCATACCGGTCCGGGTGTTTTTGAAGGCATCCGGCCTGAAGCAGTCCAATTTAAACAATCCTGGAGACAACCATGAGCGATCAGCAGGCTCCCGAACACCATGTCTTGAAAACTTATTACCCCTCGTCGGACGCGGTTTCGCGTGCCCGGATCTCCGGGATGGATGCGTATCGCGCCATGGTTGACGAGGCCGAACGTGACTTCGAGGGTTTCTGGGCCCGTCTGGCGCGGGAGAATCTCGACTGGAACAAGCCGTTCACCCAGACTCTCGACACCAGCCAGGCGCCATTTTTCAAGTGGTTCGCCGACGGCCGTCTGAATGTGTCGTACAACTGCCTCGATCGTCACGTCGCGGCGGGCAAGGGCGACAAGACCGCCATCGTGTTCGAAGCCGATGATGGCGTGGTCACCCGCGTGAGCTATGCCGACCTGCTGGCCCGCACAGCGAAATTTGCCAACGCCCTCAAGAGCCTGGGCGTGAAAGAGGGCGACCGCGTGGTGATCTACATGCCGATGTCGATCGAGGGCGTGGTGGCGATGCAGGCTTGCGCGCGTATCGGCGCCACCCACTCGGTGGTATTCGGCGGGTTCTCGGCCCAGTCGCTGCGCGACCGCATCGAGGATGCGGGCGCGGTGCTGGTCATCACCGCCGACGAGCAGCGGCGTGGCGGCAAATCGCTTCCCTTGAAGGCCATCGTCGACGAGGCGCTGGCGCTGGGCGGCTGCGGTTCGGTGCGCAACGTCGTCGTGTACCGTCGCACCGGCGGCAATGTTGCGTTCAATCCCGCGTGCGATCTGTGGCTGCACGAACTCGTGGCGTCGCAAAACGATGTCTGCGAGCCGGAGTGGGTCGATGCCGAGCACCCCTTGTTCCTGCTCTACACCTCGGGGTCGACCGGCAAGCCCAAGGGCGTGCAGCATTCGACCGCCGGCTACCTGTTGTGGGCCCAGTTGACCATGCTGTGGACCTTCGACATCCAGCCCGACGACCTGTTCTGGTGCACGGCCGACATCGGCTGGGTCACCGGGCACAGCTACATCGCCTATGGTCCGCTGGCGTGTGGCGCCACGGAAGTGATGTTTGAAGGTATCCCGACCTTCCCGGACGCAGGTCGCTTCTGGAAAATGATCCAGGATCACAAGGTCTCGATCTTCTACACCGCGCCGACCGCGATCCGTTCGCTGATCAAGGCTGCGGAAGGCAACGCCGCCGTGCATCCGCGCAATTACGACCTCACGTCGCTGCGCATCCTCGGCACCGTGGGCGAGCCGATCAATCCGGCGGCCTGGGAGTGGTACCACGCGCACATCGGCGGTGGTCGCTGTCCCATCGTCGACACGTGGTGGCAGACCGAAACCGGTGGGCACATGATGACGCCGCTGCCGGGCGCTACCCCCATGGTGCCGGGGTCCTGCACGCTGCCACTGCCCGGCATTTTCGCGGAAGTGGTCGACGAGACCGGGCACGACCTGCCGTGGGGCACCGGTGGCATTCTGGTGATCAAGAAACCCTGGCCGGCGATGATTCGCACCATCTGGGGCGATCCGGAGCGATTCAAGAAGAGCTACTACCCGGAAGAGCTTCAAGGCTACTACCTGGCCGGTGACGGCGCAATCCGCGATCCGCACACGGGCTACTTCACCATCACCGGTCGCATCGACGATGTGCTGAACGTCTCCGGCCACCGCATGGGGACGATGGAAATCGAGTCCGCGCTGGTGTCGCATCCGCTGGTGGCCGAAGCTGCGGTGGTTGGCCGTCCCGACGATCTCACCGGCGAGGCGATCTGCGCGTTCGTCGTGCTCAAGCGCGCCGCACCGCATGGTGAGGAGGCGCTGGCGATCGCCGCCGAGCTTCGCAACCATGTGGGCAAGGAAATCGGACCCATCGCGAAACCGAAGGACATTCGTTTCGGGGACAACCTGCCCAAGACCCGCTCAGGCAAGATCATGCGCCGCCTGCTGCGCACGCTGGCCAAGGGGGAGGACATTACCCAGGACACCTCCACCCTGGAGAACCCGGCGATCCTGGAGCAGCTCGCGCGCAATCACTGAGCTGCAACCGCAAGCATCCGCGCGCGGCGCAACGCCGCGCGCATCAATCTCAGCCGACAGCGTCGGCGGCGACGGCCAGTTCCCCGCTGCGGCCCGGAATCGAGGCCATGCCGACGCGCCGATGTGGAAGATCGACGAGATCCACGTTCGCGGCGTGCTCGGACAGGCTGCAGAGGCGCACCCCGGCGGCGTGCCAGCCCTGAAGCAGGGTGTCGAACACGGCCGCCAGTTGTCCGCCTTCGAGTTCGGCGTGCAGGGTGTACACGTGATCGCGCCCATCGAGCGACAGGCCAAGCAGGTGGTCGGCGACGTTGTCCGCCGTGATGCCGTCGATGCCGATGAGTTCGTCCAGGGTGGGCAGGGTGGTCGGAAACTGCGGCACCGTCACCACGCGCCCGTCGACAACCGGGAGGAAGGGACATTCGCCGCGCCCGTCCGACGCCAACGCGAAGCCAAGCTCCTGCTCGAGCTGGTAGGCACTGTCGTTCATCTGCCAGCCGGCCGCACCGTGCACCCGGGGGGGGCGACCGAAGATCTCGCCATAGCGATTGATCGCGAGCTCGAGCTGGCGCCGGGTCCAGGCTGCGTTCTTGCGCGCGACATGGTCTTGCCAGAGGATGTGGTCCCAGGTGTGGACGCCGGTCTCGTGTCCGGCGCGGAAGGTCGCCCGCATGGGCTCGGCCGCGAGTCGCCCGATATCCGGACCGGGCAGCAGGGTGCCGTACAGCAGGGTCTTGAGGCCATAGTGGCTGGCAACCGACGTGCGCCGTACCTTGGACAGGAAGCCGGGACGGAACACGCGCTTGAGCGCGCGTCCCGTATGGTCGGGGCCAAGGCTGAACAGGAAGGTCGCGCGCACCTGGTGCCGCGCCAGGATGCGCAGCAGCGCGGGCACCCCTTCCAGGGTGCCGCGCAGCGTGTCAACGTCGACCTTGAGGGCGATGGTGGGCATGCATCCGCCCGCGCTCAGTTGCCTGACTCGTCCATCAGGGCGCGCGCTTGCGCGATCTGACCACGGTAGGCTTCGAAAATCTTGCGCAGGGCGGTGTCCATGTCGGTGTGGGGCGCCCAGTCAAGGTCGGCACGGGTGTTGTCGATCTTGGGCACGCGGTTGGCGACGTCCTGATAACCGCTGCCGTAATAGGCCCCCGAGCTGGTTTCCACGATCTGCACCTTGCGCGCCGATTCGGCGTACTCCGGGAACTCGGCAGCCAGACGCAACATGCGCCCGGCAAGGTCGCGGATCGAGTGGTTGTTGGCCGGGTTGCCAATGTTGTAGATGTTGCCGGAGGCAACGCCGCCGGCGTTGTCGATGATGCGCATGAGCGCATCGATACCGTCATCGATATCGGTGAACGCGCGTTTTTGCATGCCGCCGTCGACGAGGCTGATGTTCTCGCCGCGCACGATATGGCCGAGGAACTGCGTGACCACGCGCGAGCTGCCCTCCTTGGCCGAGAAAATCGTGTCGAGGCCGGCGCCGATCCAGTTGAAGGGGCGGAACAGGGTGTAGTCAAGGCCGTCCTGCTGCCCGTAACCGGCAATGACGCGGTCCATCAGCTGCTTGGAGCAGGCATAGATCCAGCGCGGCTTGTTGATGGGACCGTACGTCAACTGCGAGTTCTCGGGGTCGAACTCGGCGTCGCCGCACATGCCGTAAACCTCGGAGGTCGAAGGAAACACCAGGCGTTTTCCGTGCTTCACGGCGGCGCGCACGATTGGCAGGTTGGCCTCGAAGTCGAGCTCGAACACACGCAGCGGCGCCTTCACGTACGTCGCCGGGGTGGCAATGGCCACCAGCGGAAGGATCACGTCGCATTTGCGCACGTGGTATTCGATCCACTCGCGGTTGATGGTGATGTCGCCCTCGAAAAAGTGAAAACGTGGATTCGGCAGCAGATCCTCGATGCGATCGGTGTTCATATCCATGCCGTAGACCTGCCAGTCGGTCGTGGCAAGGATGCGCTTGGACAGGTGGTGGCCGATGAAGCCGTTGACACCGAGGATGAGGATTTTCTTCATGCTTTGATTCCTGAAAGTTCGGAAAGTCGTTCAATGGCCATGGCCTGGCCCGGGGCCTCGGTGTTCCAGAGCTGTTGCAGGTGGATGACACCACCATCGCCGCAGCGTGCCAGCACCGCGCCTGCCACCACGTGCACTCCCGGAGCGGCGCCGGGGGCCAGCAGCGCGGCCAGTCCGGGGCGCGCCATGCGCGCACGCGCCACCACCAGGCGGTGCGCTCCGAGGTCGAAGAACGCGCCTGGATAGGGCGGTGCCACGGCGCGGATCAGGTTGTAGACGTGGTGGGCATCCTGCGTCCAGTCGATGCGACCGTCCTCCGGCTTGCGTCCGCCGAAGTAGCTGCCCTGGCCGAGGTCGTTGGGGTGGCGGGGGACCTCGCCACGCAGCAGTTGTGGCAACACGTTCCACAATGCGATCTCCGCCGCCACCGTCACCTTGTCGAACACCTCGCGCGCCGTGTCGTCGGGCAGAATCGGGACCGCCTGCTGCGCCACGATGTCCCCGGCGTCGGGCCTGGCTTCCATCACGTGCAGCGTGGCGCCGGTTTGCTGTTCGCCATGCAGCACGGCCCAGTTCACCGGCACGCGGCCACGATAGCGCGGCAGCAGCGAGCCGTGCATGTTGAGGGCCGCGATGCGCGCCGCACTCAGCAGGGCGGCGGGCAGCATGCGGCGGAAGTAGAACGAGAACAGGAAATCGGGGGCAAGCGCGGTGACGCGTCGCAGCACCGGCTCAGGCACCGTCTGATCCACGTATTCGACCGCAATGCCGTGCTCGGTGGCGATGTCGGCGACACTGTCGAACCAGATGGTCTCGGCGGGGTCATCGGGGTGGGTGACGACCAGATCGACCTGCATGCCGCGGGCCAGCAGCGTGCGCAGGCCGCGCGCGCCGACGTTGTGATAGGCGAACACCACTGCGCGCATTCCTGACCCTGTGTCGGACTTCATGACGGACCTTGTGCCGGAGGATTCAGCGCAACGTGTCGTCAAGCACCGCCTGCACCACGTAGCGCGGGCGGCCGCGCACCTGCTCGTAGATGCGGCCGATGTACTCACCCAGCAATCCCATGCTGAACAGCAGCACGCCCAGCAGGCAGAAGGTGATGGCGAACAGCGTGAACACGCCCTGGACCTGCGAGCCGAACAGCAGGCGCTCGATCATCAGCAGCACGAACAGCCCCCCCGAGGCCAGCGCCAGTGCGATGCCCAGGAAGGACATGAATTGCAGCGGCATCAGCGAGAAACCGGTCACCAGATCGAAGTTGAGGCGGATCAGCTTGAACAGCGAATATTTCGATTCGCCGGCGGCCCGCTCCTCGTGGCCGACCTCGATCTCGGTCGGATGCAACGAGAACGTATACGCCAGCGCTGGCACGAAGGTGTTGACCTCGTTGCAGCGATTGATGGTGTTGACAACCTCGCGGCCATAGGCGCGCAACATGCAGCCCTGGTCGGTCATGCGAACATGGGTGATGCGTTCGCGCAACCCGTTCATCATGCGACTGGCATGGCGACGGAACCAGGAATCCTGGCGCTGACGGCGGATGGTGCCGACGTAGTCGTAACCCTCGCGCATCTTCGCCACCAGGTTGCCGATTTCCTCGGGCGGGTTCTGCAGATCGGCATCGAGCGTGACCACGATCTCGCCACGGGTGTGCTCGAAGCCGGCCAGGATGGCCATGTGCTGGCCGTAATTGCCGTTGAACAGAATGACCCGCGTCACGTCGGGGCGCGCCTTCTGCTGCCTGGCGAGGAGTGCCGCGGAGCGATCCTTGCTGCCGTCGTTGACGAAAATGATCTCGTAGCTCTGGCCGAGCGCGTCCAGCGCCGGGTACAGGCGCGCGAACAGGACGGACAGTCCCTCCTGCTCGTTGTAGACGGGAATGACGACCGACAGGGCCGGGGTGGAAACGGTGCTCATCGTCCGCATTGTCGCAGCACCGCCGACAGCGCATGCGCGACCCGACCGACGTCGGCGTCGCGCATGGCGGGAAACAGCGGCAGGGTGAGGGTTCCGGCGCCGATGCGCTCGGCGTGCGGGAAATCGCCGGGCTTGTAGCCAAGGCTCCGGTACAGGGCGAACACATGCATGGCTGGATAATGCACTCCGGTGCCGATGCCCAGTGCCTTGAGCTCCTGCATGACCATCGCACGGTTCACGTCCGGTGGCAGAACGACCTGGAACATGTGCCAGTTGCTGTCTGTGAAGTCGCGCAGCGGCAGCGCAACCCCGCGTCCCGGCAGATCGAGAGCATCGAACAACGCGAAATACGCCTGCGCAAGTGCGCGGCGCCCCGCATTGAACGCGTCCACGCGCTGGAGCTGGCCCCAGCCCACGCGGGCGGCGACATCGGTGAGGTTGGCCTTGGTCCCCAGCACGTCGACGTCCATGCCGTCGATGCCGGAGCGCGTCACGCCTTGCAGGCGCAGCCGCTCGGCCAGCGCGGCATCCGCGTCTGGCGGCAGCACGAGGCAGCCGCCCTCGATGCTGGTGGCGTTCTTGTTGGGGTGGAAGCTGAAGGACGCGAAGTCGCCGAAGCTGCCGATGCGCTGGCCGCGCCAGGTGCTGCCGATGGCTTGCGCCGCGTCTTCCAGCACGCGCAGCCCGTGGCGCCGGGCGATGGCGTACAGCGCGTCCATGTCGCAGGGAAGGCCGGCCAGATGCACGGGCAGTAATGCGCGCGTACGCGCTGTGACGGCAGCCTCGACACGAGCGCTGTCAATGTTGCGGGTGGCCACGTCGACGTCGACGAATACCGGCCGCGCGCCCACCGACAACACCACATTGGCGGTTGCGACCCACGACAGCGGCGTGGTGATGACCTCGTCGCCGGGGCCGATCCCCATCATGCGCAGCGCGATTTCCATCGTCACGGTGCCGGAGTTGAACGCGCGCACCACGCGTCCGCCGAAATACGCCGACAGTGCCTGCTCGAAACGCGCGTTCCACGGCCCCGTGGTGATCCATCCCGAGCGCAGCACCTCGGCGACGCCGGCGATGGTCTCCTCGTCGAGATCCGGGCGCGTGAAGGGAAGGAATTCCGGTTCGGCGGACATCAACAGCCTCTCATCAGTCGGTCATACCAGTCGTTCATGCGGGACTCAGGCGCGTCCGACGATCACCACGCCAACGATGATCACGGCGATGCCCGCGAGCTTTTGCGGTGTCAGGGCCTCGCCAAACAGCCACCACGCGGCGAAGGCCGTGACCACGTAGCCCAGGGACAGCATCGGGTAGGCGGTCGAGACCGGCACGCGCGTGAGCGCGAGAATCCAGACCACCACCGACACTGCGTAGCAGCCAAGCCCGAGCAGAATCTGCCATTGCAGCGCGAAGTGCATGCCGGCGGCGAGGATGTTGCCCAGGCTGAATGAAAACCGCCCGACCGTGACGGCCCCCGCCTTGATCAGCAACTGGGCTGCGGCGTTGAGCAGCACGCCAGTGAGAACCAGCGCCAGGGCGGTCATGCTCATCGGGTTTCTCCGGCGGTGCGGGCCACGCGCGTCACCGCCGCACCGCCCGCATTCCATGCAGCGGGAAGCTTCGCCAGTGCCGTGCGCGCCGCTGGCCCGTAGTCCTGATCCGGACGCGCGATCACCACGTAGCGGGGGGTGTGTTCGATCACCTCCAGAGGCAGCCCCAGCGCGCGCACGGCGGGAAGGTCGGCGGTGTTCATGAAAGCCAGCGGCAGCCGATCCGACACCCACCGGCGTGCAAATCCGGCCAGCGTGGGCACGCGCAGCGCCGGCTGCAGCGACATACCGAATTGCAGTTCGCCTTCATAAGCGACCACGGTCGTCGTGCGACGCAGGTAAAAGGGCAGCGTCTGGTCGTAGGTGCGCACGGTGTAGAACGGCTGGCCGGCGTGCAGCCACGGGCGGATGGCCGCCACCACGTCACGCGTCGACGCCGTGCGTCCCAGGATCTGGAACGCCTGCGTGGCCACCGTCAGACCGAGGAATGCCCCGACCGCCAGCAGTATCACGGCGGGGGCGCGGCGCCCGGCGCGTTCGTGTCGCCATGCCAGCACGGCCCCCACCAGGCACAGCGCCACCGCGCCCTGCAGCCAGACGCCATAGTCACGGTACAGCGTTCCCGGCGTGATGGCGTTGCCCGCCCGCCATAGTTGGGTGAGGCCGGCCACGGCCACCACGCAACCCGCGGCGATGATGGCCAGCTGCGTGCGCAGGGCGCGCGGCGGTGCCTGCGCCAGGTGAACCCCGGCCAGCATTGCCAGGGCCGGAAAAACAGGCAGGATGTACGACGGCAGCTTGGAATGCGACGCACTGAAAAACACGAAAATGAACACCGACCAGATCAGCAGTACACGGCCGGCCGCCACGCCCGGGGAGGGGGGCGCGGGCAGGCGCCAGGCGCGCCACGCCGCCGCCGGCAGCACCCCCAGCCACGGCAGCATGCCGGCGAGCAGGATGGGGACGAAGTAATACCAGGGCCCCGGCCGCGACAACGCCGGTGTGAGAAAACGCGTGAACTGCTGATAGATGAAAAAGAAGTTGAAGAACTCTGGGTTGCGCACCTGCACCATCACATACCAGGGCGCCGCCAACCCGAAAAAGATCAGCAGTCCCGCTACCAGATGCAGGCGCTTCCACAGGCCCCAGTCGCGCGACAGCAGGGTGTAGAGCACCAGGGTCATGCCCGGAAAGGCCACACCGATCAGGCCCTTGGACAGGGTTGCCAGCGCCATCGCGGCCCAGCAGGCCCACATCCAGTGGCGTCGCGATCGCGGCGTCGCATCTGCGCGCTGGGCCAGCAGGAACGCAAACAGACTGCCGGCCAGGAACGCCGCCACGCCCATGTCAAGGGTATTGATGTGGCCGAGTCCGACCCAGTAGACGTTGCTCGCCAGGACCGCCGCCCCGAACACGCCGGCACGCGCGCCGAACAGAGCGCGTCCGGCAAACCAGGTCAGGAAAATGGTGAGCAGTCCGGTGAGTCCGGTCCACAGCCGCGCCTGCCATTGGCCCAGACCGAAGACCTTGTAGGCCACCGCGGTGGCCCAGTACTGCAGCACCGGTTTCTCGAAATACTTGAACCCGTCGAGCCGGGGCGTGACCCAGTCACCGGTGGCGACCATTTCGCGCGAAATCTCGGCGTAGCGACCCTCGTCGGTGGGAACGAGGTCGCGAACGCCGAGCACGCCGAGCCAAACGACCGTCAGCAACGCGGCAAGCAGCAGCAGGGCGCGGCGGGAGGGGAGGGAGTCTTGCAAGGAGGCTTGGGTCACGAAACGGACAAGGCGCGCCGTCGACCTGCCGGTGCGGCCGCTGGCAAACCCTTATTCTAGTGCCGTGGTTCCAGCGTGTGCGCGGGCTGGCCGGGCACCTGCGGCCGTTCCGGGAGGTCGTGTCGAAATCGGGCGGTTGTCATACGGACATCAAAATTCCTGCCTAGACTGTCCGGTTCCAGACCACCAGGGAGCATTCACATGATGAGCAAATGCCTGTCGGGCGCGGCGGTCGCCGGCGCGCTGCTCGCGCAAGCCGCTGTCGCGGCCACCGTCAGTTCCGCCACCGTCAATTCGCCCACCGCCACGCCGATCCGGCATCTCGTGGTGATCTACGGGGAAAACGAGTCGTTTGACCACGACTTCGCCACCTATCCACATGCGACCAACCCGCCGGGGGAGCCCGCGTTCGTCGCTTTGCCCGGAACTCCGAAGGTGAACGGCCTGTCGGGCACGCTGCTGACCCACAACCCGAATGCCGCCAGTGGGCGCAACGGTGCCGATGCCGCCGATCCGTTCCGGCTTGATCGCAGTCAGGCGGCCACCGCCGACCAGAACCACGCCTATACCGCCGAGCAGCAGGCCTACGACAACGGGCGTGCCGACCTGTTCCCGCTGCATACCGGCCGTGCCAGCCCGGGCGGCGCGGGCGCCTTCGGGACGCGCGGGCAGGTGATGGGCTATTACGACGGCAACACCGTGACCGCGTTGTGGAACTATGCCCAGCATTTCGCGATGAGTGACGCCGCCTACACCGACACGTATGGCCCGTCGACGCCGGGCGCGTTGGCCGTCGTTTCCGGGCAGACCAATGGCGCGCGCATCGTCAAAACCTCGAAAAAGCCCTCGACCCTGAAGTCACCCTCCTATTACATCGCCGACGGGCAGGGCGGGGACACGCTGATGGGTGACGTCGATCCAGCGGGTGACATCTGCTCGAATCATGGCAATCAGGTGCGCATGCAGGCCCGGAATATTGGCGATCTGCTGAACGAAGCTGGCGTCACCTGGGGCGGGTTCATGGGCGGCTTCAACCTTGCCCGGGTCAATCCCGACCACAGCACCGGATGCCGCCGCACCACCTACAACCCGGTGGTCGGACACGCCGTCGTTGACTATATTCCGCACCACGCCTGGTTCCAGTACGCGCCATCCACCGCCAACCCGACCCATGCGCGTCCGTCGTCGCTGCAAGCCATCGGGCATACCTTTGAAGCTGGCAGTCAGACGCGCGATCCGGCAAACCACGCGTACGGAATGCATGACTTTTTCGACGCCGTGCGCGCGGGTGACTTCCCCGCCGTCAGTTTCCTCAAGGCCCCCGCGTACCAGGACGGTCATGCCGGCTACTCTGACCCGCTCGACGAGCAGGCCTTCATCGTCAAGGTGCTGAATTTCCTGCAACAGCAGCCGGCCTGGGCGCACACGGCCGTGATTCTCGCCTGGGATGACTCCGATGGCTGGTACGACCACGCCTACACCCCTCCCACCAATGCATCCTTCGACGCCCAGGCCGACCAGCTCCAGGGCCCGGGTCGCTGCGGAACCGGTCAGCCGCGTGCGGGGGTCGATGGCAAACCGGTGAACGGACGCTGTGGTCCCGGAACGCGGACGCCATTTCTCGTCATCTCGCCGTGGGCGCGTCCGAACCATGTCGGGCATACGCTGCTGATCCAGTCTTCGATCAGCCGCTTCATCGAAGACAACTGGTTGGGTGGAAAGCGTCTGGGTGATGGGTCATTCGACGCCACCGCGGGTTCGATCATGGATCTGTTCGACTTCAAGCACGGGGGCAAGCTGCCGCCGCTGTACCTTGATCCGGTCCACGGGACCGTGCTTGCGGCGCCGCCGCGGACACAGGGTCCATCGTCCGCATCGTGAGCCATTTCCCGTTCGGGGCGCCGCGCCGCAACCGCGTCGTGGCGCTCATGGCTGGGGCCGTGCTGCTGGGCGCGGCCGCATTGGCCTGGGCTGCGTCCAGCTTCGCCGCCAGCGGCATCACCCTCGCTGAACTTGGGCACGATCCGCTCGGCAGCATGCGGCTGGCGCGCGGTGCCTACCCGCATCCCGTCCACTTGCAATTCCCGCCCGCGCAACCCCTCAGTGCCGTGGCGAGCATCGGACAAGTACTGTTCAACGATCCGGCATTGTCCGGGTCGGGGCGCCAGTCGTGTGCCTCCTGCCACGATCCCGCGCATGCCTTCGCACCGGCCAATGACCTGGCAGTGCAGATCGGCGGGCGCTCGATGGATCGCGCAGGCCTGCGCGCCGTGCCATCGCTGGCCTATCTTTACCGTCAGCCCCCCTTTTCGATCGGCCCTGAAAACGCCGAGCAGGAGGGGGTCAGTCTGGTGCAGTCGATTTCCCGGGCCGGTCATGCCACCCGCGCCACCAAGCGCGCCGACTCGTCGGCGGCGGGCCGGAATCTCGTGCCGCAGGGTGGGTTGTTCTGGGATGGTCGTGCCGACACGCTGCAGCAGCAGGCGGGCGGCCCTTTATTCAATCCCCTGGAAATGGATGCCGGTTCGGCGGACCGCGTGGCGCATGTCATCGAGTCCGGGGGCAATGCCGCGATGTTCCGCGCCCTGTTCGGTCCGTCGGTATTCGAGAACGCGCAGCAGGTCGTCGCCGAGGCGATGTTCGCGATTGCGCGCTACCAGATCGAAAGTCCGGCTTTTCACGCCTTCAACAGCAAATTCGACGCATGGATGCAAGGTCACGCCACTTTCACGCGCCAGGAAGTGCGTGGCTATCTGGCGTTCAACGACCCGCGTCGCGGCAATTGCGCCGCCTGCCACCTCGATCGTCCGACCGCCGATGGTCTGCCGCCGCTGTTCACCGATACCCAATACGAGGCGCTCGGCGTTCCTCGCAATCCTGAAATTCCGGCCAATCGCGATCCTGCCTACCACGACCTCGGCATTTGCGGGCCGACGCGCACCGACCTGCGCAACATGACACAGTACTGTGGCATGTTCCTCACCCCGTCGTTGCGCAATGTGGCCACGCGCAAGCGCTTTTTCCACAACGGACAGGCACGATCGCTCGCACAGGTGCTGCGCTTCTACAACCTGCGCGACGTCGACCCGGCCCGCATCTACCCCCGCGGCCCTGACGGACGGGTGGAGATTGCCGACGACCTTCCCGCCGCCGTGCGCGCCAATGTCGACCACGTCGATCCGCCGTTCGGCCGCCACCCCGGCGAGCCGCCGCCAATGAGCGAGCGCGACATGCGCGACATCATCGCCTTTCTCCACACCCTGAACGACGGCTGGCACTCCCCACACTGAGGTTGCCGCGGCTCAGGCCACCGGACGCGGCGCTGGCCCGCCCAGCACTGCGTCCAGCGCCGGCACGTCCACCAGACCGAGCGCCTGCGCAACCGCTGCATGGGTGATGCGTCCGGCATGCACGTTGAGGCCGGCGCGCAGATGGGGGTCGTCGGCGCAGGCCTGCTGCCAGCCCTTGTCGGCGAGGGCAAGCGTGAACGGCAGCGTGGCGTTGTTCAGCGCGAAGGTCGAGGTGCGCGCGACGGCGCCCGGCATATTCGCCACGCAGTAATGCACGATTCCATCGACGATATACGTGGGGTCGTCGTGGGTGGTTGGATGCGAGGTTTCGAAGCAGCCACCCTGGTCAATCGCAACGTCGACCACCACCGCACCGGGGCGCATGGACGCGAGCTGGGCGCGACGCACCAGCTTCGGCGCCGCCGCGCCGGGAACGAGCACGGCGCCGACCACCAGATCGGCACACATCATGGCCTCCTCGCGTGCGTGCACCGTGGCGTACTGGGTCGTCACGCGCCCCTCGAACAGCTCGTCGAGCTGCCGCAGGCGAGGCAGTGACTTGTCCAGGATGGTCACGCGCGCACCCATGCCCACGGCCATGCGTGCCGCGTGCGTTCCGACCGTGCCACCACCGATGACCACCACGTCGCCCGCCGCCACCCCGGGCACCCCGCCGAGCAGCACACCGCGTCCGCCGCCGGCCTTTTGCAGCGCGACCGCACCGACCTGGATCGCCATGCGCCCGGCCACCTCGCTCATCGGCGCCAGCAGCGGCAGTCCACCCGTGGCATCGGTGACGGTTTCGTAGGCGATCGCCGTGCAGCCGCTCTCGCACAGCGCCAGGGCCTGGGCAGGATCGGGCGCCAGGTGCAGGTAGGTGAACAGCACCTGACCGGGACGCAGCATGCGGCACTCCGCCGGCTGCGGTTCCTTCACCTTGACCACCATGTCGGCGCGGGCGAATACCGTGGCCGCATCCAGCGCGATTTCGGCACCTGATGCGCGATACGCGGCATCGTCGGCGCCGATGCCAGCGCCGGCGCCAGCCTGCACCAGCACTGCATGGCCGTGGTGGGTGAGTTCGCGCACGGCTTCCGGGGTGAGGCCGACGCGGTACTCGTGAATCTTGATTTCCTTGGGAACGCCAACCAGCATGCTGTTTCTCCTTGCTGCAGTGAACCGCGACCGGCGGTGATTCGGATGCAGGAAATTTTGCGGCTGGACAAACGAAATCGACGTGCAAAGTGCAGCAGTGTTTTCCCCTCATTGCGCAACAAAATAGCTGTTTTTGTCATGAAATCGACGCATAATTGCCAAGCATGACGTTTCTTGACCCGCACGATCGCGCCATTCTCGTGCTGCTGCAGCGCGATGGCCGCGTGCCCAACGCCCGACTCGCTGAAGACGTCGGGCTCTCCCCGTCGGCCTGCCTGCGCAGGGTGCAGCGGCTCGAGAGCAGCGGCGTGATCGCCCGCTACGTCGCCTTGCTCGATCCCACACGCCTGGGCCGCGCCAGCACGGTGTTCATCGAAGTCACGCTCGACAGCCAGCGCGAGGAAGTACTGGCGGCGTTCGAGAAAGCGGTAGCGGGATGTCGCGACATCCAGGAGTGCCACCTGATGGCGGGCGACTTCGACTACCTGCTGCGCGCTGCGGTCGAAGGTCCGCAGGACTACGAACGCCTGCACAAGCAGGATCTGTCCCGGCTTCCGCACGTGGTCAGGATCAAGAGCAGTTTCGCATTGCGCACCGTCGTCAAACGCACTGACTATCCGGTGTAAGCGCGATTCCACCGGCACTCGCGTGGCCGGCAGATCGGTGCAGGCGTTGCCAGCATTGCCGACGATGACGACGACGGCGGCCGACCCGGGTCGCGTTCGAGGTGGCCACATATACTGTGTTTAAATACAGTTTTGTTGTAGGCTTTGATCCCCTGTCGCCGCTTTCTCGCGCATCATGCACGCACCGTCGTCACCCGCATCGCCACCGCTTCGGCCGGCGGCAGCACTGCCTCCCGCAATCGCTGCGGCCGTCTGGCGCGGCGGGGATATCGGCCAGCCGCCGCAACGCACCGTTCCCAGCGGCTGGCATGCGCTCGACCGCGAGCTTCCCGGGCATGGCTGGCCCTGCGGGGCGCTCACCGAGGTGCTTGGCGCGCAGCCCTCGGTGCTGGAGTGGCGCCTGCTTGGTCCGGCGCTGGCGCAGGTGTGCGTCGAAGGGGGCAGCGTGTTGCTGGTCGGGGCGCCGGTGCCACCTTTCCTGCCGGGGCTGCGCCTGCTTGGCATCGACCCGCGACACCTGGTCTGGGTGCGTGCGCGTACGCCAGCCGAGCGGCTGTGGGCGGTGGAGCAGTTGCTGCGGACACAAGGGCCGGGCGCCATCCTGGCGTGGTTGCCGCAGGCACTGCCCGAGCAGTTGCGGCGCCTGCACGCCCATGCCCAGGGCGCACAGGCGCTGTTGTTCGCGCTGCGTCCGCAGGATGCGCGCACGCAGGCCTCACCCGCGCCGCTGCGGGTGCAGGCCGCACCGGGCGACGGCTGGACCTTGCACGTGGATGTCTTCAAACGCCGCGGCCCCGCACAGTCGGCCCCTGTATGCGTGCAGGCCGTGCCTGGTGGCTTGCATGCGGTATTGCCGGAGCGCCTGCGCACATCGCAGCCACCCGCCGTGGAGACCGTCGATGACCTGGGTTGCACTGTGCCTGCCGACGCCTTGTCCGCCGTCGCTGCCTGACGCCGCGCAGAGCCGGGAGGCGCTGCATGGCCTCGCGATCTGGGCCTTGCAGTTCAGCCCCCGGGTCGCCTTGCGCGGTGACGCCGTCCTGGTCGAACTCGGCGGCAGCGAGCGCCTGTTCGGCGGGCGCAAGGCATTGCGTGCCCGCATCGGCATCGAGGGCGCCGCGCTCGGCGTGGTGGCCGTGGCGTGGGGGCGCAGCGGTCTGGGTGCGCTGGCGCTGGCGCGTGCCGGCGCCGATGGTTTCGCCACCCTCGACGACGTCGATGCCGCGGCCGACCTGCTCGACAGCCTGCCGTTGCCGACGCTGGATGCAGCGTTGCCGCATCTGCCGACGCTGGCGCGGCTGGGTTGCCAGCGCCTGGGCGAGCTGCGCCGCCTGCCGCGCGGCGGTGTGGCGCGACGCTTCGGCGCGGCCTTGCTGGAGGCGCTGGATCAGGCGTACGGCCTGCGCCCAGAACCCCAGGTCTGGTTCACGCTGCCCGAGCGCTTCGAGGCCACCCTGGAGTTGCAGGCGCCGGTCGACAACGCGGCGGCACTGCTGTTTGGCGCGCGCCGCCTGTTGCTGCAGCTTGGAGGCTGGCTGGCGGCACGGCAGGCCGGGGTCGTGGCGTTCACCCTTGCGTGGTGGTCGGATACCCTGCGCCACCAGGCGGGGCGCGGTTCCTTGATGGTACGCACCGCCGAGCCGAGCCGTGACGCCGACCATCTCGCGCGCCTGCTCGGCGAGCAACTCGCGCGGGCGCGGCTCGACGCCCCGGCCGAAGCCCTGCTGCTGCGCGCCGACGAGGTGCGCGCGTGGGCGCCGCCATCGGCGTCGTTGTTGCCAGATCCGGTGCAGCAGCGCGCCGCGCTGGGCCTGGCGCTCGAGCGGGTGGCTGCGCGCCTGGGCGCTTCGCACGTGCTGCGGCCGGTGCTGCGCGACGACGCCCGTCCCGAGGCGTCGCAAACCTGGCAGGAGGCAAACATGGCAGCGCCGCGCCAGTGGCCGGTGGGCGACGGTCTGCCGCAGCCCACATTCCTGCTGCCGCGCCCGCTGCGCCTGGCGCAGCGTGGCGACCAGCCGCTCTACCAGGGCGCGCTGCAGTTGCTGCTCGGGCCGCACCGGATCGAGGGCGGCTGGTGGGACCGCGATGGCGAGGCCACCCGCCACGTCGCACGCGACTACTGGGTGGCGCGCAGCGAACATGCGGGCATCCTGTGGGTGTTTCACACCCGGCTTGCCGCCGATGCCTCGGCCTGGTTCCTGCACGGGATGTTCGCGTGATGGACCCTCCTGTGCACACGCCGGGTCCGCCGGCCTATGTCGAGCTGCATTGCCGCTCAAACTTCAGTTTTCTCGAAGCCGCCAGCCATCCCGAGGAACTGGTGGCGCGTGCCAAGGCGCTGGGCTATGCCGGACTGGCGCTGACCGACGACTGTTCGCTGGCCGGAGTCGTGCGCGCCCACCAGGCGGCGAAGGCCTGCGGGCTGCCGCTGTTGCTGGGCAGCAGTTTCCGGGTCGACGACGTCCATGCCTTCATCCTGGTGGTGCTGGCGTGCGACCGGCAGGGGTACGGCAATCTCAGCGCCTTCATCACCAGTCTGCGACGGGCGTCGGCAAAAGGCAGCTACCGGCTTGCGCGCACGGAGCTCGACCCCGGAGCGCTGGATGGCTGCGTGGTGCTCGCCGTACTGCCGCGCCAGGCCGACGATGCCGCCCTGCTCGCGCTCGGGCGCTGGCTGCTGCAGGGATTCAGTGGGCGCTGCTGGCTGGCGCTGGAGCAGCACCGGCGCATCGACGACGAGCGCTGGCTGGGACGCCTGCGCGCACTCTCGGCGGCAACCGCCATCCCGCTGGTGGCCTGCGCCGACGTCCGCATGCACCTGCGTTCGCGCAAGCCGTTGCACGACACTCTGACCGCCATCCGTCTGGGTCGGCCGCTCGCCGAATGCGGGATGGCGCTCGCGGCCAACGCCGAACACCATCTGCGCAGCCGCCTGCGCCTGGCCTTGCAATACCCCGCTGACACCTTGCGCGAGACCCTCGAGGTGGCGCGGCGCTGCACGTTCTCCCTGGACGAACTGCGCTACGACTACCCCGCCGAGCTGGTGCCTGCCGGCGAGACCCCCGACTCCTGGTTGCGCCGCCGGGTCTGGGACGGCGCCGGGCGGCGGTGGCCACACGGCATCGACGCGACGGTGCAGACACTCATCGAGCACGAATTGGCGCTGATCGAGGAATTGCGGTATGCGCACTATTTCCTCACGGTGGATGACATCGTCGCGTTTGCACGCGGCCGGGGCATTTTGTGCCAGGGGCGGGGGTCGGCGGCCAACAGCGTGGTGTGTTTCTGCCTTGGCATCACCGAAGTCGATCCGGCGCGCATGCAGGTTCTGTTCGAGCGCTTCATCAGCCGCGAACGCAATGAGCCGCCGGATATCGACATTGACTTCGAGCATGAGCGCCGCGAGGAGGTGATGCAGTATCTCTATGCCAAATATGGTCGCGACCGCGCTGCACTCACGGCGGCCGTCATCACCTATCGCCCGAAAAGCGCGATCCGCGACGTCGGTCGCGCGCTGGGATTTGCTCCGGAACGCGTCGATCTGCTGGCTCGCAACGTCCACTGGTGGGACGGCCGCGACATCGCACCCGCGCGTCTGCGCGAAGCAGGACTCGACCCTGACGCGCTGGGGGTACGGCAGTGGATGGGCCTGGTACGGCAACTGCTGGGGTTTCCACGTCACTTGTCGCAGCACAGCGGCGGCTTCGTGCTCAGCAGCGGCCCGCTTTCGCGTCTGGTCCCGATCGAGAACGCGGCGATGCCCGGACGCACGGTGATCCAGTGGGACAAGGACGATCTCGATGCGTTGGGACTGATGAAAGTCGATGTGCTTGCGCTGGGCATGCTCACCGCGCTGCGCAAGGCGCTGGCGCTGATCGAGCGTGGATGCGGTCACGTATTCACCCTGCAGGACATTCCCCCCGACGACCCTGCCACCTTCGACATGCTGTGCAAGGCCGACTCGGTGGGGGTATTCCAGGTCGAGAGCCGTGCCCAGCAGGGAATGTTGCCACGCCTGCGACCACGTTGTTTCTACGACCTCGTCATCGAGGTTGCGATCGTGCGCCCGGGGCCGATCCAGGGCGGCATGGTCCACCCCTATCTCAACCGCCGGCAGGGGCGCGAGCCCGTGCGCTACCCCAGTCCCGCGCTGCGCCAGGCGCTCGAACGCACGCTGGGTGTACCGGTATTCCAGGAACAGGTGATGCAGGTCAGCATGCTCGCAGCCGGTTTCACCCCGGGCGAGGCGGACGGCCTGCGCCGCGCCATGGCGAGCTGGCGGCGCAAGGGCGGACTGGAGGTCTATCGCGACAAGCTCATCGGTGGCATGACCGCGCGCGGCTACACGGCGGAGTTCGCGCAGAGCATTTTCGAGCAGATTCAGGGATTTTCGGAATACGGTTTTCCGGAGAGCCACGCGGCATCGTTCGCGCTGCTGGTGTATGCCAGCGCGTGGATCAAATGCCATCACCCGGCGGCGTTTCTCGCCGCCCTGCTCAACAGCCAGCCGCTGGGGTTTTATGCTCCTTCGCAACTGGTGCAGGATGCCCGGCGCCATGGGGTCGACGTCCGCCCGGTCGATGTCATGGCCAGCGCATGGGATTGCACGCTTGAAGGCACGCCCGCGCGCCCCGCGGTGCGCCTGGGCCTGCGCCAGGTGAGCGGGCTGGGGCAGGCCCTGGTGCAGCGGCTCGTGGAGGCGCGCGCTGCCTTGCCATTCGTCGACGTTGACGATCTGGCGCGCCGCGCCGGGCTCGATCAGGCCGCCATGCGCCTGCTGGCGGCCGCCGATGCGCTGGCGCCACTGGCAGGGCACCGCCGCCAGCAAGTATGGGAGGCGGCGGCGGTGCACCCGGTGCCGAACCTGCTGCATGCCGCCCCGGTGGCGGAGGACGTACTGGAGTTGGCGCCACCCCCGGAAGGCGAGGACATCGTGTTCGACTACGCAGCCACCGGGCTGACGTTGCGGCGGCATCCGCTGGCGCTTCTGCGTCCGCTGCTCGCCGGGCGCCGGTTGCTGAGCGCGGAGCAGCTGGCGCATCTTCCCGATGGCCGGCTGGTGCGTGCCTGCGGCATCGTGACTTTGCGGCAGCAGCCCGAAACTGCCAAGGGCACGACTTTCATCTCCCTCGAGGACGAGACCGGGGTGGTGCAGGTCATTTGCTGGAAGCGCCTGCGCGAGCGGCAGCGTCAGGTCCTGTTGCACGCCCGTCTGCTCGCCGTGGCGGGGCGCTGGCAACGTGAAGGTCCGATCTGCAGCCTGGTTGCGGGGCACCTGGAGGACCTCACCCCGTTGCTGGGCCGTCTGGGCACGCGCAGCCGCGAATTTCACTGATGTCCCGGATGTTCAATCGGCGCGCATTGGCGCGTGGCATTGCTGCGCCAGCAAAAAGACCTCGGCTGTGTAGACACGGACGATTTCGGCCAGGCCGTGGCCATCGCCGAGCACGCCGCGCCGGATCAGGGTTTCGAGGGCTTGGCGGTCGATCAGGCCCATGTCGACGCAGCGTCCCTCCAGGCACAGTGCGCGTACGTGCGCCTCGTTGCGCAACAGGCCTTCGAGCATGGTGTGGGTGGTGTCACCCTTGTCGCGCCGCCAGAAGTTGTCCAGCGGCGCGATGCGATGCATGGCCTCGCGCAGCGGCAACCGGGCGTGGAAACCTGAAAACAGGTCCTCGGGGCGGCAGCGCAGCGCCAGCTCCACCACCGGTTGTGCCAGAAAGGGCAGCAGCGGGCGACGGCTGTCAAGGCCGAAGTGGACCATGGTTTCGTCCAGGGTTGCCCCAAGTTGCGCAATCTGCAGGCGTTTCGCAGGTTGCGCCAACAGCCGCCAGCGGCGCAGCAGCGGGTCGAAAGCGCCGTGGCGTTGGCCAGGCATGGGATGCACCGCGCGCCCCGGCGCGGCGGCCAGCCTGTCGCCACGACCCCGCTGGGCCAGAACGGCGCGCGCCGCGCTGCTGGCGGCCTGCCACAGCGAGGTGCGATGAAACACGGCGAGGTCGCGCAAGGCGCTGGCCGCCCGTCGCAGGCGCAGGCGCGCAAGCGCGTCGATCACGCAGGCGTGCGGTGGCAGCGCCAGGAACAAGGCGTCACCGCCATGACCGTTGATCAGGGGGCGCCCCGGTCCTGGAAGGCCGCGCCGGGCAAGATCGTCGAGTTGGGCGAGGAATGCCAATGCGGTGGCTGGGCGCGCACAGCGACGGATCCGATGCGTTGGCGTGAAGGGCAGACGATGACGCAGGTCGTAGCGCATGTGTTGCATGCCGCAGTGGCGCGCCACCGCGGCGGCGGCGTTGCCTTCGTCGCCGGCGTCTCGGGTGGTGTCGACCCGGGTCAGCGCGCGAACGCGTGGCGCGAGTCCGCAGGCGTGCAGCGCCACGGCGATGGCGCTCGAATCGAGCCCCCCCGACAGGTCGAGCACGGCTTCCCGGTTTCCGAGCATGGCGTGCAGGACACCGCACAGCGCGGCGTGAATATCGGCGGGAGCGCCGGGCACGGTGTCGATGCATGGGTCCCAGGCCAGGATCACACGTGCGGTGGAGCCTGGTTCGCGTACCAGGGCGTGCCCCGGCGGGAGCGCGTGCAGGCCCTCCCAGGCGGTGGAACCAGGTGCGGCGCCTCCGTGCGCGAGCCAGGCGTGGATGTGCGCGGGATCGGGTTGCGCCGGCTGCCCGGCGAGGGCGACGAGCGCCTCGATGTCGGGAGCCACGTGCAGGCTTCCACGGGCGTCGACGCGGTAGAACAAGGGAAACTGCCCGCAGGGGTCGGCCAGCACGACGCAGCGGCCGGTGGTCTTGTCGCAGGCGCTGAGCCAGTAGGTGCCCCACGCCGAGCGCGTCAGTGCGGTGGGGTTGCGCAGCGCCAGCGCCGCAGCGGTGGCGGGGTCGAAGCGGCACCCCGCGGCGTCGAACAGATCGCCCTCCAGGCGCCAGAACACGCGGTCGTCTTCGCCGTGGTGCGCCGGCGTGTCGGGGTCGGTACTCGCGAGGATGAAGCGCGCCACGCACAGGCGATGGATGCGCCAGGGCGCCGCTTGCGGCGGGTGGTCGGGCGCCGGATTGCTGGAAGGGGTGGCCAGACCCTCGGGACGAAAAACGGCAACGGTTGCATTCATGGTCGCGCGGGGTCGGGTGGTGTCGTGAAAATCACGGCGAGTTGCAACCGGCGTCGCGGATCGTCACCGATGACCTGACCGTTGCATTCGACCCACGCATGCGCCGCGAACGGGCGGTTGCAGACGCCGATCACGAGTCGGGGTCGCAAGCCCAGCTGGCGTCCCAGCAGGACGCATGCGCCGGACCATTCGAGGCAGCGGATCGTTGCGGGATGCAGCAGGCAGGCGACGTTCAGCGTTGCCACGACGGCGCTGCAGACGGTGTCGGTGTCGGCGTGCGATCTTGCGCCGCGTGCCGTCGGGTCGGGGCTGGCAAGAAGCTGTAGCAGCCCGGCGATGCGGTGCCGGCGGGTGCGGCGGTGCACGCGGTGCAGGGTTGCAAGGGCGCGTGGCAGCCACCGCAGCCGGTATGGAGCCAGATCTTCGGGCGCAAGACGCCAGTCGTGCGCCGGAATGCCACGGGGAAACAGGGGTGCTGGCAGCGGCGCGCAACGCCGCGCTGCTTCGGCGGCGAGCAGCTGTGAGGTGTCGGGCGGATGGACGGCGTAGCAGTCGTTCGCGGGGTCGAGACTGACGAGCTGGTCGCCACACCAGGCCCAGTGGAGATGGTGTTGGAAATCGGGAGAGGAAGGAGGCATGGTGGCGTGCATGGCGCAACGCGCTGGAGGGCGCGGCGCGTCGATACATCTTGATGTTGTGCCCGCCACGGCTTGCCGTGGCGGGCTGGGAGCCATGCCGGCCGCCTTGTTGCCTGGTGCGCCAGACCCTCAGCGGCCGGTACCCACTGGCGTTTCAGCCATCGTTGTGGCTATCCGCGGTCTTGACAAAAAACCCCTGCTCGTAATGCCAGCTGAAAGGACAGCCGCGGGTGGTTTCGGTTGCATTGAGGGTTTCCGGCCCAGTGGGCGCGGTGGCCGTGGTGGCCGCGGCCTCGTGGGTGGACGGTGGGTTCGGATGCATGTCGGTCTCCTGGTTGACGACGGCACTGTTGCCGTCTTTCAGGTAGACGCTTCGAGCCGGTGTTTGGTGCGTGCGGCGCGCACGTTTCAACCTCGCTCGGCCACGCGCTGCATTCACGGATGACAATTCGAGCCAATCAGCCCATCAATGGATTCAATGATGGGGTGACGTTATTTTTGTGTTAGTGCGAACGTGTTTTCAGATCAATTCGGCGTCGCGATGATCGGCATGCCAAGCCCGGCGCGGGTTCGGCTGAGGGCGAAGGCGATGCTTGCCAGCACGGTGGCGAGGACGGCGTAGCCGCGCAGGCTTTCGATGTGGAGCCAGGCGCCACCGAACGTCACCGCAACGCCGGAGAGGTCGATTGCGGTGGTGACCATGGCGATGCGCATGCCCATGGCGTGTTGCGAGCGTTCGAGGGTGATGCGCATCATCGGCCCCAGCAACAGGCTGGCGCCGAGGGTGAGCCCGCCGAGCAGTGCCACGGTGAGCAGCGGCGGTGCGTCGCAGAGCGCCGCGAGCAGCACCAGCAGCGTCGCGCCCAGGCACAGCGCTGCCGCCCGGCGCGCAAGCCGCTCGGGCCCGATGACCTCGATGCGGCGGTTCAACACCCGGGTGCCGAGCATGTACAGACCGTAGAGATAGAGCTGCGCCATGACGAAGGCGTCGGGATTGGCGAAGGTGGCGCGCAGCATGAAGGGGCTGAGCACGTTCCAGGCGATCAGCGCGGCGATGATCGCGCACAGGATGCCCAGCGGCGCAACCACGCGCGCGCTGGTGGCCAGGTCGGCATACGTCGCCACGATGGCGCGCATCGAGGGTGCGGCCTTCGCGTCCGGACGCGCTGCCGCCGCCGGCATGTGGCGCATGAGCGCGAATGTTCCCAGGGTGGTGGCCGCCGCCAGCACCAGGAAGATCGTGCGCCACGTTCCGGTGGTCAGCATCAATGCCCCAAGCAGCGGCCCGACCGCGGGCGCCAGCACGGTGATGGCACCCATCCACGCCTGGGTGCGGATCGCCTCCACGGTGGACAGGGCTTCATGAATGGTCGCATACCCGGTCACCACCACGCCGGCCAGGCACGCCCCCTGCAACAGGCGCAGGCACTGAAACAGCCAGAACGGTGTGGCCAGCGCGCAGCCGAGGCTGGCCAGCGCGAACAGCACGCAGCTGGCGAGAAGCAGCGGGCGGCGACCGTGGCGGTCTGACAGGGGGCCCATGACGGGTTGCATCACCATGGCGCCCAGCAGCCACAACCCCACGCTTGACTGGGCAAGCCACGGCGAGACCGCAAAATCGCGCCCCACGTCGGGCATGGCCGGGAGGTACATGTCCTGCGACAGGTAGAGCTGGCATTCGATGAACACCAGCGCGAGCGCGAACGCGACGTGGGCGCGGGCGGTGCGCGCGGAGGCGGTGGTGGCGGGCTGGGGCATCAGAGGGGGCAATCGCGCACGGGGAGGTGCGAAATTGGATCCGTGCCAGCGACCATGGTTCCCCGGTGGGGGCGCACGGCCCGTGCCTCAGATTTCGATTTGCGTGCCGAGTTCCACCACCCGGTTGGGAGGAATGCGGAAGTAGTCGGCGGCGGCCTGGGCGTTGCGGCTCATCCAGGCGAACAACACTTCGCGCCACCGCGCCATGCGCGGTACCTTGGCGGCGATGATGGTCTGGCGGGCGAGGAAGAACGAGGTCTCCATCAGGTGGAACTCCAGATCATGCAGGCGTTCGACCTCGCGCAGCAGGGCGCCCACGTCGGGTTCGTCCTTGAAGCCGTATTCGACGTGCAACAGGTAAATGCCATCGCCCAGCGCCTTGAGCTCGATGCCATGCGCCGGGTCCACGTGCGGCACGTCGGCCGTGTGCGCCGAAAGGAAGAACACGCGCTCGTGCAGAACCTTGTTGTGTTTCAGGTTGTGCAACAAGGCGTGCGGCACGGTGTTCGGATCGGGCGTGAGATAAATGGCCGTGCCTTCGACGCGTTGCGGAGGGTAGGTGGACAGGCTGGTGACGAAATCCTGCAGGTCCAGGCCCTGATCCGCCAGTTCGCGCCGCAGCAGCATGCGACCACGTTCCCAGGTTGACAGCGCCGTGAAGATGCAGGCGCCGAACAGGATGGGGAACCAGCCGCCATGGACGATCTTCAAGCTGTTCGAGACCAGGAACAGACTGTCCAGCAGCAGGAAGCCGCCCCAGATCACGGCGCTCTTGAACTGGCTCCAGTGCCATTTCTCGAGCGCGGCGGTCCAGCAGAACAAGGTGGTCACCAGCATGGTCACGTTCACCGCGAAGCCGTAGGCGTTCGCCAGGCTGTCGGCGTTGCGGAACACGAACACCAGGGCCAGCACGAACATCATCAGCAGCCAGTTGATGAACGGGATGTAGATCTGTCCCTGTTGCTCTTCATTGGTGAAGACGATCGGGATGCGCGGCAGATACCCCAGTTTGATCGCCTGCGCCGTCATCGAATAGGCGCCCGAGATCACCGCCTGCGATGCGATCACGGTGGCGGCGGTCGCCAGAATGAGCATGGGCCAGAGCACCACGTGCGGAAGCATCATGAAAAATGGGTTTTTCACCGCCTCCGGATGTTCCAGGACCATGGCCCCCTGCCCGAAATAATTCAGCACCAGGGCCGGAAGAACGATGAACACCCAGGCGAGCTGGATGGGCCGGCGGCCGAAATGCCCCATGTCCGCATACAGCGCTTCACCGCCCGTGAGCACGAGGAACACCGCACCCAGCAGGACCAGCGCCAGTCCGGGATGCAGCGCGACCAGCTCGGCTCCGTAGGCCGGGTTCAGGGCTTTGAGCACCGAGGGGTGCTCCATGATTTTTTCCGCGCCGAACCCCCCGATCGCCAGGAACCAGACCAGCATCACCGGCCCGAAAAACCGGCCGACCCCCGCCGTGCCGAGGCGCTGCAGCATGAACAGTCCGACCAGGATGCCGGCCGTGACCGGCACTTCCCAGGGCCCGAACACCGGCGTGGCCACGCTCATGCCCTCGATCGCCGACAACACCGAGATGGCGGGCGTGATGACGCTGTCGCCATAGAACATCGAGGCACCGATGAGCCCGAGCGCGACCACCCCCCAATGCAGCTTCTCCTTGTGGCGGAACCTGCGCATCACCAGCGCCATCAGTGCCAGGATGCCGCCTTCGCCGTGGTTGTCGGCGCGCAGCACATAGAACACATACTTCAGGGACACCATCAGGATCAGCGCCCAGAAGATCAGGGAAAGAATGCCGTCGACATGCGCCGGGCTGTAGGTCACCCCGGATGAGCTGCCGAACGCGCTCTGGAACGCATACAACGGGCTGGTCCCGATGTCGCCGTACACGATGCCCAATGCCCCCAGGCTGAGCGCGACGGTCGGACTGCGATTCTCGGATTGCATGGAAGACAGGTTTCATACTGCGGATGCCGCGCATGGTAACCGGCATCCGCGGCCGCGGCGCGGGCGCGGATGGAGCCGGCGCCCCGCATCATGGCTGCGAAACGTGTTTGCTCGTATTGGTATTCTGGCGAAATCGTCCGAAACAATGCAGTTCACCCCATAATCTTTCCAAGGTTCCACCATTGGAAGCGCCGCAGTCAGGATTTCATGCGATGCCGGCGGCTGCGCCGGCCGGCACGCGTCACGCCCCGCATGGCGGCCTGGCGGCGCTGACCGTGGGCGCGCTCGGCATTGTCTATGGCGACATCGGAACCTCTCCCCTGTACGCCATGGACCAGATTTTTCTGGCCGCGGGGTCGCACGGGCGGGCCGACGTGCTGGGCGCGGCGTCGCTGGTGATCTGGGTCATCACCCTGATCGTATCGATCAAGTACGCCATGCTCGTGCTGCGGGCGCAGAACGGTGGCGAGGGTGGTGTGTTCGCCCTTTACGCGTTGTTGCACGAAGGGCGGGGACGCACCATCCGCACCTTGCTGTGGGCTTTGATCCTGGGTGCGGGTTTGCTGTTCGGCGATGGCATGATCACACCGGCCATCAGTGTGCTGTCGGCGGTGGAAGGTCTGCAGGTGGCCGCACCGGCGCTGGCGTCACTGGTGCTGCCGGTCACGCTCGCGCTCCTGCTGGCTTTGTTCGGCATCCAATGCAAGGGAACCGCGGGCATCGGACGGGTGTTCGGCCCGGTGATGTTCACATGGTTCGCGGCGCTGGCGCTGCTCGGCGCGTGGCAGGTGGCGCGACACCCCGCCATCCTGGCCGCGTTCGATCCGCGCTGGGGACTCGCCTTTCTCGCGCACGTGGGCTGGTTGCGCATCCTGTGGGTGCTGGGCGCACTCATGCTGGTGGTCACCGGTGGGGAGGCGATGTACGCGGATGTGGGTCACTTCGGCACCGTGCCGATCCGCATGAGCTGGTTTGGCCTGGTGTACCCCGCCCTGCTGTTGAATTACCTCGGGCAGGGCGCCTATCTGCTCGGCGGCGGAGCCGTCGTCGGTGGCAAGATCTTCTACAGCATCGTGCCGCAATCCATGGTGATCGGCATGGTGGTGCTCGCCACCGCCGCGACCGTGGTGGCCTCCCAGGCGTTGATCTCGGGGGCGTTCTCCCAGGTGTCGCAGGCGGTTCGGCTGGGTCTGTTTCCCCGCATCGGTATCCAGCACACCCATGCCACCCATGCCGGCCAGGTCTACGTGCCGGCGGTCAACTGGATGCTGCTGGGCGGGTGCGTGGCGCTGGTGGTGGCGTTCCGTACCAGCGCCGCGCTAGCGGCAGCGTACGGGCTCGAGGTGGCGGCGGTGATGTTGATCACATCGGTGGCGATGATTCCGGTGGCGCGGCAGGTCTGGGGCTGGAATCGCTGGTCGACCCACTTGGTCTGGAGCGGATTCAGCGCCTTGAACGCCGGTTTTCTACTCGCCAGCGCCACCAAGTTCGTGCATGGTGCATGGGTGCCGATGTCGGTGGGGTTGTTCGGTTTTTCCCTGATGGGAATCTGGCGCTGGGGGCGCAAGGCCACCGCGGCGGCGTACGCGTCCAAGTCGCGCATGCGCATGTCCGATGTCGTCGCGCTGCACCGGGCAAGCACGGTTTTCATCGAGCGCAACGCGCTGGTGATGTCGCCCACGCCGGTGCGGGCGCTCGACGACGGCGCCCCCGCGCTGGTGCACATGCTGTGGGAGCGCGGAGGTTTGCTGCCGCGCAATCTCATCCTGGTGGAGGTCGCGCACCGCGACGTGCCCTACATCCGTCATGACCGCTATCGCGTCACCGTGTTCGAACGCGATGGCGAACGCGGCAGCATCATCGCCGTCGAACTGAGCTTCGGGTTCATGGAAGATCCCAATGTCGAGGCGCTGCTCGCCGACCTTGCCAGGCACCGCGCCATCGATCTGCCCCCCGATCCACGTCAATGGGTGGTCTACGTGGCACACGAACACCTGCTCCCGGCGCGCAGCCTCGGCCCCCTCAGGCGTCTGCGTCTGGGTCTGTTCGGCCTGCTGCGCGCCTTGTCGCGCCCCGCCTACGACTACTACCGCCTCGGAGACAAGGTGCACCTCTCGGCCGAGATCCTGCCGGTGCGGGTCGGGTAGCGAACCCCGGCGCGCGCCCATCGGGGGTTGCGACAGCTAGAATTGGAAGTTGTCGAGCGGGTGAATGGGCGGATCAACATGGTCGACCTCAAGATCTCCCTGTCTGTGTCGTCTGATTTGAGACGCCTGCTCGAGGCATCCATCTCTCTCACCGCGCGGCCATGAACGACGCCATCCGCTATGCCCTCGAGCAATCGCTCGAGGGAATGGAAACGCTTGAAGTTCTGGCGCGCCCCGATGGAGCGAGCGACATCCTCTATCTGAATCCCGCCGCGCAGCGCACATTCCGCTACTTTGCCGCGGATTTTCGCGCTGCATTCGGCGGGCTCGACCCCACCGATCTGCCCGGCCGGCCGTTGCAGGCCATGCTGCCACCGGGGTCGCCGCTGCAGCAATACCTGCGTCAGCCCTCCGGCGTGGGAGCGTCAGTGCACGGGCGCATGGAGATCGGCACCTTCCTGTTCTCGGCGGTGATCAGCACCATCCGGACCGTGGAAGGCGAGCCCTGTGTCCTGCACCTGAGCCTGCGCAATATTTCCGCGCGCCGCGAGGCGGTCGAGCTCAACGAGCGCTTGAAGTCGACGCTCGACATGCTCGTGAAAACGGGTGCCGGGGTCGCGAAATCCATGCGTGACGTCGACACGGCCGTGGCTGAAGTCCACGACGTGGTGGTGGCCAACTCGCAGGCAGTGACGCGCCTGAAGGATCAGATCGATTCGATCGGTTCCCTGGTGTCGTCGATCCGCGAAATTGCGGAGCAGACCAACCTGCTGGCGCTGAACGCCGCCATCGAGGCGGCGCGCGCCGGGGAGTTGGGTCGCAGCTTTGCCGTGGTGGCCGACGAGGTGCGCAACCTCGCGCGCCACGTACGCGCCGCAACCAATGACATCGAGCAGCGGACCGAAGCCCTCACCGAGAATGTGCACGACATCGTCGGTACCAGCGCGGCCGGGCAAGCGGCCCTCGACCGCGTGACGGCGGTGTCGGCGGCGTTGAAGCGGCGTGTCGACGACATGCAGACGCAGTCGGCGCTGAAACTGCTCGAATCCGCCGAGGGCGATCACCGCAACACCGTCATCCGCTTGATGGCGGCCATCGAGGTCTCGCCTCCCGATCTTGCCCTCTCCGAGTTGCAGGACCACCATCAGTGCAGTTTCGGTCGCTGGTACGAAAGTGACGGGCAGGAACGCCTGGCCGGGATGCCCGCTTTCGCCGCCGTCGCCGGACCCCACGAGCGTCTGCACCAGACGGCGCGGGAGCTTCTGGAAGTGGCGGCTGCCGGCAACGGCGCGCGACGCAGCTCCCTGGCAACGCAATTGGTGGCGGATGAACAAGCGCTGTTGCAGGCGCTGCGTGGCCTGAACATGGCGCTGGCCGTAACGCGCTGATCGTTCGTTGGCGGGTCGCCGGAGGCGCCGCCGCCGCGCGGTGCACCTTGTCATTCCAATTGCGTAAACTGAACAGCAGTTTCGTGTTCCATTGCCAGCGCCGTGCGTCCCCGCCAACCACTCTCGATGAAATCAACCTTCCGGATCGTCTCCGCCGTTGCCTCCGCAGCTCTGATGCTGGGGGGCTGCGCCCATTTTGTTGCCGGGTCGGGGCCCATCACCAGCCGGATCACCGCCGCGCCTGCCTCGGCGTCGACGTCCTCCGGCATCGAACTCGTGAAAGTGAACTACGCCTTCGCGCAGGCACTGGAGCAGAAAGAGCACAAGCAGCAGTTTTCAGCGGTGTTCTCCGGCCCGGCACACCCCGACCACGTCGTCGGCCCTGGCGACGCCCTGGCCGTGTTCCTGTGGGAGTCACCGCCCGCGATGCTGTTCACGTCGCAAAGCGTGGTGGCTGCCGGCGCGAGCCTGAGCATGGGTGGCAACGGCATGATCAGCCTGCCGGTGCAGACGGTGGACAACGCCGGAGACATCGTCGTGCCTTTCGCCGGAAACATTCATGCCGCCGGCCTCTCGCTGCAGCAGATCGAGCAGGCCATCGTATCGAGGCTGTCCGGACTGGCCAACCATCCCCAGGTCATCGTTGCGCTGGCGAGCAACAACACCCAGAACGTGACCGTCGTCGGCAACGTGCCGCACAGCATGGAGGTGCCACTGACGCCCGGGGGCGTGCGGCTGCTGCGCGCCATCGCCCTGGCCGGCGGCGTGACCCAGCCGGTCGAGAAAGTCTCGATCCAGCTCTCGCGTGACGGCCACACGATGACCATGCCGCTGCAGTCGGTCCTGCGCGATCCGGCGCAGAACATTCCGCTGCGTGCCGGCGACGTCGTCACGGCGCTGTACCAGCCCTCGAGCTTCACCGTACTGGGCGCCACCGGCAAGAACAGCGAGATCAACTTCGAGGCCAGCGGCATCAGCCTGGCCCAGGCGATTGCGCGCGCGGGTGGCCTCGACGACAACCGTGCGAACCCTTCCGGCGTTTTCCTGTTCCGCTTCACCACTCCCGACAGCCTGCCCGGCGTGCATGACGCACATCTGGTCAACGGCCGCGTGCCCACCATTTTCGAGTTCGACCTGCGCGACCCATCGGCGTTCTTCGCCGCCCAGACCTTCCCCATGCATGACCACGATCTGCTCTACGTCTCCGACGCGCCAGCGGCCGACCTGCAGAAGGTGCTCAATGTGGTCGGCTCGATCGTCTATCCCTTCCAGACCCTCAACAGCATGGGTGTCATCAAGTCCGCGCGCGCGGCCTGTATGACGCCTCAGGAGGTCGCCGCTAGCTCGGCTTCGAGGGCGTGGGGGCCGACGCGCGCTCCGTCCTCGGCAGCGACGCTCGGCGCCAGCGCCGCCAGGCGCTGGCGCAGCCCCGTGTCGTCGAGCAGGGTGACGATCTCGGTGGCGATGGCGCGCGCGCTGTAGCTGCGCATTGGCAGCACGCGGGCCAGTCCCCGGCGCTCGGCGCGGCGGGCGTTGTCGTGCTGGTCCCAGTCGGACGGCACCAGCAGCGACGGCACCCCCTCGCGCAAGGTCCAGCCGATGGTGCCGATGCCTCCTGAATGCACCACCGCCTCGGCCAGTCCGAACACGCGCGAATAGGGCAGATACCCCGTGAGTCGGATGTCGCGCCCGACGTCGAGTCCCTCGCGCGCCTTCTGCCCGGCGACAATGATCGCCCGGCGGCCGAGATACCGGGCGGCCGCGATGCTCTCCTCGAAAAACCGTCCCGGGCTGGTACGCCGTCCGCCGCCGGCCGTGAACACCAGCGGCGCCGGCCCCGATCGGGCGAAGTCGCGCAGCGACGCCGCCAGCGCGTCGTCGCCGAGGAAGCGCGGTTCATACCAGCCGAATCCGGTCAGGAGGGTGTTTGCCGGCCAGTCGGACTGCGCGTCGAGCAGCGCGGGCGAAGTGGCCAGCAGGTTCAGGCGCTCGGAGTACATGCCCTCGAAGCGCGGATGCGCGCGCCCTCCCACGCCGAGCTGCCGCTGCAGGCGCAACTGCGGCCGCATCAGCAGCCGCGTGGTCGCTCGCGCCAGATCGAGATAGGGCGTTTGCGGAAGGCCCATGCGACTGGTGGCGCGCTGCATGCGCTCGACCAGCGGCCACAACGGCGGGTCGTGCCGCGAGGGAATCGCCAGCGGCGAGGCGGCGCAGAAAACCCAGGGCTTGCCCGCCAGCCGCCGCACGATGGAGCCGGCGTAGGCGAGCTGGTTGCCCAGCAGCAGATCGGCGTCCGCCGCCAGTGGCTGCAGGCGCTTCACCTCGGCCGCCAGTCCCTCGGGGGCCAGGGTCGCGTCGAGCCCGGCGCGCCAGCCCGTGGCGGCATCGGCGGCGTCCCCCACGTCATCGCCGCCCTGGGCATGCAGCGGCAGGGCGAGGTCGGCGCAGGCCGCCGCGTGGTGGGCCTCGGCTGCCACATCCACTGCGTGGCCACGGCGACGCAGTTCCGCGCCGATCGCCAGCAGCGGAAAAATGTCACCGTATCCGCCACGCGCGACGATTAATATCTTGCTCATGTTCAAAGAGAACCGAATTCCGTGCCGCCTCGGGGACGGCGTAATCCCGACTCCCTCACTGACATCTTACGGGTCGGGGCGCTCTCGCCCCCGCAACCCCACGCGCCGGAGGCGGTCGTGAGCCACAGCCTCGCAGACGTGCTCGAGGCCCAGGTCTACAACCGCATTGCCGACGTGCCCGCGGAGCACTGGGATCGGCTCGCCGCGCGTGGCTCGGTCGGCCTCACGCGGGCGTTCTGGTCGATCATGGAGGCGTCGCGGATCAACGACTTCGATTTTCGCTATGCGGTGGTCGTTGACGCAGCCGGCCGCGCGGTCGCCCTGGCCGGCTTCTACAGCGTCACCACCGACATCGCCATTTTCGCACCGGCGCCGCTGCGCGCCGTGCTCGGCGTGGTGCGCCGCGTGCTGCCGAACTTTTTCAAGCTGCGCATGATCGAGTGTGGCACCCCGATCACCATCACCAGCCCCCCCTTCGTGCATGACGAGACCGTCGACACCGGCGCGGTCATCGCCGCCCTCGACCGCGTGCTGCGGCGCACGGCGCGCGCGGAAGGCCAGTTCCTCATCGTCGTCCGCGACTTCGAACCCGAAGCCCAGCACCTGCGCGACCACTTCGAACGCCGCGGCTACCACTGGATCGACAGCCTGCCCAACACCTACCTCGACGTGCGCTGGACGACCCACGCGCAATACCTGGCCTCGATGCGCAGCTACTACCGCAGCAAGCTCGTCAAGCATCACAAGCGCAATGTCGATGCCGGTGTGCGGCATACCCTGGTCGACGACTTCGCCGACCTCGCCGACACCCTGTGCGCGCAATGGATGGTCGTGCACGAAAACGCCAGCGAGTTCCAGCGCGAGGTTCTGACCCCGGATTTCTACCGCCGCCTCTCCCGCGACATGGGGCCGCTATCCAAGGCACTGCTGTTTTATCGCGGTGAAGCCTTGATCGGCCACGCCCTGCTGCTGCGCGACGGCGACATGCTGCGCTGGCTCTACGTCGGTCGCGAACTGGCCGGCAACGACAACCTCTACCTCTACGTCGCCCAGACCGTCGTGCGCACCGCCATCGAGCTTGGCGCGCGCCAGCTCGAGATGGGCCTGACCACCTATGCCATCAAACAGGACCTCGGCGCCGACGTGGTGCCGATTCACATTGCCCTGCGCGCCAACTGGGGCCTGATCAATCCATTCGTGGGTCTCGGCTACAAGGTGCTCAACAGCGTGCCGGCGCCGGCACCGCGCCAGGTCTTCAAATCGGCAGGGGAGCGGTGATGGTGTTGCGCGAACCGGTGCTGGTCACCGGCGCGACCGGATTCATCGGCGCGCATCTGGCCCGCCGCCTGCTCGCGCAGGGACTCTCGCTGCGGCTGTTCGTGCGCGACCCGGCGCGGCTGGCGCCAGTGCTGCGCGCCGGTGCCGACATCGTGCCGGGTGATCTCGCCGACGGCGCCTCCCTGCTCGCCGCGCTGCGCGGCGTCGGCACCGTGTTTCACTGCGCCGCCAATGTGTCGACCTGGGACCGCCGCGACGCCTATCAGGCCGCCAACGTCGACGGCGTGCGCAATCTGCTCGGCGCCATCGAGGCGGTTGGCGCCGCGCCACGTCTGGTCCATCTCTCCAGCGTCGACGTCTATGGCTTTCCGGCCGCTCCGGTGGACGAGTCCCATCCCGCCGACGGCGGCCGATTCGGCTACGGCCGCAGCAAGGCGCTTGGCGAATGCGTCGTGCGCCGCGAGTCCGCCCGCCTCGGCCTCGACACCGCCATCCTGCGCCCCTGCAACGTCATGGGTCCGGGCAGCCCTTTCGTTCACCGCATCGGCGACGAACTGCGCGCGGGGCTCATGCTCACCATCGACGGCGGCAGCGCCGACTGCGGTTTCCTCGATGTCGACAACCTCGTCGACATCATGCTCTGGGCCGCCACCTCGCCGCAGGCGGTGGGCGGTGTCTTTAACGTGCGTGACCCCGGCACGGTGACCTGGCGGCAATTCATCGCCGACCTGCGCGCCGGCATCGGCGGACGCGGCATGGTTGTGAACCTGCCGCTGCGGCTTGCCGACTTCGCCGCCATGGTGGTGCAGTCGCCCCACGCACTGCTCGGCCTCCCGGGCGAACCCTTGTTGCATCGTCTGATCGTGCGCATTTTCGGCGACAGCTGTGGTCACGCCATCGACCGTCTCGAAGCCGCCGGCGCACCCCTCGGAGGCGTGGGCTACGCCGAGTCGATGCGCCGCGCCATCGCCGGGTACCAGGCCCAGAGCGGCCAATGATTTCTGCCCCCCCGACGCCCGCGCGCCGTCATGCCGTGTTTCTGCAGGGCATGCCGTCGCCATTCTTTCCGCGCATCGCCGACGCACTGCGCGCCCAGGGCTGGCGCACCACCCGCATCGACTTGTGCATCGGCGACCGCCTGTTCTGGCGCGGTGGCGAGCGCGTCGCCTACCGTGGCAGTCTCGCCCGCTGGCCGGCCTTCATCGACGACTTCTTCGCCACCGAGGGCGTTACCGACCTGCTGCTGCTCGGCGAGCAGCGCCGCTACCACCGCGAGGCGGTGGGGCTGGCGCGCGCGCGTGGCATCCGCGTCACCGTCACCGACTTCGGCTACCTGCGCCCCGACTGGGTCACCTTCGAACCCGATGGCATGAGCGGTGGCTCGCGCTTTCCGCGCGACCCCGCCGCCATCCGCGCGCTCGCACCGCGCTGCCCCGCGCCCGACTGGAGGCGGCGTTACACCGACAACCCCGTGCGCATGGCCCGGGCCGACCTCGTCTACAACCTCGCCAACCTGCTGCTGGGCTGGCTCTATCCGCGCTACATCCGCAGTGACATGCGGCCGCCGACCCTCATCTACACCCCGGCCAGTGCCCTGCGTTTGTGGAGCAACGCACGCCTGCGCGACCGCTCGGACGCCTTCGTGGACGACCTTGTTGCTTCCGGGCGGCGTTACTACGCCTTTCCGCTGCAGCTCGACTTCGACTTCCAGATCGTGGCCTATTCGCGGTTTTCCAGCATCGAGGAATCCATCGACCTGGTGGTCGCCTCGTTTGCGCGTCACGCGCCGGCGGACGCCCACCTGGTGCTCAAGGAGCACCCGTGGGATCCCGCCCTGCACGACTGGGCCTACTCCATGCGGGCGCGTGCCCGCGAGCACGGCGTCGCCGACCGCGTGCATTACCTGCGCGGCGGCAACCTCGATGCACTGATCCGCGCCAGCGCCGGTGTCGTCACCGTCAACAGCACCAGCGGCCTGCGTGCCCTGCACCTCGGGCGCCCGGTGCAGGTGCTGGGGGAGGCGGTTTACGACGTGCCCGGCCTGACCTTCGACGGCGGGCTCGACGCGTTCTGGACCGAGGCCGTGCCGCCCGATGCCCATCTGTTGGCCGACTACATCCGCGCGCTCGCCGGCACCGTGCAGATCCGCGGCGCCTTTTTCGACGATGCCGGGCTTGACGCGGCGGTGGCGGAGGCCGTGCACCGGCTGCTGCACGGCCGCGTGGGCATGCCCATCGACGGGGATCCGGGGCCGGCGGATCAGGCAAGCGCCTTGGCCACCAGCGAACCCACACCCGCGACCGGCCCGCCGAGCCTCTGACATGCGGTGGACGTACCCGACAGCGTCGCGTTGAACACCCCAGGATGCAGGTCATGTGCCGCACCGGGGCTGTTGCAGCGCCCTCGATAAAATGCGCGCTACATGACGAATACCGACCCCGTATCAGTGCCTCGACGTCGCAATGGTGCCGCCGCCTTTGGCAGTTTCCTCGCCGCGCGACGCAACCTGCTGGCCGTGTGGGATGACAAGGCATTTCGCGCCGCCACGTTCGAGTTCAGGCTGTTGCGCCAGGATTACTTTGTCTGCAACTCGTCCGACACCGTGCGCCGCGTGTTCCTGGATGAGCACGCCAACTACGACCGCAAGAGTCCGCAAATGCGCCACGCGCTGGCGCCGCTGCTTGGTGACGGACTGTTCGTCAGCGACGGCGCGCTGTGGGAGCAGCGCCGCGCCCACTGCACGCCGGCGTTCGATGCCCAGTTGCTGCCAGGGTTCGCCGCCGTCATGGCCGAGTCCGCCCAGGAACTCGCCGCGCGCTGGTCGGCTCTTCCCCCGGATATCGAAGTGGACATGCTCGGCGAGATGGGGCGCCTCACCGCGCGCATCATCGGCCGCAGTCTCTTCGGTGACGACACTTCCGAAGCCGAGGCCGCGCAAGTGGTCGAAGGCTTCGCATGTTTCCAGCGCGCCGCCGAGCAGCTCGGCGTTGCCGAATCCGTCGGCATGCCGGGCCTGGGGCGGTTGCGCAACCCCTGGAGCGCCCGCGCCGCGCAGCGCGCGATGGCACGGGTGCACGAAGTGATCGATCGCGTCATCGCGCGCCATCGCATCCGCGATGGAGGCACGCCCACGCTGCTGTCCCTGCTCATCGACGGCGAGGCACCACGCCCGGGCGCCGCGCGGCGCTGCCCGCTGCATCCGCAAGCTGCGCGCAACGAGGCCATCGTGATGTTCATGGCCGGGCATGAGACCACCGCCAACTCGCTGGCATGGGCCTGGTACCTGCTGGATCATGCGCCGCACGTCGCCGCGCGGCTGCACGCCGAGCTCGACGGCGTGCTCGGTGGCCGCCCACCCACCTACGACGACGTGGCGCGCCTGCCTTACGCGCGTGCGGTCTTCGAGGAAACCATGCGGCTGTACCCACCAGTGCCCGTGCTCAGCCGCCAGGCCCGCGCGAGCGACGCCATCCGCGGCAAGCCCATCGCGCCCGACACCATCATGCTGGTGGTACCGTGGCTGCTGCATCGTCACGAACTGTATTGGGAGCGCCCGAACAGCTTCGAGCCGGAACGCTTTCTCGAGCCCGCGCCGCGGCCTGACAAATTCATTTACCTGCCGTTCAGCGTGGGCCGCCGCGTCTGTCTCGGACAGCGCTTCGGCCTGACCGAGGGCGTGCTTTGCCTGGCGACGCTGGCGCAGCGTTTTCGCCCGCGGCTGCGCCCTGGCCACCAGGTCGACATCGAATGTCGCCTCACGCTGCGCCCGCGGGGCGGCCTGCCCATGCGCATGGAGCCGCGGCATTGAATCAGCCGCTGCGCCCCCTGCAACGCCTGCGCCTTGCCGCGATCCTGCTGCTGCGCTACCTGCCGCTGCGCTGGGTTTCGGCCATCGGCGCGTGGCTGGGGGAGCGCAACGCGCGTCGAGGCATGGCCGAACGGCGTCTCTGGGTCGACCGTCTGCACCGCAATTTCGCGCAACTGGCCGGCATGACCGACCCCCACCAACGCGAGCGCGCCATCATCGCGCACCGCCGTGCGCTCGGCAGAACCCATGTCGAGTTCAGCGTGCTGCAGCGGCTCGTGGCGGCCGGGCGCGTCGAGCTGCAGGGGCTGGAACATCTGCAGGGGATACCGAGGCCCGTGATCGTGGCGAGTGCGCACGTGGCCAATTGGGAGCTTCTCATGCATGTGATGCAGCGCATCGGTGGCGCCGGGGTGGTGCTGTTCGCTCCTCCCGCCGACGCCGTGGAGCGCACCGTGGCCGCGCATGCGCGGCGCATGTGGAAAGGGGACAACGTGTTCGTCCCGGCAACGTCGCCGCTGGCGGCGCGGCAGCTCGTGGCGGGACTGCGCGACGGGCGCAACCTGCTCCTGTTCGTCGACGAGGGGGTGGATGGCTATATTCGCGCCCCGCGTCTTGGCCGTCAGGTGCCACTGCAGGGCAATCTGCGGATGGGGACGCGCCTGGCGGCGCGCCATGGCTGGCCCATCGTGCCGGCGCACGTGCAGCCTGCAGGGCCTTCCCGCTACCGCATCGTCATCGAGGCGTCGCTGTGCGCGGGCGAGGGTGACGTGGATCAGCGCACCGAACAGCTGGCCGAGCAACTCGACGCCACGCTCGCGCGCTGGGTGCTGGCCGACCTCGAGCACTGGTACTGGCTGGGCCAGTATGAACAAGGGCGCGAGTCACCGCGCTGACGGCGGATCGGAACAGCACCCCTGTCCGCGTCCAGGATCAGCCTGAAACGCTACCCATGATCGGCTGAAATACGCACCACGCCATCCTGGGCGCAGAAGCCACGGCACACCGCTGAGCAGATGCCCCCGCATCCCTGCACGGCGATGCGGGCGCGATTGCGCCAGTCCAGGGACTCGGGCGGATGCGTGAGCAGGTCACCGGGCGCACCCCTGGCGCCTGAAAATGCGTTGCTGGCCCTCTGGCGCGTTGAACGTCTCAGCCTGCCGAGCTTCTGAATGCTGCCAAGCGACGCTTGGCAGACTGGACTTGCGCAGGCGACGGGTTCTCCTTGCGGGATCATCGCGTTGACGTCCAAAACCGCCCAAGTCGTCGCGCCGGAGGAGAGCGGGTGGCCAGCCGCCATAGCGGCCACCGGCCCCCCTACACCTGCCTCCACGACCGCAGCACCGCCATGCCGATGTCGGCCAGGGCCGCGGCGCGTTCGCGCGTGGCGGCTTCCACGTACACCCGCAGTTCGGGCGCATTGCCCGAAGGGCGCAGGTGCACGATGTCACCGCCCTGAAACCCGATGCGCACGCCGTCCGTGAAATCCATGCTGGCCGGCTCGCCGCACTGGGCACCGAACAGCGCACGCGCAGCATCCAGGCCGCCTTCGCCGCGCAGTGGCGCGAGCCGCGCCTCGCTGAGGGCCGTGGGCATGTCCTGCAGCCGCTCACTCAAGGTGTAGCGCGGCGGCAGCGTTTCCTGCAGTGCGGACAAGGTCATGCCTGCTTCGCGCGCCGCGACCAGGGCGCAGAGCATGGGAAGCACGGCGTCGCGCGTGGGCAGCGCGGCCAGGGTGCGGCCCAGCCGCACCACGTCGGTCGCCAGCAAAAAGCCACCGTTGGCCTCGAACCCCACCACCGGGGCATGCCGCGCCGCCACTGCATCGTCCATGGCCGCCACCACGTAGGGCGAGCCGATGCGGGTGCGCCGCACGTCGGCGGCGAATCCTGCCAGGTCCAGCGCCGTGTTGCTGCTCACCGGCGTGACCACCGTCTGCGCCCCCAGAAAACGTGCCGCCACGATGCCCAGCACGTCGCCACGCAGCCAGGCGCCGCCCTCGTCGGCCAGCAAGGGGCGATCGGAATCGCCATCGGTGGACAGCAGGGCATCGAACCCGTGCCCGGCGGCCCACTGCCGCGCCAGCGCGGCGTCTTCGGGGCGTACCGCCTCGGTGTCCACCGGCACGAAGCGCCCGGATCTTCCCAGCGCCAGCACCTCGGCCCCCAGCGCCTGCAGCAGACGCACCAGAATGTCGCGACCCACCGCCGAATGCTGATAAACACCCAGGCGCATGCCGCGCAGCGCCGCGGCGCCAAGGAAGTCGACGTAGCGCGCGATGTACGCGTCCGCCACGTCGGCCGCCGCGGGCAAGGCTGCCGGCTCACGCAGTGCACCGGCGGCATCGAACCGCGCCTCGTCCACCGCCACCGCCAGCGGCAACATCGCGGCTTCATCGCGTTTCAGGAACTCGCCGCGGGCGCGGTTGAACTTGATGCCGTTGCGGTCGTCGGGAATATGGCTGCCGGTCACCATCATCGACGGCACCCCCTGGCCGTAGGCCCACAGGCACAGCGCCGGGGTGGGCACCTCGCCGCAAAACACCACCTCGCCGCCGGCGTCGCGCACCGCCTGGGCGCAGGCGCGCAATATGCGCGGCGTGCTGGGGCGCAAGTCCCCGGCCAGCGCCACCCTGGTTCCCGCCGCGAACTCGCCACACTGCGTCAGGTGGGCGAGAAAGCCCTTCGTATACGCATAGCAGACGCGGTCGGTCATGGCCGTGACCAGTCCGCGCGCGCCACTGGTGCCAAAGGCCACACCCGAGGCGGCCATCCAGTCGGCAATGGTCGGCGCCGCCGCGTTGCCTGCCAGCCCGGAACGTTCCATCATGTCATCACTCCTTGCAAGTGTTCAGCGCACGCCAATGAAGCGGCGCAGAAAAAATCGATAAATTCCCTGCCACCAGCGCTGCGCGCCGCCGCGGCGCACCTTCCACGCCTGCAGCGCGTCCAGCGCGTCTTCAGGGCTTACCGGACCGTGGTCACCCAGGTAGGTGGGGTACAGAATCAGTGCCGCCGCCACCAGTGCGTCAAGCGGCAGCCGCCGCTGCCGCCGCGGATGCGGCAGCATGTCGGTGGTCAGTCCCCAACCGGCATAAAACGGCTGCCCATGGCAGGTGACGGCCTTGCCCCGGATCAGCGCTTCAAACCCCGCCAGCGAGGTCAGCACATGCACCGCGTCCACCGCATCGAGCAGTGCGCCCATGTCGGCATCCACCACGATCTCGTCGCACCAGTCGCGCGCCGTGTGCTCGCGGTCTCCCGACGCGCGCAGCCGCGCCGCCACGTCCGGATGCGGCTTGTACACCAGCCACGCGTCCGGGCACGCCGCCCGCGCCGCCTGCAGCAACGCCAGATTGGTGCGGATGCCGGGGGCCCCATAGGCCAGCGACGCGTCGCTCTCCACCTGCCCCGGCACCAGCACCACCCGTCGCGCCGCATCCGGGCGCACCCAGCGCGTGGCGCCGACGTTGTACTTGGTCACGCCCGCCGCCACCACGCGCTGGCGCAGCGCCGCGGCGCGTGCCAGCAAGGCGGGTGGAAACTCCGCATGCGCCAGCAGGGTTTCCAGGTCGGAAGGGCGCGTGGCGTCGTAATAAAGGCCACTGCGATCCACCACCCACGACAGCGGCCGCGTCAGCTCGGCGCCCAGCCCCACCGAGCGCAGGAAACCGTCTTCCAGGCGCAGCACCGTGACGTCGCGCGGCACCCCCTCAGGCACCGGCGCCATGCCCCACAGCAGCAGGCCCGCGTCCCCCGGCAGCGCGGAGCCGCGCGGAACGAAATGCACCACCTGGCCGGGAAAGCAACGCCTTACAAAACGCCATTTCCAGCGCGGAAACCCCAGCGCGGTCAGCGAACCGCTCTGCGTCTGCGGCACCCAGGTCATGCGCCGCGCCCGAGGATGGAAGCCAGGAACTCCTCGACGATGGCGAAATGTTCGTCCCAGGTCGGCGCATGAAAGCCGCGCATGCGCGCCAGTTGCGCCTTCCGCTCCGGGCTGTCGCCACGCGCATACGCCTGCACCACGCGCGCCCAGCTGGGTCCGTCGATGGGGTCGAGATAGGTCGGAACCCTGCCCGCCACCTCGTGAAACACCGGCAGGTCGCTGGCGATTACCGGCACCCCGTGCGCCAGCGCCTCCACCAGTGGCATGCCGTAGCCCTCGACGAACGAAGGAAACAGCAGCGCCCGCGCGTGTCGCAGCCAGGTCGACAGCTGGGTGTCACTGCAGTCGCTGACCTCGATCACGTAGCCGCGCAGCGCGGCGCAGCGCTCGAGCATGTCGATCACCTGCTCGCACTCCCAGCCGCGCTGACCAATGATCACCAGCTTGGGCACCGCGGGCTCGCCGCGCTCGATCATCTGCCGCCAGACGTGCAGCAGCAGCAAGTGGTTTTTGCGCGCCTCCACGGTGCCGAGCATGACGAAATAAGGCCCATCGCGTGGCGACGGTGCATCAACCTCGGGCAGTTCCACCGTGCCGATCGGTGCCACCACCGTGGGCGGCACCGGCAGACCATGCGCCGCCGCCCAGCTTCGCAAGTCCGCGGCGGTCGACCTGGAGTTGCAGATCAGACCCACCCCCGTCTGCAGCATGGTGCGCAGGCGGTGCACATGTTTTTCGGCTTCGCCGGGGCGGCAGTACTCTGGATGGGTGATGGGAATGAGGTCGTGCAAAAAATACAGCGGACGCAGGCCATGGGCGCGCACGCGCTTGCCGTAATCCGGGGTGTCGAGACCGCTGTGGCCGGTATTGAACAACAGCGCATGCGCCGGCAGACCCCAGCGCAGCGCATAGCTCGGCCCCACCGTGGCGCGGATCGTGGCCGCCGGTTGCGCGCTTTCACCCAGCAGGGCGGCGAACATGCGCGCCGAATCGGGACCGAGCGGCACCCAGCGGCCCCAGTGGCGCACCAAGGCCTCGGCACGGGACCTGAAGTGGTCGATATAAGCCAGGCTGACGCGGTCGACGCCAGTGGGGCGCTTGCCTTCGAGCTGCCGGGCCGCGAGGCGGGTGACGTCGATCAGGTGCAAGGCAGTTCAGCGCCGCGCGCCTGCGAACGCGTGCGCATGGTTGACTGCATGCCAGGCCCCAGCCGTTCGGCAGCAAGGTGGGAATGCAGGAACACGCGCATGAAAATCGACGAATCGGACCATGGAAGGGTAATGCAGCAGTCGTTCGATGCCTGGGTGCGGCCGGGCCGGGCCATGCCCGCAGGCCCGGTGCACGCGTCATCAAATGATAAGCGCTGGCGTGACGGCGGGGAGGGCGTCGCCCGCGATCCCGAGAACCTCCGGTGCCGCCACACGAATGCCCAGCCCCGGGGGGATGGGCTGGGCATGGTCGGGCTTTGGGTTGCTCCTAATCCCGTGGGGTGTCGGTCTTCTGCGTCAGGTGTCGCGAGGCCAGCCACCGCCCGAGACGCGATGCCTGCATCGCGTGGCGGAACGCGAGCAGGTCGGCGTTTTGCTCGCGCAAGGCAGTCATGTCGCGCGCAACCCCTGCGCTACGCTCCTCCGCAGTGCGCAGTTGCCGTTCAAGACGGTCAAGTTCGGCGCGCTGCCGGGTGTTGGCGGCCTCGCGCTCAGCGCGGTGGGCTTGTTCGATCATCGCCCTCATGCTCAGCATGGCTTGCTCCATCGTCTGTGCATGGCTTTCCAACGCCCGCAGCGAATGCGCCGCCATCTCGGCTTGATTGCGCTTGAGAGCATCCAGGCCGGCATCAACGGCAGGACCAAGCGCCATGGTCTGCGCATGCCATGCCTGCATGTGCGCCGTTTGCGCGTCGATGCGGGCGCCGACTTCAACCTTGGCCTCCTGCTGCTGCGCCTGCAGCGCCACAAGGCGCTCGTCGAGCTGGTTGGTGGCAGCGGCGGTCTCGCCGGCCTGCGCCGCGCGCCATGCCTCGAGCGCGGTGCCGAGCGTCTGCATCTGGGTGTTGAAACGCTCGACGCCGACATCGAACCTGCCGCCCAGCGTCTCCTGCATTTGTCCGATCTGGTGCTGCGTTCCAGTGGCGCTTGCGGCAACGTGCTCGGTCACCTGTTGCAGCGCCGCTGCCTGCTGCAGCGCGCGCTCGTCGAGACGTCGGCCGAGATCGTCCATGTGCTGTTCGGCATGCAGCAACTGCTGCGCCATGCCTGCCACCTGCGCCTGGGCATCGGCAAGGCGTGCTCGCAGCTCGTCGACCAGACGCTCGGCGTCGGCACGCATCTCACGGGCTTGGGCTTGGGCGAGCTCGATGTGCTGCTGTGCGAGTTGAACCTGCGACTGCGCCAGCGTCGTGGTTGCCTGCGTGGCCACCGCAAGATGCTCGTAGCGCTGCTCGGCCTGGGCCGCGCGTGCATCCAGCGCGGCCGCGCGGGCGCGCTCGGCATCGAGCTCGGCGCGCGTGGCCGCGACCTTGTCGTTTTCAGCGCGCAAGGCTTCGTCCACGGCATGCACCTGCGCCTCCAGCGCAGCGGCATGTTGTTCAGCGGCCTGCTCTTCGGCGCGCGCGGCTTTCAGCGCATCGGCGTAGCGCAACGCCGCGCTGCGCGCGCGCATGCCCTGCTCGACCAGTGCCCCGGTGTGCGGCGGGCTGACGAGCGCCTGCGCCGCGCGCTGTCGCTCCGTGGCACGCTCGATGGCAGCAACCTCGGAGCCGGCATCGATGAACAACTGCCGCACCTGCGCCTCGATGTCCTCGAAGAAGGCATCATCCGCCGGGCCAAGCACGCTGTGGGGGACTGAGCAGCCGGAAAGGTCCACGCCGTCGATGCCCAGCGCGCGCAGGCGTTCCATCGCGCTTTCCAGGGCCGCGGGGTCGGCGCTCAGGGCATCGATGGAAAGATTGCAGTCTGCCTGGTCGAAGTTGTTCAGCTGGCTGTACAGCCACAACGCATAAAACGCAAGGTAGCGACCCTTGGCATCGATCGGGAAGCGCAACAGGCGGGTGTATTCCTCGTCGAAGGTGGCGCGACGCTCGCGGCGAAGCCCGATCAGGTCGGCAACCTTCTGCAGCGCGGCAGGCAGCGCATCCGCTTGCAGAATGGCCAAGCTGGCGGTGTCGAAATAGTTGTTGATCTGGTACGACCACCACTGGTCCCGCGGGTTGCGCCACAGGTGGACATGCACGCCGCCGTGTTCGCGGCGAATCTGTGGCACGCGGCCGAAGGAGCGGCAGCACTGCAGCATCGGGCGGTGCGGTGCCAGTTCGATCAGGGCGCGCGTGTAGGCATGGAAGGCGGGGCAGCCTTCGGTTTCGAAAAAGCTGTCGAAACTGATGCATTTCTGGAACAGCGGCGCGACGTGTTCGCGCAGCGAATGCACCTCGGCAAAGTAGGGGCGGTCGAGCAGGGGGTGGCGCAGTGAAGCAGCGGCGCGCTGGTCGAACGCGAGCAGCCCATCCGGGTTGGACTGCAGCCAGATGGTTGCCTCGTGGTAGGGCTCCTGATAGCACCAGTAGGGGTGCGTCGCGTGCCGGAAACGGTCAAAAATCCAGGTGCTGCCTGAGCGGTACAGCGAATGCACAAAAATGGGTTGCTGTTGCAAATCAATTGTTCCTTGGTCTCGTACGCTCATGAATCAGGCGTTTGAACGGTGTTGCGCTGAAAACAAGCTTCTGCTTGCGAAGCGTGCCCGCGTTCGTCGGTGATGTCAAGGTTGAGCACCGCTGCCTGGAAGGCGCCAGGTTGAAACTTCCGCTTTCGGCAGCGTGGCTGAACACCCGCGTCGCGCGTGTTCAGCAAAAGCAGCGACCCGCTCGCGGACGCAGTCAGACGCGCGAGCAGCTGGATGGCACCGCTTGGATGGCGATGGAGGGGAATTAAAGAATTACCGCAACACTTGATCGTGACGCGGCATGGTATTGGCGTACGTCGCCCTTCATGGTACGAAACAAGACCAGGCTTGCTGCAAGCCGTCACGCTGCCGTCGATTGCATGCCAGGCACGCCCAGGTCTTTTCTGGCTCATTGTCATCGACGCCGATATCCCGCAAACCAGCCTGGATGCCCTGAACAAAGCGGTATGCGCGTTCTCCTTCATCCATCTGGTGCGTGTCGATCCTGCTGCTTTTTCTGGCATGGTGCAGGGAGGTTTTTCCTGGATCTGGAATGCATGCCGCGATTATGTCCTCACGCAGGGCATTGTCGAAGACGTATCGAAGTTCGTGATCACGTCCATCATCGACGATGACGATGCGTGGCGAGGCAGCGTGGTTCGCCGCGTGGACGCGCATGTTGTGTCGAAATCGGATGAGCTTCAGCGACAATCGACCGATTACAGGCGTGGATACCTGGTGCGGCATACGACGGGACTGTTGATGACGTTCCGGCATGGTCTTATCTTCGATCAGGATTTGCGACGCCTGCAGCCGATCGAGTATCTCGCGCACAGCATGATTTCAGAATTGATGTCGATCGCCTCATCGACTTATCTTCCAGTTCGGAGCCGGCGCTGAGTGGAGACCGCCCTGCGGTTGATATTGACAAGTATTCCGTGCTGGACCTTCAATTTCAGATCAGCGCATTGCGACATCAAATCGAGAGGCTTGGCGAGGTGCTGCGCAACATGTCCGACATTGACGCACATGCCGATCGCCGGCGCGCCGTCATGCATGTTGCCGAACAAAAACTGGAAACCACGCTTCAGCTTTATCAAGCCTTGACCGAAGCCTGATGCTGCATGCCGGTGTGGTGATGCAGATCGATTGGAGCGCCTGGTTTCACGGTGGCGTGGGAGATGCATCGTCCGCATGTCGCATGCGTCGTGTCGGGCGCGCGGCGACGCGCAGCAGAAATTCCCGCCACTGCGGCGCGATGCGCTCCGGGACATAGAGCGTGCTTTGCGCCGCACCGCGCGCGCGCAGCTGTTCACGGCGTGCCTCGGCGCCGTCCGCGTAGATCAGGTCATGCACCGTGGAGACGAGGCTCGCGGTGTCGTAGGGGTCGAAGTAGGCTGTTGCATCGCCGTAGACTTCGTGGTGCACGTCAATGGCCGATGCCGCCACCACGCCCCCGCAACGCATGGCCTCGACGCCGGCGAAGTCGAAACCCTCGCCGACGCTGGGGCACACCGTGAGTGTCGCCTGACGGTACAGAATGCGCAGGTCCTCGGCTGGCACGCTGTGCAGCATGAACAGCCCCCCCTGCTCGATGCCCTGCAGGCAGGCATTGAGCGTGTCCTGATAGTCCCAGCCGATGTGACCGACGATGACCAGCTTCAACTCTGGATCGACGCTGTCGCGCAGCGCCTGCCAGGCTTCAAGCAGCCGCAGGTGATTCTTGCGCGGCTCCAGGGTCGACACCATCAGCAGGAAGCGCGTGCCGGGTGCGAACGTCGTCGCATAGAAGCTGGTTTTTTCTTCCTCGGAGCCGAAGCGCCTGGACAGCATCCAGGTTTTCTTGCCGGTTTTCGGACTGAACTCGCCATGCTGGTGCCGGCGCACGATGCCGGGGATGCGCCCCGGTTGTGCTTCGGTCGGCCGGTAGTGATCGGGCAGCATGTTGTGGATGGTCACCGCGCGCTCGGCCGCTTCCGGGAACAGGCGCAGAAGGTCTTGCCGCGTGGCCTCGGACACGCAAACGAAATAGGCGCCATCGCGCACGTTGGCGGCCAGGGCGTGAAAATGGCTGGCTTCGTGAAACGCCCGGTCCGAGATGGTGTGCGGCATCAGCACGGGGATGGCGTCGTGGTAGTGCACGACCAGCGTCGTGCCCGCCGCAACCCGGCCGGGGTAGGGGGTCTGCGCCACGAACACGTCGACGCCACGGGTATCGACGCGCGGGTAGCGCGAACTGCCGCTGAGGCGTGCGCGCTCGATGCCGCACAGATGCATGACACGCCAAGGGGAGGAGCACACGCGGTAGTCGTGGCGCAGGACATGCGCACGCTCCGACGGCGGAAGCGTGCGCGCGAACAGCTGCTGCCACACGAAGTCCTGAAAAAACCGCGTCTCGAAGCGCAGCAGCGGCAGCGGCGTCAGCCCCGACCACGCCGCCAGGCGCAGCCTCCAGCGGTGGATCTGATCGCCCAGCCAGCTTCCCAACGCGTCGGTCCAATCGGCATGCACCGCGCTTTTCAGGGAGACGATGGTTTTGGAGAACCGGTGCAGGCGCTGCGCCGTGCGCATGACGGCGCCTTCGGCCACGCCGCCGCGCACCCGCCGGATCGACATCTGCAGCAAGCCCTCGAGCCGAAAGCACGCCATGTGCGACAGGGTATTGAACAGCAGCCTGGTTTCCTGCGGAATACCGTAGTAGCCGTCGAGGCTGGGGCGCATGTCCATCAGCACTGAGGCCTGGCTTTGTGTATCTTCTTCCACGCCCGCCGCGGCTGCCAGAACTTCGGTCATTGGTCGAGACCCTCGAGCATCCATTGCACGGTCTGTTCAAAGCCATGGGTCGGTACGTGGCCGGTGAGTGCCTGCAGTTTGGCGGCGTTGCCGCAGAGGCGTATCACCTCGTTCTGACGCACAAAGGCCGGGTTCACGGTCACCTCGATGCGATGCCCGGCGATGCGTTGCACGGTGTCGAGCACCTCGCGCAGCGACAGCGGCTGTCCGGTGCACACGTTGACGGTCTGGCCGCTTGCGGCGTCGCAGTCGAGCAGGTCGAGATAGGCGCTCACAACGTCGCGCACGTCGCCGAACTCGCGCCAGACGTCGAGGTTGCCGAGTTCGATCACCGGGGCGCGACGATGCACGTGCGACACGATTTTCGGGATCAGGAATTTCGGATCCTGGCCCACCCCGGTGTAGTTGAACGGCCGCGCAATGACCAGCGACAGGCGATCACCCCAGGTGCGCGCCATATGCTCCATGGCCAACTTGCTGCAGGCATAGTGGTTGACCGGGGCGGGGCACACCGATTCGTCGACATGCTCGAGCTCGGGCGTGCCGTAGACGTTGGCTGAACTTGCCAGCAGCGTGCGCCGTGGCGGCCGCTTCATGGTCACCAGCGCCTGCAGCAGGTTGAGCGTGCCAAAGAGGTTGGTCTGGTACAAATCGCCGGCATCGCCATGGGCGACAAAGGCCTGACCCGCAAGGTGCACCACCGCGTCAAGCTCGAGTGGCGCCAGCGCGCGTTGCACCGAGGCCGCGTCGGTGAGGTCGCACCTCACCGTTTCGTCGTCGCCGTGGCCAAGCCCGATCACGGCCCAGCCGCGGGCACGGGCCGCGGCGCAGAAGTGGCGGCCGGTGAAACCGGCGGCACCGGTGACAAGAACGGTGGGCTGTGCCATCAGAACGACCATCCAGCCTGGTTGCGGCGCAGGTCAGCCTCGACCATCAAGCGGCAAAGCTCCTCGAGCGTGGTCTTCGGCTCCCAGCCCAGCTTTGCCTTCGCCTTGGCCGGGTTGCCAATCAGCAACTCCACCTCGGCCGGGCGGTAGAACTTGGGATTCACCGCGACCACCGTCTTGCCCGTAGCGACGTCAATGGCCTTTTCATTCTCAGCCTTGCCCTGCCATTCGAGCGCAACGCCCGTGGCCCTGGCGGCCATGGTGACAAAGTCACGCACGGTTTCCGTGCGGTTGGTGGCAAGCACGAAGGTATCGGGCTCGTCAGCCTGCAGCATGCGCCACATGCCTTCCACGTACTCCTTGGCGAAGCCCCAGTCGCGCTTGGCATCCATGTTGCCGAGCTCGAGCACATCGAGCTTGCCCAGCTTGATCTTGGCCAGACTGTCGGTGATCTTGCGCGTCACGAACTCACGGCCGCGCAGCGGGCTCTCGTGGTTGAACAAGATGCCACTGCTGGCGAACATGCCGTAACTTTCACGGTAGTTCACCGTCATCCAGTGCGCGTAAAGCTTGGCCACGCCGTAGGGGCTGCGCGGATAAAACGGGGTGTCCTCAACCTGCGGCACCGCCTGCACCTTGCCGAACATCTCCGAGGTGCTGGCCTGGTAGAAGCGGATTTTTGGGTTGACGATGCGAATGGCTTCGAGCAGGTTCAAGGCACCGATGCCGGTGATCTGCGCGGTGGTGCTGGGTTGGTCGAAGCTCACCCCGACAAAGCTCTGCGCAGCGAGGTTGTAGACCTCGGTGGCTTCGCTCACCTCGAGCAGGCGGATCGCCGAACCCATGTCGGTAAGGTCATACTCGACCAAGTGAAGATTCGGGTGGTTGGCGATGCCTAGTTCTTCAAGGCGCCAGAAGTTGACGGAGCTGGTGCGGCGGTAGGTGCCGTAGACGGTGTGGCCTTTGAGCAGCAAAAGATCGGCCAGATATGCGCCGTCTTGGCCGGTAACCCCGGTAACAACAAAAGATTTCATAAACTAAAACCTCCATAATTATATTATAACATAAACATTTAATTTAATACAAAAATTACCCATCAAGAGAACTAAAAACAATATTTTTAACCAAACAAGACGCGTTACTTTCCACTAAAATTTTTGTTTCGAGGTCAATGCAACCGTGATCCAAAATTTCAAAATCAATGCAGATCGGAGAGGAAGTCAGCTTCGAAAGATCAAAAATTTCCTCACGAATAATATGTTGCGAGTTTTCATCCGCAATCAATAATTTCGCATGACCAGGAGTATCATTAATGGCGACGCAATTAATTGTGATGGTATATCTCCCGGGTTCAACAGAAATATAAGGACCGAAAATCAACGCCCCGGTCTTGCCAGTAGTCGATATTCCTTCTGTAGAAGAAGCGCCAACCTCAGTCCGGAACGGTAAGGAAGTTGCTGAGAAAACGACATTCGACGATCCCCGCTTTAGAGTATACTCGGGCTGTAAAGCATACGAAAATGGAATGGGCTCCGCTGAGAAAATCGATAGGTACATATAATTCGCGATACTTCCGAAATTGTGAGCATTGGCCCACAAAATTCGTGATGATGAATCTATTGTGTCAACAGAATTTTCGCTAAAAAGCGCCGAGTCGAGACCCAAGGCAATTTCTTGCGGAGTCGTACCTGGAAGAAAATTCACAAGGCTACTGACATCTTCAAAAATTGCTAGGGGAGTGACATACACTGGCCTTCCAGAAGCAATGCCCATGCGGACAGCAGCGCTCGATGATTCGCCTGTCCGTTGGTAGGCGTATACAATAAGCTCCGCCTCCTTTAATAAAGCTACACTTTGCTCATCTTTCAAATATTCGGAATTTATAATAATATTATGTAAAATATTAAGTTCGCGGGCGATATTTTTTAATTTAATTAACAAATTAGCGGACTGGGGATCCGGGTACTCTGCCGTCACAAAAATAAGCTTCAAGTCTGAATATAATTCTCGCCTCAAAGCCCGAAGACAAGAAAAAGCATGTAGTAATTCAGTTAAGCCTTTTCCTTCAAGTGCGAATCCGTATGTAGCAATGAATCGATGCTGAACTGCGCGCGGAACAGCCGGAAAAGATGCTCCGTCGTGAGCACTAACGTCTGGAAGTCCATGCGGAAGCAAGTATATTTTTGAAAGCCCAAGCTCCCGAAGCCTAGATGCATCACTGGATGTATGAACAAAGATGGCCCGGCACAGTGCCAAAGAGTCAAAAATCAAATGAAGACTTTTCGGTTCTGATGGATCTTTCGTAGAGTGGAACGTGATTGCAACCGGAATTCCAACTTCGGAAAAATAATTTATAAACGTTGCAAGGGCATTAAAGTCAAAAAAGCCGTAGTTGAACTGTATGACGACAGCGTCATGATGATTTAAAATAATTCTTTTTCTGAGTTCCTTCAAATCATCCATGCCACCACTGCGCCAGCATCGGGATACACTGGGGTCGTCTTGCTCTACCGTCCAATCAGCGTACGGCGCGTATACCTTTGAAATTCCTGGAAACGATTTAACTAATTGTCTTGAATACGAAGCTATGCCACAGCGCGTGTTCCAGGTTGTCACGAAAGCAATACGCATTGCTGAATTCGCACCTGATCGCAAATAATGAAAATCGGCAGCGGATTTTGAATTAATGCAGATGTCGCCTATGATTTCCCGAAGAAAATCGTCCGGAACCGTTGAGATACCAGGAATTGTGGCAATCTCGGTTGCGATATGCGAATTATTGCTATTGCAATTAAAGGTCTCAGAAAAATCACTTGTCTTTCCTTCGTTCTTTTCGCTAGTAATTAATTTATCTAAATGGCTCTCCATAAACTCCAACGCGCGCGTCGCGGAAATATCCCAAGAAAAATTTCGCGCTTGATTTATGCCATCGCTTATAAGGCAAGAATAAAACGTGTCATCGGTTAGCGCCTTTGTCATTACTCTACATATATCTGTGGGGTCGGTCGGATCAAAAGTTGCGTCAATGCGCCCCACTACCTCCGGCAAACAGCTTGTATTCGAACAAATCGTTGCCGTACCGCACGACATAGCCTCCAGTACTGGAAGACCAAATCCCTCAAATAGTGAAGGAAAAACAAACAAATGACAAAGGGAGTATAAACCTAAAAGTGCCTTATCTTCAATTCGACCAGTGAAAATTATATCGTCTTCGTCCGCACCGTGTTTGTGCGCTAAAATTTTAAGTCTTGCGTACACTTCTGGCCAGCCGTTACCCACGATAAGCAACTGATACGACTTGCGAAGATCAGTTGGGAGTGAACAATATGCGATAATGAGATTTTCGTGATTTTTTCGCTGATCAAAACTCGCGGTATACATCAGAAACTTGTCACGGATTGAAAAATGCTTCCGGACTTCCTGTGCATCTTCGTTGCTTAATTTCAGTGGTTTGAATTTCTTATCGGCTGCGGAGGAGATATTTATTATTTTTTCCGCTGAGTAATCAAGAAGATTTAACGCCTCACTTCTTGAGTAATCGGATATGGCCAAAAGTAAACCGGCCTTGGTGAGTTGCGATAGCTTTCTGGTGTAATGATCGAATGCGCGTTCATCTGCAAGATATCGATCTTTATGAACTAACGGGATTAGATCATAAAGAGTGACAGCTGTCCTCGCCGCGGGAAAAATTGTCCCAATAGAAGTTACTATATCTTCCTGTAAGCCTTCAAATAAACTTGTAATATGTAGAATGTCTGGATTTAAAGAAAGTATAAATGCTTCCCGGGTAAGTTCTGCCGCAAGAACTTTTATTTTGCTATTTCGCAATTCGCTTATGTTTGCCGTCGTGCGGAAGGTAATTATTTTGTCTGGCGGAAAGTGACTCGACAACTCTTCACGTGTTTCAATCTCAGCCTTTGGGTGAAGATTTGACAATAGAACCCAAATCTCATGCCGAGTATTTACCTTAGCCATTGCCTTGAGCAGTTCGATCGAATAGCGCCCAATCCCGCCTAGCCGACTGCCAGCTAGATTACTCTGTAAATCCACGGCTATTTTCATTGATATTCACCTTTTGTTGCGTATGGCGCGCTTAGTTTCAAGAAAAATGGTGTCAGAAGCAATTGCTAGTTCTGTTTGCCTAGATGATTTAAGTGAACCCTCGCGAGAGCGTAATACATTTTGTGCATCAAATGTTTCGCTGATCGATAGCACGTAGTCTCTAAAATTTTCATGAGCATAATCAATATTCTCGATTTTCTTAAAAATTAAATCAATCTTTTTAGATAATTCTGAAATACTTTCATTCGTCAAATATAAATGTTCTTCCATGTTATGAAGGCGCGATTTAGTTTCAATT